>Ga0193753_10001021_pt1 | contig 25067 bp, 17 predicted proteins | sample H1c2metaG_FD_144925 | JGI IMG/M metagenome (GOLD analysis project Ga0193753, IMG submission 144925) | Soil microbial communities from a riparian zone of the East river system, Colorado, United States - H1c2 | ecosystem: Environmental > Terrestrial > Soil > Riparian zone | place: USA: East... | reverse complement strand
CTACCTCATTGTCACCCTCCGCGTAATTGTCATCCTTCGCGTAGCGGAGGATCTGCTGTTGTTCTTGTCCTTTTGCAGTTGCGGTTGCCCCTCCTCCCCAGACCAGCCCCAACCAAACGGGTGCCCATCCTTCGCGCTTTTTGCGAAGGGTGGGTTGCGAAGGGTGGGAACGTAAACCCTTCCCAGCCCCGCCGTTGCCCTTGCTCTTGTCCTCTTCGCCCCACCCCCAACCGCCGTCATCTCGACCGAAGCCACTCACAGTCCCACCGTGAGTGGCGCAGTGGAGAGACCCCGCATTTCACCTTTACCGCTCCCCAACCACGCCACCGAACCGGGTGCCCCATCTTCGCGACGGTCTCATCGTCGCTAAGGTGGGATATTCGCGACCCGCGCGAACCGCTCTCTTCCAAACCGTCCAACAAAGCCGGGGCCCCATCCTCCGCGCATTCTGCGAAGGGGAGAACGTATCCCTTCCCAACCAGCTTTGCCGTTGCCGTTGTCTTTGGGTGGAAGCGTGGGCTTCCGCCCCACGAAAAAAAGCCGTCACAAAGCGACCCCCGCTCTGCCGAAGGCCGGAGTGTAGCCCGCAGGGCGCAACGACCCAATATTGCCCTTGCCTGTTCTCTCCAAACCCCAGCAAAATCCCCTGTCAAGCCCCACCCCACCTAACCCAAACAAACGAAACGAGAACCCCGTGCCGAATCATCCCCCTCCATCCCATACAATCAATACAGAGGCAAAGAGAAAGTCCCTGCAAACGCAGGGACTTTCTACTTTCACCCATAAAGTATCCCGAATCAATACTTTACCCGTAAAGTATCTGGAATGAATACTTTACATCGAAGTGCCTGTGATTCAATAAAAAGACTTTGTCACAAGCCTAGGGGGGGAGGGGAACCTACCCTTCCAACCTATACCGAGTCTCCGCCAGTCGAAACAGCGGCCGCCACACCAGCCGATTGATCGTCACTACCATCAGCGCCATGACGATTGTCGCCAGCAGCAGAATCTGAAACTGCCCGCTATCGGTCGCGGCGCTGATCACCGCTCCCAGGCCAACCGTCTGCAGCGTCTGGTTCTTCAGCCGGAAGTATTCGGCGATGATGCTCGCGTTCCACGCCCCACCCGACGCTGTCACCATCCCGGTAATCAGGAATGGGAAGATGCCCGGCAGAATCACCGTCTTCCACCGCTGCAGCGTGGTGAACCGGAACAGCGTCGCGACCTCCTTCAGGTCCGAGGGAATCGCCATCGCACCGGCAATCACGTTGAACAGGATGTACCACTGGGTCCCCAGCAACATTAGCGCAATCGAGCCGATCCCCATCCCCCCGCCCATCCGCACCAGCGCGATCAGCAAAACAGGGAACAGCGCGGTCGCCGGAACCGAAGCCGCAATCTGCGCGATAGGCTGGGCGATACGCGCCAGCTTGGGATGAAACCCAATCGCCACCCCGGCGGGTATCGTCCACACCGCCGCCAGCACCAGCGCCACGTTCACCCGCAGAAAGGTAGCCAGCGCCCCCTTCATAATCCCGGCAAACTGCGCCGCGCGCACCTCGCGCAGCAGCGTCAAGGCATGCCACGCCGCGTACATCACGGCAGCTGAGACCAACACTAGAACCGCCACCCGCAGCCACGTCGACGAACGGACATGACCGGCCTCGTTCTCTCGGCCAATTGCCGCGGTACTCTTCGCCGTCCGCTCCCTCCGGCGCTCCGCCAGTCGCCGGTACACCCCCTCCCCCAGCGGCACCACCGTCCGCTGCCGCAGCGAGTGCAGCCCGCGCGAGTGCTGCAGCAGGTGCAGCAGGGGGGACCGTACCCGTGCCGTACTCTCCACCTGCTCAAACTTGAACTTGTCGCTCCACGCAATTACCGGACGCCAGATAAGCTGGTCGGTCGCCACAATGATGGCCACCATCGTCAGCAACCCCCACGTGATTGCGGCATAGTTGCCCGTCCCAGCCGCCGTCTGCAGGTACGACCCCAACCCCGGCAGCCGGAAGTCCCGTGTCCCCAGCACGAACATCTCGCAGGCCATCAGAAAGAACCACCCACCGGCCACCGATACCATCGAGTTCCAAACCAACCCTATGGCGGCATAGGGAAGCTCAAGCTGCACCAGTCGCTGCCAGCGCGAAAATTTGTAGATTCCCGCGGCCTCGCTCAACTCACGCGGAATGCTCTTGATCGACGAGTAGAAGCTGAACGCCATGTTCCAGACCTGCCCTGTAAAGATCAGCACAATCGCGCCCATCTCCACGCCAATCTGGCGCGTCGGAAACAGCGCCACCATTGCCAGCATCACTCCAGGCAAAAAGCTCAACACCGGAATCGACTGCAGGATGTCCAGCCCTGCAATCATCAACGGCTCCAACCGCTTGCTGTAGGCCGCAACATATCCATAGCCAACCGCAAACAGCAGGCTCAGCACATACGCAAGCCCGATCCGAACCACAGAGTAAAACGCATAAAGTGGCAGCGCATGCGGGCTCTGCGAGATGACGATCTCCGGCGTCGCATGCCCGAACCAGTACTTCGCAATCACCACAACACCGTAGAAGCAAGCCAGTCCGATGCCTGCAACGCACAGGTCCAGCACAAACGGCCAGCTGCGCTGCAGCACCTGCGAGCGCGCAAGCGTCTCCCGGCCCCGGATGTTACTGAAGCTCTCCGGAAGCTTCATCATGCATCGATCTCCGAGGTGGAGTTCGTGTCTACCTCGTGATTCAGCTTCTCCGGCTGGATGAACCGTCTCCGCGACGCGTCGAAGTCGAACAGCTCTGCATACCGCCCCCAGTTGATCGCGGTCTCCAGTTGCCGCAACGTCTCATCTTCGCTGAACTGCTCATCCAGCATGTCGTGGAAGAACTCCTCGGGAACGCTCCGGTCGCTCTTGGCTTCGATAGCGCGCACAATCTGGCGAAGCAGCAGCACATTCTCGACTGCCGCTGTCCGAAACAGCTCCTTCTGCCGAAGAATGTCCGAATTTGCATATTCCGCACCTGTGGTCGTGATAGCCGCGTCACCCTCAGTCACGGTCAGGAACCCAAGCAACTGCGCTGCATCGACAATCGGCAGCAAATCGTCGATTTGGAACGCCAGGTCATCCGCCAGGCGGTAGATATCATCCTTGCCGTTGTGGTCCAGCACCAGCTCTAGCAGGCCTGCAATTCCTCCAGGTCGCGCGTGAGGAAGCATCTGGTAGTGCATCTGTCGCTGATCCCGGACGCGCTTGCCGGTCGCCGTCTGGGGCAACGCAGGCGGCTGCGAATCCGGCTGTGTCAGCACTTTGTAGATGTAGTCCACCAACTGCGTAAACGCCGTCGCCTTCCTGTCTCGAGGATGGGCGATCGCCACCTTGAAGTCTGTCCGGACATGCCCCGGGTTGCGACCGAGCACGATGATGCGATCGGCCAGCAGCACGGCCTCCTCGATATTGTGGGTGACGATAAATATTGCCTGTGTGGGAATCGTCTTGTTTTGCCAGAGTTCCAACAGTTCGCTACGTAGGTTCTCAGCCGTCAACACATCCAGGGCAGAGAAGGGTTCATCCATGAACAGAACCTCGGGCTCGACGACGAGCGCCCGCGCAAAGCCAACGCGCTGTCGCATCCCGCCCGACAACTCTTTCGGATAGGCAGCCTGGAAGCCGTCCAGGCCCACGGTATCGAGGATCTTGAGGCTGCGCTTGCGCCGCTCCCCCGGCTCCATGCCACGCGCCTTCAGGGGCGCCTCAACGTTCTCAAGAACAGTCAACCACGGAAACAGTGCAAAACTTTGAAACACGATCGAAACATTCACTTCCGCTATCGCAATGGGCTTCTCGTGCCAATAGACCTCGCCACCCGATGGTGTCGATAATCCTGTCAACATACGCAGGAGGGTCGATTTACCAGACCCTGAAGGTCCAAGCAATGCGACAATTTCGCCCACGCCAATCGACAGATCCGTAGGCGAGATGACCTGGATGCGATTTTCACTCGGCTGCGCATAATATTTCTCGACACGTTCGGCGCGTATGATCACTGATTGCATAGGATTTTTCGTACTAAAGTGAGTGTTGATTGTGAATTGTGGTCGCTTTGTCGCCAACCGACTCTTCGCTCAGCGTATCATTACTATGTACGCAAAACACCAATTCGATGCCCGGTGTACGTTGCATTTGTATCTGAACGTTGAATCTTTATTTGGGGACACTGAGCATGGCACAGGCAACACCCACCGCTGCATCTAAACCAAAGGTACTTGTCGCCGATGACGAACAGGTGATTGCCAATACTTTGGCCATTATCTTAAATCAGGCAGGCTTCGAGGCGCGCGCCGTATTCAGCGGGGAAAAGGCCATTGAATCGCTTGAGAGCTTCCAGCCGGACATGCTCATCAGTGACGTCATCATGACCGGTATGACCGGGATTGAGGCTGCCATCATCACGCGCAGCAGGCTGCCAAAGTGCAAAATTCTCCTGTTTTCGGGTCAGGCAGCGACTGCCGATCTGCTGGAAAAGGCTCGCGCTCAAGGCCACGAATTTGAAATTCTCGCTAAACCTGTCCATCCAACAGATCTTCTGGAAAAATTGCGCGGCTAACCGATTCATGTCCCTTGCAAGGTAGCTAGGACGGCAGTGCCCACCCCGCCAAACTCTAATGAGTGAGCAGCTTCATCCGAAACCAACTCCCGCTTGGTCTCAAAAATTACGCATCCTGGCTTGATCCCAGCCTGAACGACCGTGTACTTGCGAACACTTGTACGCAGAAAGCCTTCGTCTGATGCGTCTCATCTGACAGGTGAGCTGAGACATGTCTCCTACGGTTGCTTCTGCGGCGAGGTGCGTGGCTTTGGAATAGGCACCCCATCAAACAGGCCGATAATTGTCTTTGCGTTCTCGCGCATATCGTAACGGCGATGGAAGCATTCCTTCGCAAGATCAGCCATATCCTTTCGCTCCTGCAATGACATGGCCAGCCATCGTTGCAATAGCCTCAAGGTTCCCTCTGAAGTGTCGGTCTCCATCAGTCCTGCGCCAGCCTCTGCGATTTCTTCCGCAATATTCACTTTGTCAGCAAGCAGCACCGGTTTACCGCATGCCAGTGCTTCAGCCACAGCAATGCCAAAGTTCTCCTGGTGAGATGGCAGGATGAAAGCATCCGCGCCGTAAAAAGCGCCCCACTTTGCATCGCCCGTCACCATTCCCGGCCAGTGGATACGGTCCGCAGTTCCTGACTGCTTCGCTGTCTCCTTTAGCTTCGCGCTCCAGCCCTGCTGGTCCGGACCCGCCATAACCAGATTGAGATCAGGGTTATGGTTGGCGACCTTGGCAAAGGCATCAATCAGAAGATCGCATCCCTTTTTATGATGGATCCGCCCCAAAAAAAGAAGATAGCGCCTACCCTCCACCGAAGAGCAGTTGGCAAAGAAAGCCTGCTTCGCGGCCTCCGGATCGCCTGTCGGCCCACTGGCTCCATAGGGCACAATATAAGGATTCCAGCGATGCCACCAGAAGCTCTCCTCCGCCAGCCGTTTTTCTGCCTTGGATGTAAAGAGAACCCGATAGGCGTACCGCAGTACTCGTCGCTCGGCCGGAATCCAGTAGAGCCATTTTTTTAGATGCTTCAGCGGAAAAGCGAGCTTGAAGTATGGATCAAGCATGCCATGGCTAAACACCATATAAGGAGTGTTGCCCCCAAGCGCACGCCAGGCTGCCAGCCCGCAATATTGCCACAATCCATTTACGACGACACCGTCAAAGCGATCTCGGTTCGCTATCAGCCAAGGCAGAAGCTTCTTGTTATACCCATACGTCCCCTTCGTCGGACCAAGGGCATGGATAGGGAAGTCAAGTTCCTTGAGGAAGGGTGCCTCAGGGTCATCCAGCGTCACAACCTCACCCGTATATCCAATCGGCCCAAATCCCATTAGTACTCTTACCGACTCGGAGGGGCCGCCTGCCTCTGGATTCACGGTCCCGATAATGTGCAGAATTCGCATTAGTCATTCACCATTTATGAGCTCAACAACAGGCTCGATGGCCTGAGGAGACTCAATTCGCAAATCGTCATGCAGTAATCTTCCGGGTGACCGATGCAATCGCCTGACGCAATCCACGAATATCTTCTTCAAGGCCCCACTTCGAAATTCGCTGAAGTCCACGCTGTCCCATCAGTCCTGCAGTCTCTGGTGTGGCTAACACTCTGCGCAACGCAGCTGTTAAAGCGGCCACATCTCCCACAGGGAAGACACATCCTTCCACCCCATCCGTAATCAGATCCGGCTGGCATCCAACGTCGTCGGAGATGATGACAGCTCGGCCTGCATTCATGACCTCATTTACAATCAGCCCCCATGCCTCATGTCGCGATGGCAACACAAATACGCTTGCGATGTCGAAAAAACGCGGCAGTTCCGATTGATTTTGAAAGCCGCAAAAACGAATTCCACTAAGCCCGCTCTCTGCTGCCCGTTTCTCAAGCTCCGCGCGTTCTTCTCCATCGCCAACGATCACAAGATAGGGATATGGTTCGCCCCCTGGTCCGGGGGCCAGATTCTTATAAGCCTCCAGCAGGTCCACGCAGCGCTTTCTGGTCTGTAATTTCGACGCAAACAGAATCACCGGTCGCGATCCGTCCAGGTCTAACTCCTTCTGTAACTCCTCACGACCTTGCCGTGCCTCGCGGCTTCGTCGTTGAAAGTAATCGTTATCGACAGCGTAGGGCATCAGTGAAAGCGGAAAATCTTCACCCAGGTATCGGCGCCAGTACGCCTTGTTCAGAGTGCCAATGGGCATTACTCCATCGATTAGCTGCTTCAGTATCTTAAAAAAAAGTACTTTCGCCGCCAGCTTCGATCCACTTCTCGTCCGATCTTTCAGCCACGATTCCGCGCGCAACAGCACCGGAATACCCAATGACTTCGCCGCCAACATACCATGCAGCGAATTCACCGTGGAATACCCATGAATCCAAAGAACGTCGAATGCTGATTTATCCTGATAGCCTTTGTCTCCTCGAAGCCTATCGAAAATACCATAATTCAATGGGCTCATCACTGTAGCCTTCGCATTGTCTCGAAGCCGAGGCAGAAATTCATGGTGGTAGCCATCCAGCAGGGGCACATCCCACTTGACGCTTACCCCACCGAATCCTTCATCCTTATACCCGCGCACGGAGAAGTCCGAGCCGAAGAACACAGTCAAGTCGATGTCTGGTTCCTGCGCGATTCGGCGCAGTAACGGTGCCTGGTACTGAATTGGATGGCTTACTAGATAGGCAAGTCTGACTTTGTTCTTCATTCGGCTCCCATTGAAGCAATACCAGGTATTGGCTGGCTATGAAGACCAGTGGTGCACACAGATGACAGGCGCCACTACTGTCGAGTGGCGATGATTAACACGGAAGCGAGACCTAATAGCGTAGAGATCCCTCCAGACTTGATTGCCGCTCGCATCGCATTTGTCGGCAAGAAAACAATGTCGTCCGCCTGCAAAACAGGATCAGGCGCCTCGCCGTTAATGACTTTCTTAATATCGATGTGCACTACCTTGCGGTCGAGCCCTATAGTCCTGATAATTCGCAGATCGTTGGCCCTGCCTTCGAAACCGGGTCCCCCTCCAAGTGCAGCAACCTGCATGAGCGTCATAGGGGAATTCTGTTGCATGGGCAAGGCTCCTTGATTCTTGAAAGCTCCCAAAAGGTAAACGACTCCAACTCGCGACACAATGACCGTATCCCCGGCGAAGATCGGTACATTGGCCTGAGCACTACGGTATGGGTCTGTGCCGAGATCGACGACGATAGGTTGCGGTATGCCGGGGCGATTGATCGTAATGGTATGACTCGCCTGCGGGGGCAATCCCCCGCCCGCTGATAGCACGTCGAACAATCGCTTCTGCCCGACCATTGGAATAATCGAATGCATCTCTCCGGATAATGTGGCAACTTGGTTCGGTGCCTCGACCAGTTGAATACTTACCTGCGGATCGCGATACATGCCCCCATGCTGCAATCGTTCGGCGATAAGCGCCTCAGCTTGATGCAGCGCAAGGCCCTCAACAGCTACGCTCCCGACGAGTGGAAGCTGAACAGTTCCATCCAGACTCACCCGGACCTGAGGCTCATAGTCTGACATCCCGTACAGATGAACCGTAAACAAATCCCCTTTCCCTAGATGGAAATCCCGATCAGCAGGAAACAGAATTGCCGGATCCGTCGTTGGTGTCACCGGATTGTTGATTGGTGTGGAAATGCCAAGCGAAGGTCCATTGAACTGCGCCTCTGCAAAGTCTCCGAAGAGTGAGAGCAGTACGAGACAGGCCAAGGTCAGCCAGACGCGGCCGACGCCGGCATGTTGCGAACCCGTAGATCGTAAATCAGCACTGAAATGGCGCAGTCTCTGTCTCATCGCTCAGTCTCTTTTCCGGCCTTGGGATTTTTGTCGCCGGAAACCTTCTGTGACTCCCAGCTTTCAGAATCCACGCTCGAATAGGAATAACCGGAGTATCCGTAGTACCCGTAGTACTCAGGGGAATTCAAATCGACTGCATTCAGCACGATGCCAGTCAGTGCTGCTCCAGACCGCAGCAGAAGATCCCTTGCACGCCGCACGATGTGTTTGCTTGATTTTCCATGTCGAATAACTAGGACAACGGCATCGGCTTGACGCGCGAGAATGACCCCATCGGTGACAGAGAGGATCGGCGGCGAATCGATGACAACATAGTTGTAGATCTCTCCGCATCGCGCCAGGACCGTATCCATCACCTCGGAACTCAGCATCTCTGTGGGGAAAGGAGGCACGGGTCCACTTGGCAGGATGTCGAGGTTTGGAATCTCTGGAACATTCTGTACAGTCTCTTCCAGTTTTGTTGCCCCGGTCAGCACCGTAGTGAGCCCAACCTTTCCATTCAACCCGAATCGATGATGAACATTGGGTCGCCGCAAGTCGGCGTCGATCAGGAGAACTCGAATATCCCCTTGCGCAAGGACCGCTGCCAGATTGCATGCGGTTGTCGTCTTTCCCTCGGACGGGGTAGCGCTAGTGAACAGAATATATTTTGGTGGACGTCCCACATTCGATAAGAGAAGCGAGGTCCGCAACGACCGGAATGATTCTGCAAACTGTGACTTGGGCTGCGTAACCACATTAATATTGCGTTGAGTCGGTGTTAGATCCGCAGACTGCTCAGCTGACGATCGGCGGGCCTTCGGAATAACCGCCAACGACGGCAACTCCGTAACGGTCTCAATCTCGGCGACGCTGCGCAGTCCTGTATCCAGGCTCTCCATCAGGAATGCCACCACGACACCACCCAGCAGACCAAAGATCAGAAATGTGAGTACGATCGTCGACCGCTGTTTTAGGACCGGCTTTGACGGAGGCATTGCCTGATCGACGACGTCAATTTCCAGAGATTCCAGGCCTGCCTGCACTCCAGCAGTCCGCAGACGCTGCAACAAGCCCTCATACAGAGTTCGATTGGACTCGAACTCCCGCTGCCGCAACGTGTACTCCACTAGGTTATCCCGTAATTTGTAGGCGTCTGCCTTTTGTGCTTCCAGTGCGGCATTGGTCTGGTCTTCGTTTGCCTTCGCTACAATATAGGTCTCTTTTGCCTGCAATAATAAGCGGTTTTGCTCGATATCGATCTCTTTGGCGAGTTCTTCAATCTGAGCCTTCATCGCTTTGACTTGCGGATGGTTCGGTCCCAGCGTCGACTGCAGTTGAGCATAACTTGCCTTTACAGTCGCAATCTGCCCTCGCAGCATGTTCAGTTCCGCTGGAGCTGTTCCTGGCGTCGTTTCGATGGAGCCCTCAATTGTGTTCGGGTCCATCCCGGCCAGGATGCGATACCGGGCTTCGGCAACAATACGATCCAGCTTTGCCGTCCCCAGTGCTTTGGAGAGGTCTTCTAGCGATGTGCTGATCTGATTGTGGTTTGGATCGAATCCCAGGATTCCCAGCCGCTTTTGCAGCTCCATCATCTGTTCCTGGGAGGTTTCTACCTGCTGTTTCAGGTCGTCCAACTGGCCCGATAGCCACTGCGAAACCCGTTGCGTCGATGCAAAGCGTGTCTCGTAGCTCCGTTGGATGTAGGTAGAAATCATCTTGTTGACGATATCCGCGGACAACTGAGCGCTCAGGCTGCTATAGGTGATGCGGATAATATCTGTCTTCGGAACCAGCGCAATATGAGTATTAATTTGCAACCGGCGAACGACCGATTGTCTCACGGAGGCATCATCTAGAGTTGTATGCGGCAACGCATCTGAAGGCTTGAGCTCGAGGAATCCTCGGTTATTCGATAGATTCATCTCACGAGCCACTGTGAGCATCAGCGAGTCGCTTTTGAGTATTTCTATCTCTGTTAGCATCTTTGAAGCAGTATCGGAGTCAAATCCCTGGATCGCACTTACGCGATACTCGTTAGACGAGCCCGAACGTACTTGAATTCGTCCATAGGATTCGAAGAGTTTAGGCTGGGATTCTGCTTTGTATATCCCGTACGCGAGACCGAGAAGCACCGCGACGATCAGCACCCACTTGCGCTTCCGAAGCATGACCAGCGCTTCAGACAATGTTGTGTCGGTGACCGTCGTGCTGAACGCAGGTTGACTTGTCTCCGGAATTGTTCCACCCGGCGGCGGTTGCGTATTTTGGATGCCCATTAGTTCTAAGTCTACCCGACCAGGTGGCCCATAAGGAAATCAGATTCCATCTACTCAAAAAAGTACCTTGAATTCTTACCGAGGCTTTTTCAAGTGGTCAAAAAATCATCAAACTCAGCTATCCTCAATGAGAGAGGACTGTTGCCACTTACGCTATGAGTAAAAACATTCAAATTGCCGTTGTTGGATCAGGATACGTCGGCCTCGTTGCCGCCGTTTGTTTTGCTGAGATGGGCCACGATGTCATCTGTGTAGACAATGACGAGCGCAAGGTTGCCGCACTCCAGGGTGGCGACACTCTTATCCACGAGAATTACCTGCCCGAGCTTCTGGAGCGATACCGTAACACCAAAGTTCGTTTCATGTCCGACCTCGCAGAGGCCACACGCGAGTGCGAGGCCATCTTTATTGCCGTTGGAACCCCGCAAAGTGAGACCGGTGATGCCGACCTCTCCTATGTGGAAGCCGTAGCCTGCGAGATTGCGCGATCGATCACCAGCTATAAGGTTATCGTCGAAAAGAGTACCGTTCCCGTCTACACCAACGAGTGGGTCCGGCGCGCCATGGAACGCAATGGTGTCGATCGCCACCTCTTCGATGTTGTTTCTAATCCCGAATTCCTCCGCGAGGGAACTGCGGTCGCAGACTTTCTCCACCCCGACCGCATCGTCGTCGGTGCTGACAGTGATCGCGCAGCGGATGTGCTGAACGGCATTTACGCCCCGCTCACCACTGGCGAATACTATAAGCGCTCCGACGCCATCGCCGGTTCCTGCTCCGTTGCCGAGCCACCACCTCTCCTGCTTACCTCCACCAAGAGTGCGGAGATCATCAAGCACGCCTCGAACGCCTTCCTTGCTCTCAAAATTTCTTTCATCAACGCAGTCTCCAATCTCTGCGAGGCGACGAACGCCAACGTAGAGCAAGTCGCCAAAGGCATGGGTCTCGACAGTCGCATCGGCCCTAAATTCCTTCGACCCGGTATCGGTTATGGCGGCTCCTGCTTCCCTAAGGACGTCGCCGCCTTCCGTTCCGTTGCAGAGCAATTGGGTATTGATTTCAACCTCCTCTCTGAAGTCGAAAAAATTAACGTTCAACAGAAAAAGCGCTTCCTCAGCAAGGTGCGGTCCGCTCTGTGGACCCTTCGTGGCAAAAAGATCGGAGTTCTCGGGCTCGCCTTTAAGGGCGAAACCGATGACATCCGCGAATCTCCCGCGATTGATCTCGTCGAAATGTTGCTGGCTGAGGGATGCTCCATCGCTGCATTCGATCCTGCTGCGATGAAGCGCACCGAAGAGGTTCTCCCCGCAGGTCCCAACCTTCGCTACGTCAACGACGCCTATAGTGCCGCCGCCGACGCAGACGTCCTACTCATCCTCACGGACTGGCCTGAGTTCGCCTCACTGGATCTCAATCAGCTCAATAAAACTCTTCGCTATCCCATCATCGTCGACGGGCGCAATCTCTATGACCCACAGGTCATGCTGCAACACGGTTTTACCTATTTGAGCATCGGTCGTCCAGCGGCATATCCCGTACGCGACATAGCAGCCGTAGTAGCCTCTCACAGGTAATATCTCTGCTCGCGGCACAGCAAGAATCTCCGATCTGCCGCGAGCAACTTATCTTTCCTCAGGAAAAATAACTGAAACGCGCATCAAAAAAACAAGCATCTACAAGATGTCCACGTCAACTGCTGCACCTTTAGAAAGGGAAAGAATGCCGCCTCAAAGAATTCTTGTGACCGGAGCAGCGGGCTTTCTCGGCTCTCATTTGACGGATATGTTGCTTGCTGAAGGGCACACCGTCATTGGTGTCGACAACCTCAGCACCGGCAACCTGACTAACCTGAGTCACCTTGCCGGCGAATCTCGTTTCACCTTGATCGAACAGGATATTTGCAAACCCTTCGACGCCGGCAAGCTTGATTACATCTTCAACTTTGCCTCACCCGCCAGTCCCATCGACTATACCCGCCTTGGCGTCGAAACCCTTCTCGTTGGCTCGGCCGGAACCTTGAACACTCTCGATCTTGCTCGAAAGCACAATGCAGGCTATCTTCACGCCTCTACCTCGGAGTGCTACGGCGATCCAGCCGTTCACCCTCAGGTCGAGACCTACTGGGGCAATGTCAACCCCATCGGCCCGCGCTCCGTTTATGATGAAGCCAAGCGCTTCTCGGAGGCCACCGTCATGGCCTATCACCGGTACTATGGCGTCGATACCCACCTCGTCCGCATCTTCAATACCTACGGCCCTCGTCTCCAGGCAAATGATGGGCGCGTCATATCGAATTTTATGACCCAGGCGCTTCGTGGCGAGGCGCTCACCATCTACGGCACCGGTCAACAAACACGTAGCTTCTGCTACGTCTCAGACCTCATGGACGGCATCGTCCGACTCGCTCGCTCACAGGAGCATCTTCCTGTAAACATCGGGAACCCCGATGAATGGACCATGATCGAGTGCGCAAATGAGGTCCTCGCCGTCACGGGCTCCAAAGCTGAGATCGTATTTATGCCTCTACCGCAGGACGACCCCACCCGCCGCCGCCCGGACATTGCAAAAGCAAGAACGCTCCTGGGCTGGGAGCCTAGAGTCACACTGCAGCAGGGATTACAGAAATCCCTGCTGTACTTCAAAGCCTGCGTCAGCTAAGAGGCGTCTGAGTTGGTGCACCGCCTAGCGGTGCCAACTCAGTGCTTCGAGTCGGCAGTGCTATGTAGCTGTGGAAACCAGGTTAACTGAACGGCAACGGTTGTATTTTTTTGTAGCCCCGGCTTGTAGATTGGAGCCTTCCAGCCCTCATACTGCACCCAGCTATTCATTTCAAGATTCTGTCCGAACCGCTTTACCACGCTGGCCTTGAAATGGTTCTGTGTCGTTCCGCCGGCGATAAAATCTTTTGGTGTCTTCTTGTTCAGATATTCCAGCTGTACCCACTCGTTTCCAGAGAGATGATATGTAAGCCACGCCTGTCCGCCCTTTGCTTCCCGGCCAATCCAGTCGCCCATAATGTAGCCCTTATTGGTATACCCCTGCAATTGGACAATCTCGAAGTAGTTGAACTGCCCGCCGAAGCTTCGAGAGACTCCCGGATCTGTCGTCACTGCCTCAACCCTCAGGTCAAGTTTATTGAACTTAGGGAACTGTGAGAGATAGAGACCCGTTCGATAAGCCGCTCGCCGTGGAGCGCTGATTGGCGTTACGTCGTCATGCGAGATTGCATCGGCGTAGAGCGTAGCGTATCGCCGCACGAAAGGCAGCCGATAGGAAAAATTGAAATCGCTGAACCGCGCTCCTGGATCGTTGCGAGAATACTTCTCACCGTTAGTCGTATCGCTGAAATCGAAGAAACCTTTGAAAAAGGTATGCAGCGTGACGGGGGCATGCCCCGCGCCCCCCCAGATAATGGTCCTCTGGAATCCAAACTCAAAATCCCTTGTCGGGCGGAAGGAAAACATTTCCGAATGTACCCACGGATGGTTTGGAGACGTATGACCCTTCAGGCTTCCGACAAAAAAGTCGTATCGAATGGGCCCGAGCAGCTTCGATAGAAGAAAGATATTTAGCGGCTCAACCCGGTTAATGCGAAGTGAATAGATGTTCTCCGCATTATTCGTCCACGCCATCGCGCCGCCCATTCCTGGTCCGAGCCAAGCATCCGTCTTGCCCAGTGAAATCTCATGGCCGATCAGGTGTGCGGAGACCGACGCTTCAACCAGCCGGAACGGATTCTGTGCCGCAATGGGGCCGGCGGGAATCGTCGCCTGTGGTTTGTTCGGTGGTGCGTAGGTGATCTCCTCTAGGGCCGATAGCTTGCTCGCCAGCTCGTCAGAGTATCCGGTTGCAGCAGGAGCGTGTTGATACTCTCCTCGCACGTACAGCGAGAAGGGCCCCCACTCATTCGTCGTAGAAAATCCCGTAAGGTTGTTGAACCCGCTCTGATAAGGGCGTCCGTAGTCGTTATTGATCGTCTGTCCCAGGTGATAGCTGTCGCGCAGCGTTGGCCCACCGATCCCCATCAGCCGCGTATATGCCGACTCCATTCCATACACCGCGCCGCGCGGCACGCTATCGTCTGGAACCTCGCTTCTCATCTCCGTCAAGAGCTTCGCCAGAATGCTCTGTGCCTCGTCGTTATCGCTATTGATAATGTCGATCTGCGAATGCTGCAGCATATGCAAAGCACTGCGGCGCGTCCAGGGTCGCATCCCTAGGAACATTGTGTCGACAAATCCCATCGAGTACAGCCGCGTGAGGGCCGGGTACATCCAGCTATCTAGCGGTATATATACCGACCCATAGTAGTCTCTCTTCTTGTGTTCTTTCGGTGTGCCATAAGGCGCATAGGCCTTGAATGGAGATTCCGGCAGAGTCGTCGCGGGAGGAACTACTGGCGCGGGTACGGTCTGCGGAGGCGCCATTGCCGGAGTTTCGTTCTGGCTCTGCGGTGTATACGGTGGCCTCGCCGGCGCGGCTCCTGGGGGGGTGGCGGTCGGAGCCGGTACCGATCCTGCAGGCTCCGGAGCAGATGGAGTCTGCGCATATGCTGCCGAAACGGCACAGAGAAAAAGTATGGCTAAAGAGAGAGAAATTCTGGTCCGCACTTGCACCTCAAAATCTACTCTGTCTAGTGTAACTGCGTGGAATCAACCTCGTATCTCGCTAGCGCATCGAAGTGTCGAGGCGTTGCCGAAAAGTTGTCTCCACTTCTGTCAACCACGCGTCATCACTTACATTTCGACCCAGAAGAAAATCTTTCATTTGTTTGATGGGATCAACAATCGTTGCATCCTTTTTCCCCTTCAGCCGATACCCCACGCATTCAATCAGAACCGGTCCATCTCCTCCACGAGTTCGCCCGATCGATTCCTGCGCCACTCGATACAAGGCTACCGCATCGCGCGCATCCACTGGTATCCCGGGAACCCCATACGAGCGAGCCTTTCCGCTTATGTTTTCCGCTGCCTGTTTCTTCTTATGATCTGCCGTCGCGGGCAAAATCACGAAGATAATCGGCAGGGCAAGCTTCGACGACCGCGAGAGAGCCTGCCGCCAGATTTTCTTGGAAGCCTCTCCTCGATGGACATAAGCCACTACGATATTAGGCTGCTTCAGCGTCTTAAACGCGAGTGCGGCCCCCATCGCCATCTGCAGCCGCTCGACTATCTCTTCAATCCAGGGCAACTGTCGATCTGCAGCGCCGGCTCCAATAAACGCCGCAGCTTGGTCTTTTTTCCCAGACGCGAGCGTACGCGCATGTTGCAGAAGGGGATCGATCTTTGCGCCGAACAGGAGGTCCATCACGACTCCCACTTGCGCATCGCTTACCAGGTCTCCCCGGCGCAATTCGATGGCGGTGCTCACCCGGCACGCCTCCTCCCCGTTTGTCGAATTCAACCGTCGGGCCTTTTTTCCCGGAGTCAATCCGGCAAGGTGCTCGTCCAGCAATCGCGCCTCAATCATCGCCACGTACATCTGGCGCAGCTTCTTATTCGTTACCAGTGGATTATCTTGCGGCCCTGTCTCGCTCAAACAAACCCTCCGTTAAATTTCTATTCTTACAAGAGGAAGGGTTCCCAAAAGGAACCCTCTCCTATCTATACCTAAGCTCTAGCTGGATCAGCGGCCTCAACATCCAGTCCAAGCTCCACCATGGCCTTCTGCGCGGCCTTCGGTTTGAACTTACCTTCGCGGGCGAGTTTCGACAGCGTGGCTCCGGCAATCGACTCTGCATTCACCTCGAAGTGCCGGCGCAGATGCTCTCGGTTGTCGCTCCGGCCAAAGCCATCCGTCCCCAGCGTCACCAGCCGCGTAGGCAGCCACGGTGACAGTGAATCCGGAATTGCCTTGATGTAATCGCTGGCCGCTATGATCGGCCCCTTCGCATTGCCAAGAGCGCTTACCACATAGGGCACGCGCTCCTTCTCTACCGGATGGAGCCGGTTCCAACGCTCGACCGCCAGCGCATCGCGCCGCAACTCCGTATAGCTCGTCACGCTCCATACATCCGCATGCACGCCATACTTTGTCGCCAGAATATCCTGTGCGCGCAGAACCTCGTTTAGGATCGTCCCGCTGCCAAACAGTTGTGCGGTGGCTTCGCCTGCCGCCGGCTTCAGCTTATACAACCCTCGCAGAATCCCCTCAGCCGAACCCTCCGGCATCGCCGGCATTGCATAGTCCTCGTTGTACATCGTGATGTAGTAGAAGACAGGGTCGCCTTTCTCGTACATCCGCTTGATTCCATCCTGGATCACGACCGCCAACTCGTACACGAACGCGGGATCGTAGCTCACGCAGGTAGGAACCGTGCTCGCGAGGACGTGGCTGTGTCCATCCTGATGCTGCAAGCCCTCGCCGAGCATTGTCGTTCGGCCAGCCGTGCCGCCCATCAGGAAGCCCTTGCCCCGCGAATCCGCGAACGCCCAGACCATATCTCCGATGCGCTGAAATCCGAACATGGAGTAGTACATGTAGAAGGGAATCGTTGGCACCTTGTAGTTTGAGTAGGCCGTGCCGGCCGCCGTGAACGAAGCCATCGACCCCGCCTCGGTAATCCCTTCCTCCAGGATCTGACCGTCCTTGGCCTCACGGTAGTACAGCAGCATATCCGCATCATGTGGACTGTACTTCTGCCCCTCCGGCGCATAGATTCCGACCTGACGGATCACCGACTCCAGCCCGAACGTACGCCCTTCGTCCGGCACGATCGGCACAATCAGCTTGCCGATCGCCGGATCCTTTAGCAGGTGCCGCAGGATGCTGACAAAGCCCATCGTTGTCGAGACCGCCCGGTTATTCGAGCCAGCCGTCCACTCGCCGAAGTAGTCCAGCGGCGGCGCCTTGAAGTCGATTGCCGGCACCTCACGCTTCGGTATATGGCCGCCCAACTCCCGTCGCCGCTCCTGCATGTACACAATCTCTGGAGCGTCCTGAGCCGGGCGGTACGGCGCGCCGTGCTTCGCCGCCTCCTCCGGGATCGGAATATCGAATCGCTTCACAAACGCAGCCAGCTCGGTATCCGCCATCTTCTTCTCGTTGTGCGTCGCATTTCGCGCCTGCGACGACCCCATCCCATAGCCCTTGACCGTCTTGGCCAAGATCACCGTCGGTCCACCCTTATGTTCGATGGCCCGTTTGTACGCGTTATAGATCTTTGCCGGATCATGGCCTCCGCGATGGAGCCGCTCAAGCTCCATGTCCGTCATGTCGCTCACCAACGCCAGCAGCTCAGGATACTTCCCGAAGAAGTGCTCGCGCAGGTAGGCTCCATCCTTTGCCTTGAACGTCTGGAAGTCGCCATCCACGCACTCTTCCATCCGCCGCAGCAGCAGGCCGGTGTGATCGCGCTCAAATAGCGCATCCCAGTCCGAGCCCCAGATGACCTTGATCACGTTCCATCCGGCCCCGCGGAACACACCTTCCAACTCGTCGATAATCCGCTTGTTCCCGCGTACCGGCCCATCCAGCCGCTGCAGGTTGCAGTTGACGACGAAGATCAAGTTGTCCAACTTCTCCCTCGAACCGAGTGAGATTGCGCCCAGCGTATCCACCTCATCCGTCTCGCCGTCGCCGACAAACGCCCAGATCTTCCGTGGTGTTGCCTTGATCAGTCCACGGTTTTCAAGGTACCGCATGAACCGAGCCTGGTAGATCGCATTCAGCGGCCCGATTCCCATCGAAACCGTGGGAAACCGCCAGAAGTCTGGCATCAGCCAGGGGTGCGGGTAGGAAGACAGCCCCGGGGTATCGCGCAGCTCATGCCGAAAGTTCTTGAGGTGCGAATCGTCGAAGCGCCCCTCCAGATAGGCCCGCGCATATACCCCCGGCGAAGCATGTCCCTGGAAGTAGATGAAGTCTCCCGGCTCCTCTCCATACTTCGCGTGGAAGAAGTGGTTGAACCCGACTTCGAGCAGCGTAGCCAGAGACGAGTACGTCGAGAGATGCCCGCCGATCCCAGCGTCCTTCTTATTCTGGCCATGTACCATTGCCAACGCGTTCCAGCGAATCAGCGCCTCCACCCTGCGCTCCAGCACGCGGTCGCCTGGATACGGCACCTCGTCATGCTTCGGAATCGTATTGTGATACGGCGTTGTCAGCTCGCTCGCAATCGGCACCCCGGCCTCGCGAGCGCGGCGTCGCAGCGTCCCCAGAAGCTCCGCTCCCTGCTCCCAGTCTCCCGCCACGACGTCGTCGAACGCTTCAATCCACTCCGCAACCTCTGCGGAAAAATCCTGCTTGGCGGCTTCTTCCAGTTTCGTAGTCATGTCTTCGTGAATCTCCAATCCGGGTTCGCTCCGGGCGTCTTCACTCCAGACGCCTTCGCTGCAACGTCATCACCGCTTATAACGATATAAGGCTTACGGGAAAACGTCATCTCGGCCTGCCGTCCGCAATGCAATAGTGCGCTATCGCACCCTGATTTTCTTGCCTACGTCGAATAATCCGCGTTGATCCGCACATACTCTTCCGTCAGGTCGCAGGTCACAAACCTGCACTCTGCCTTGCCCAACCCGAGGTCCAGCGAGATCGTGTACTCCCGCTGCAGCATGAACGCATGGGCCGCCGCCTCGTCGAATGCCGGCGACCGCATTCCGTGTTCGAATACCGGCTGTGCCCCAATCGAGATGGTCACCGTCGCCGGGTTGAACTCCACCCCGCTGTAGCCTGCCGCCGCCAGCAGCCGCCCCCAGTTGGGATCGGCGCTCGACCAGGCCGTCTTGCACAGCGGTGAGTGCGCGATCGCCTTCGCCACCTGCTTTGCCTCCGCCTCTGTCCTTGCTCCGGTGATATCCAGGGTCACCACATGCCCCACGCCTTCGCCATCGTCTACGATCTGGTAGGCCAGCGAGCCGCAGACCAGCTTCAGGGCGTTCTCGAACGGCTCAATCACGCGCACGTCGAGCTTCACTCCGCTGGCTCCGCTCGCCAGCAGAAGCACCGTATCGTTGGTCGAGGTATCGCCATCGATCGAGATGCAGTTGAAGCTGCGCTCCACCGCCGGCGCCAGCAGCGCCTGGAGCTGTTCGCTCTCGGCCTCAAGATCGGTAAAGAGGTAGACGAGCATTGTGGCGTGGGGGGGGGCCACCGGGGCTCCGAGTTGGGGGTGAATCATGCCTGCGCCTTTGGCGGCCCCGAAGATACGCACCTCCACACCGTCCACCTCGACGACGGCGCGCGCCACCTTCATCCTGGTGTCGGTGGTCATGATGGCCTGGGCGAACAGCTCCGCGTGGGCCTGGCTGCTGCCCAGCGTGGCCTGAGCTGCGGGCAGGGCGGCAACGACCTTCTCTCCCGGAAAGGGCACGCCGATGATGCCGGTCGAGGAGGGGAACACCTCGTCGAAGATGCAGTGAAACGCCTCGGCCGCCGCCACGCAGGTCTGCACGCAGGCGTCGATACCCGGCTGCCCTGTCGCGCAGTTGGCGTTGCCGGCGTTTACCAGCACGGCCGCCACCCGTCCTCCGGTCGAGAGCAGGTGTCTGCGTCCGACTGTGACGGGTGCTGCGACCACCTGGTTCTTCGTGAACATCACGGCCGCGTTCGCGACCTTCGGGGCTACTGCTACTGCCAGATCGAGGTTTCCGCTTGCCTTGATGCCAGCCCTGACCGCACCCCACTCGAAGCCCTGCGGCAGGGCGCGAGACGTCACCTTTTGCTCACTATCCATGCCCTCTACTCTATCAAGCAACATGCTTTGCGAGCTGTGATCGTCTATTCTGGAAGCTCCCGCGCGAAACGAGACACGGGCAAAGATCTGCTTCTTCCCTATGGAGATTGGAACGTCATGCTGCTCAGAGAGCTACGCACCTCGGTCCTCGAAGCCAACCTTGAACTCGTCAAGCGCGGCCTGGTCCTCTACACCTTCGGTAACGCGAGCGGCATCGACCGGGAGCAGGGGTTGATCGTCATCAAGCCCTCCGGGGTGGACTACGAGGCGCTGCGGCCCGAGCACATGGTGGTCACGGACCTCTTCGGCAAGATCGTCGACGGAGACCTGAAGCCCTCCTCCGATCTCGATACCCACACCCTGCTCTATCGCGAGTTTCCGACGATTGGCGCCGTGGTCCATACCCACTCCGAGTATGCGACCAGCTTCGCGCAGGCGGGTCTCCCCATCCCCGCGCTCGGCACGACCCATGCCGACTACTTCTACGGCCCCGTCCCGGTCACCGAACCTCTAACCGATGTGGCCATCGGGGGGCGCTATGTCCACGAGACAGGTCTTGCCATCGTCAACCACTTCAAGCAGCATGGGATCGACCCCCTGGCGGTTCCGGCGGTTCTGGTCGCAGGACACGCACCCTTCTGCTGGGGCCGGAATGCCGACGATGCCGCCCATAACGCCGTGGTGCTCGAGGCTGTGGCCCGGATGGCCTACCGGACCCTTACCCTTCACTCCAACTGTGGAGGGGTCTCCCAGGCACTGCTGGATCGGCACTACTTCCGCAAGCATGGGGCCGCCGCGACCTATGGGCAGAACACCTGATTTCGGTTTTGCGGGTACCCACTCCCCCTCAAAAGTGCGCAAAGTCTTCTATTCAGGTGGTTTAGGTTTGGACCTTGGGTGTAAAGTCTTCATTTTACTGGATCTATCTCTGTAAAGTATTCTTTCTATTGGGTTAATGGGAAAACCCCTGCGTTCGCAGGGGCTTTTTGTGTCTGTATTGATTATATGGGGTTAGGGTAGGTGGATCGGCAGGTGTTTGTTCTTTGTTTGGTTTGAGTTGGGTGGATTTGGGCTTGACAGGGTTTTTGGTGGGCGTATCGGCTTGTTCTTCTTGTAAAGAGGCCAAGAGCGCCCTGCGCGGGCGGCGCCCACTTCGTGGAGGGTGTACCGGCTTCGCCTGCTGCCTCCCGATGGTCGGCTTGAAGATTATTCTCTGCGACCATCGGGAGCTTCGACCCGAAGGGGGTATACCTGTCACGAAGTGACCGCCCCACGCGTAGTGGGACCGGCCGTCAGGCCCAAGACCCTGATTTGTCATGAAGCGACTTAGAACTCAACCGGCAGGGTCCGCTTTTCTCTTGTGCTCTCCCGTGCCAGCTCCAGCAGCCGGACGACACGGTAGCCATCCTCGGCGCTGACCGCCAGTTTGGCGTCTCCGTTGATGGCGTCGCGAACATTGGCGTAGTACAGCCGGTAGTCGCCGAACTCGGTCTTGATGCGAGTCCTGACAAGGTTGGCGGGATCGGCAGGAGCCGGAGCCACGGTCAGGGTGCCCCAGGCGGTTTCGTCTTCGGCCAGCCAGTCGCCTTCGCCAATGCGCGGGACCTTAGCTCCGCCTACCAGCGCGGGCTCCTGCGGGTCGAGGCCGTACTTCTTGAAGCTGCCTTTGGTGCCGTGCAGGAGGAAGCGTGGAGCGGCATCGCAGGCCAGCATGCTGGAGCGGCAATGGGCGCGCAGCCGGGGGTATTCGAGGGTGATGTCGAAGGCGTCTTCGATGTCGGTGTGGTCGCGGTCCTTGCGCACGCTGGCCGTGATCCCCACGGGTGGACCGAAGAGCGCCAAGGCCTGATCGACCAGATGAGGTCCGAGGTCGAAGAGCAGGCCGTTGGCGTCGTTGCCGGACTCCTTCCAGGTATTTTCGCGCGGCAGGGGACGGAAGCGATCGAAGTGGGACTCGTAGGTGACGAGCCGCCCCACTGCCTCTTCTTCTAGGAGCTTGCGGAGCGTCAGAAAATCTCCGTCCCAGCGGCGGTTGTGGAACGGGGCCAGCACCAGGCCGCGCTCTGTCGCGATGTCGATAAGCCCGCGAGCCTCGGCGCTGGTGGCGGCGAAGGGCTTGTCGATGACGACGTGCTTGCCGGCGAGAAGGGCCTGTTTGGCCAGGGCGAAGTGGGTCTCGTTGGGGGTTCCGACGACGATGAGGTGGATGGTCGCATCGCTGAGCGCCTCCTCGACGGAGCGGAGGATGCGGGCGGCGGGGTAGGCTTTGGCGGCCTCATCGCCGCGCCGCTGGACGATGGCTTCAAGGTGCAGGCCGGGGACCGCACTGACGAAGGGAGCGTGAAAGACGCGTCCCGCAAGGCCGAAGCCGATGACCGCTGTGTTGATCTGCTGGTGCGACGATGCCATGAACTTTTCTCCGGAGATGTCTCTAGAGCATTTTTCCTGTCACTCGCCCCACTTGAATGCTGAAGAGGATCGTTTTTTTTTTGAGAAAAAACGAACTGGAACACTCGCGGATTGGGTACACCTACAGGAAGAATGCCTTGGTTTCAGCATATCGGATGGAGGGGTTTTCGATGGGACGCTGGATGGGCTGGCGTGGTTCGGGGCAGCAAAAGGGCCGCCGGATAGGATCCAGCGGCCCTTTTGCTTTTGCCATGTTTACTACCGGGAGGCTGCGCCCGCTACCAGATCCATCACGTCCGCAATGATACGGGTCGTGGGGTCGTAGGCGACGACGTAGCCGTCGTAGTAGCCGTACTGATAGCCCGGCGGCGGCGGCACGTTGGTGTAGTACCCCCGCGGCACCGCCTGAAAGCGGTAGTTGCTTGGAATCCGCTGCCCGCGGGCGAAGCTGGGACGGCCCTGGGGACGGCTGCGCCACCGGTTGATGTCGCTGCGATAGTGCGACTGGAAGTTTCCACGGTCCTGATCATGGAAGCGGAAGTCATTACCATGATTTCCCTGGTTCCCGTGATTGTCATGATTGCTGTGATCGTCATGACCTCGGTCGTGGTCGTCGTGCCCCTGCGCGACCGCCACCCCTACTGCTGCCATTAAAAGTGGCACCATTGCCAACCGAGCAAATCTACCTGCCACTGACAGTGCTCTCATCTCGTGCTCCTTGAAGACATTAGGAATGTCTATGCAATAAGATGCATATTTTTAGCCTCGAATGCCATGGGCAGTGAAATAGTTTTATCCGCCTGTCATATGGCTTGAGGGAAGCCGATCTCCTTGAGGGCGGGGTAGACCTTCCGGTATTGGCTGTAGGCCTTGCTCATCGGGCCCGCGTTTTTTGGGGGGATGGTCTCAGCGACCCGGATGGTGGCGGCGCAGGCCGCTTCGACGCTGGGCCACGCGCCGATTCCGGTGCCTGCAAGCAGAGCTGCGCCGAACGCTCCACCTTCTTCCGCCTCCAGCAGCTCCACGGGCTGTCCGTAGACGTCGGCCTGGATCTGCCGCCAGAGTGGGCCGCGCGCTCCGCCTCCGCCGAGCCGGATGGCTTTGACGGGGACTTTGAGCTCTTCGAAGAGGGTGAGGGTATCTCGCAGGCTGAAGGCGACGCCTTCGAGGATGGCTCGGACGAAGTGGCCGCGGGTGTGCGAGGCCGTGATGCCGACGAAGGCGGCGCGGGCGTTGGAGTCGAGGTGGGGGGTGCGCTCGCCGAAGAGGTAGGGAGCCCACAAGAGGCCGTCCGAGCCGGCGGGAGCCCTGGACGCGGCGAGAGAGAGGTCGTCGTAGCTGCTTTCGGGCGCGAAGGTGTCGCGGAAGTAGCGGAGGCTGAGTCCGGCGCCGTTGGTGACGCCCATGACGTGCCAGCGGCCGGGAGCGGCGTGGCAGAAGGTGTGGAGGCGGCCGAGCGGATCTTTGGTAGGGGCATCGGTGGCGGCGAAGACGACTCCCGAGGTGCCAATGGTCGCCGAGACGGAGCCGGGGGTGAGGATGCCCATGCCGACGGCGCCTGCCCCCTGGTCTCCCGCGCCTGCGGCGACCGGGGTGCCAGCGGCGAGACCGGTTGCTCCGGCTCCGACGGCGCTGATGCGGGCGCAGATCTCGGGGCCTTCGAAGAGGCGCGGCAGCCATGCCATGGGGATGCCGGACTCCTCGGCCATTTCGGCGGACCAGCGCCGGTTGGCTACGTCGAGCAGAAGGGTTCCGGAGGCCTCCTGCATGTCCATGGCGAACTCGCCGGTGAGGCGGTAGCGGACGTAGTCCTTGGGGCAGAGGACGTGGGCGATGCGGGCGAAGATGGCGGGTTCGTGCTCGCGGACCCAGAGGAGCTTGGTGAGGGTGAAGTTGGGCAGTGCGGGGTTGCATGTGAGCTCGATGAGGCGCTCGAAGCCGATCTTTTCGGTGAGCCAGTCGCACTGGGGCTGGGTGCGCTGATCGCACCAGATGAGGGCGGGGCGGAGGACGCTGCCGTCGGAGTCGAGCATGACGCAGCCGTGCATCTGGCCGGTGAGGCCGATGGCTTCAATCTCGCTGCCGGTGAGCTCGCTGGCTGCCATGACGCCGGCGATGGCCTCTTTGGCGGCGCGCCACCAGTCTTCGGGCTCCTGTTCGGCCCAGCCGATGTGCTCGGAGCGGACGGCTGCGTGTTCAGTGGCAAAGGAAGCGATGACCTTGCCTGCGCGGTCGATGAGGACCGCTCTCGTACCACCCGTTCCAACGTCCACTCCAAGAAACATGCTGCCCCCCTCGAATCGATTTCAAACCTGCT
>Ga0193753_10001020_pt1 | contig 25091 bp, 23 predicted proteins | sample H1c2metaG_FD_144925 | JGI IMG/M metagenome (GOLD analysis project Ga0193753, IMG submission 144925) | Soil microbial communities from a riparian zone of the East river system, Colorado, United States - H1c2 | ecosystem: Environmental > Terrestrial > Soil > Riparian zone | place: USA: East... | reverse complement strand
AGGCATGCGCCGCAACGTGGAGCTGGTCAAAATTTTGCGCGAGACGCTGGGAGACGACACCGAGCTCATGTTCGACGCCTTCAGCGGCTGGGACTTGACCTATGCGCTCGAATGGGCCCACCAGGTGGAAAAATATCATCCTCGCTGGATTGAGGAAGCGATGCACCCGGAGAAGATTGAGAGCTTCGCCACGCTGCGGCGCAGCATCAGCTTTCCGGTCGCTTCCGGCGAACATTTCTATGGGCGCTGGGAGGTGGAACGCTATTTACAGGCGGAAGCGGTGGCCGTTGTACAGGCCGATCCGGAATGGTGCGGCGGCATATCCGAACTGCTCAAGATTGGGACCGTGGCGTCTCTGCACGATGTTCCCGTTATCCCGCACGGCCATAGCATTCATGCGGCGATGCACGTGATTGCCAGCCAGTCGCCGATGACTCGGATTTTTTGCGAGTATCTGATCAACAAGATGCGGTCGTACTATCACTTCGAAAAAAATCCGCCGATGCCGGTTAGAGCTCACATCGCGCTCCCGGAGCAACCCGGATTTGGCATTGAACTCGATGCGGCCAAAATCGAGTCGCAAGCCGCGCTGCAATTTGGCGGTTGATCAGGCTGGGCGCACCGCAACGACCAACTTCCCGCGGCCTTGCTTCTTCACATTTCCCGTATACGCGTCCGAAGCCCGCGAAAAGGGCAGTACTGTATCCACGACGGGCCGAAGATCTCCCGATTCGATCCGTTCTCCGATTTCGAAAAGTTGCTGACGGTTCGGCTCGACGATGAAGAACGCCTGCTTGGTACGTTCATCGGGCGGCGTTTCGGAACTCGCGGCGACGGTCACCAATCTGCCATTCTGTTTCAGGACACTCCAGGACCGCCGCAAAGTGTCACCGCCAACCGCGTCGAAAACGACGTCGATCTCACGCGCTTTGTCTTCAAAAGGCGCGGTCTTATAGTCGATCGCTTCATTGGCGCCGAGTCCGATCACGAACTCGACGCTTCGCGCCGATACTGTGGTGATGACGTGCGCGCCGCGCGAGCGCGCCAACTGGATCGCGAAAATTCCGACGGCTCCCGCTCCGCCGTGGATGAGCACGCGCTCGCCGGGCTGAAGTTTCGCGCGATCGAACAATCCCTGCCAGGCGGTCAGAGCGCCGATGGGGACGGAAGCGGCCTCCGCGTGACTAAGATTTCGCGGCTTCGGCGCGATCCAAGCAAGCTGCGTGATGCAGTACTCCGCTAGTGCTCCGTCGGCAAACCAGTCGTTCATTCCGTAGATCTCTTCGCCGGTCTCGGCAATCTCACCTGAGAACTCGTGTGACAATATGGTGCCGGTGCGCGGCTGGCCGTTCTTTGTGTGCGACGTCGGGTACCAGATAACTTCCGTTGGCGTTACGCCGGCGGCGTGGACTCGAACGAGCACTTCTCCTTCACGTGGTTTGGGTTGAGAAATGTCCGTCTCGATGAGTACGGAATCGGTCAGGCGCCAACTTTTCATTTGAGTCAGACGTTTTTAGTATGAGCCACCGCGGTTTGATGATGCTCGACCTTTGCTTCGGCGAGCAGGACCTCCCACGTATGGCGTTCCTTCGCCATGTCGTGTCTCTCTTGTTTGCGGGTGTCCTCTTCTTTCACGCGCTTTTGCGATTCGAAGCCAATTTCCGCCGTGCGCTTTTCGGCTCTTAGCTTTAGCAGGTCATTGAGGGCCTTGTGGAAAGCGCGCTCATGGGCAGTTTGGTAGCGCAGGTAAAGTGAGAGCCGTTGAGCGTCGGTGACTTGGCCGGTGATGTTGTCGAAACAGACCGCTTCGAGCGAGAGGGCGCGGTTGCGGAGCCAATGGTGCTCGGCCATCGCTTGGACGAGCGCTCCTTCGGTGGGAGTGAGGGGGCGATGCTCGCCGCGAAAGCCGGCGAGGAGCTCGTCGAACTCGAATTGAGATTCAGTGGGAAGGACCTTAAAGGCGCTCGCGGAGGCGAGGCCGTGGGTTATGCGGTTGCGGGAGGAAGCGGCTTTGCCTTGTTCGGTCTTGGGACCAGTGGACAATTCGGCATTGGCCCGATTGGCCGCAATTTGCGCTGAGGTTGACATTTTCCGGAGATACTCCTTCGCGCGTGAGTTTGAAGTACAGGCGTGCGACTGAGGGCCATTCATCGCGGCAAGCTATTGAAGGGAGAGGAAATCGCGATTTGGCGAAAATTGTTACTGACGACGCGGGGTGTCGCCGTCTGATATTATCGACTGCAACAGTGGTCAGACAATAAGACAAAGGTCTTTATGAGGAGATGTGCCATGTCCGCAACGCTTCGTACGGTCGTTCTTTTTTTCCTTGCGCTCGAGTTCCTGTCCGCGCAGGTTTCCAGTTCCACTATCACCGGCACCGTCCGCGATTCTAGCGGAGCGGTGATCCCCAATGCCAAAGTCACCATCACGCAGCAAGCTCGCGCCGAGACCCGCGATGTAGTCACCAACGACCGCGGCGAATTCAGCGCCCTCAATCTTCAGATCGGCCAGTATTCGGTCAGCGTTAGCGTACCGGGATTCAAGACGCAAGTCTTCAACGACATTGTTCTCGCAGTCGATAAAGTGCTGAACCTGCCCGTCACGCTGCAGCCCGGCGTGGTCACGGAATCCATCGAAGTAACCGGCGGCGCGCCGCTGATTGACACCGCTACTTCTTCGCTCGGTCAAGTCATCGATAACAAGAAAGTTATCGACCTGCCTCTGAACGGCAGAAACGTCTGGTCGCTTGGCCTGCTCTCCGGTAATGCCGTTCCCGTAAAAGGTCTGAACTCCAACCTTCCGTTCACCGCCGGCGGCGGGCGTTATCAAACCAACGACATTCTGCTCGATGGCATCGACAATAATACCGTCGCGACGGCGGGCGGGATCGGCTACAACGGCATCAACTTCTCGCCTTCGGTCGACGCTGTCGCCGAGTTCAAGGTCAAAACAAATAACTATAGTGCGGAGTTTGGGCGTTCCGCCGGAACTATCGTCAGCGCTATCACGAAATCGGGGAGTAACGACCTGCACGGTGACGCCTGGGAGTTTGTGCGCAACAACGTCTTCGATGCAAATAACTTCTTCTCTAATGCGGCGGGCACAGCGCGCCAGCCGTTCAAACAAAATCAATTCGGCTTTACGTTAGGCGGTCCCATCGTGCTGCCCAAGGTGTTTGACGGCAATAACAAAACCTTCTTCTTTGTCGACTATGAGGGGGTGCGGCGGCGAACTTCCGCCTCGTCCACCGTCATCGACATTCCGCCGCCCGCTTTCCGCACGGGAGATTTTTCCGCGTACGCGAATCAGATTTTCGATCCGACCACGCGCCACCTGGACTCTCGCGGCCTGGTGATCGCGACGCCGTTCGCGGGTAACAAGATTCCTGCGACGCAGCTCAATGCGGGCGCTCTCGCTACGCTGGCTCTTTTGCCGCAACCCAATTTTGGCAGCGCCAGCGCGCAAGCCAGCAACTATTTATTTACCGGACGCCAGCCTTTCAACAGCGACCAATTCGATGTGCGCGTCGACCATCGCATCTCACAAAACGACAGCCTGTTTGGCCGCGTATCGCGTTCTATTCAGACCAGCACCAGTCCGGGCAACTTCAGCGGCTTTCTCGGAGGCGGCACCGACAACATCAACAATTCCGTCAATAGCGTACTCAATGAAGTCCATCTCTTCACGCCTACCCTTGTAAACGAGGTACGTTTCGGCTACACACGCCACAACGGGAGCGCCGTCGTTCTCAACGCCGCGGATGGCGTTGACTTCGCCAACAAGAACGGAATCGCTGTCTATCCCTTCCCGGCCCAGACTTTTCCACAAATCCAGTTTTCTTATGCCGGCTCTTCCACTGGCGGCTCTCAGCAATTTACCAATCTTGGTTCGGGCGGACCCAACCTAAATATTGAAAATTTATTCGAAGGCGCCGACGACCTCTCCTGGATCAAGGGCAACCACTCCTTCAAAATGGGCGCCGACATACGCCGCGATCGCTTCGACACGGTTTACGGTGGCGGCGCGACGGTGTTCGGCTCGTTCTTCAGCTCATCGTCGAACACGCCCAATTCGGGCGCGCCGCTGGCCGACTTTCTTCTCGGCGATCCCGCGCAGCTCACCGGCACCCAGCTCCTCGACTGGGCCCGCTCCCGTACTGTTTATTTCGGCACTTACTTTCAGGACGACTGGAAAGTAACTTCGAGACTAACTCTGAACTTAGGGCTTCGCTATGAGTTGTATGGGCAGCCGGTCGATGCCCGGGACCGCGGCGGTCTCTTTAACGCTGTCACCGGTCAGTTCGCCGTTCCTGGCCAGAACGGTTTCTCGCGTGCAATCGTAGATGGCCATCCCTTGAACTTCGCCCCGCGGCTCGGATTTGCATACAGTCCCACGGGCCGCTGGACGATTCGCGGGGGCACAGGCCTCTTCTACGGGCCGCGTGAATCCAATCAATCGGCAACCGTCTTCGGCGCCAATCCTCCGAATGCGCCTACCGTGATCTCTCCCGCCGTGAGTGCGAATGGAACCATCGCGCCTCCGGTGAAGACAGGCGATCCCATCCGAGTCGGGCCGAACTCAGCCGACTTGAGTACCTTTACGCCCGCCAATCCGTTGGGGCTGCTCATCCGCACCGCCGACTTCGCAAACAGCAAGCCCGCGCAGGTCTATATGTGGAACATGGGCATCCAATATCAGCTGTTCAAAGATATGGTGGTCGAGGCCGCCTATTCCGGGGTGCGCGGTACACACTTGACGAGTCGAGTGAACCTCAATCAGATTCCCTGGGACAAAGGCCTGACCGGCGGCACGACGCAAGCGTCCCGCCTTTTCCCGAACGTCGGCAACCAAGTTGTGATGGATTCGGCGACCGGCAACAACTTCTACAACGCGCTCAACCTGCGCGCTCAAAAGCGCCTGGGGCAAGGCTTCAACTTTCTGGTCAACTATACCTGGTCGAAGAACCTCGAAGCTAACGGATCGGGCGGCAACACTTCTTTCAGCCAGAGCGGCGGGACCACGAACCCGCTGGATAGCTGGAATCTGCGAAAAGAAAAATCCTACGCACCTCTCGACATCCCGCATGTTTTCGTTGCCAGCGCGGGTTATGAGCTGCCCTTCGGCAAAGGCAAGCCATTGTTCTCTCAACCCGGCGTAGCTCGGGCGGTCCTGGGCGGTTGGCAGCTAAATGGCATCGCCACGCTGCAGAAAGGCTTTCCGACGGATATCCGCACCAGCCTGATTCCATCGAATATTTTCGCCACCTTTAATGTTCCGAATGGGGTGCCGGGCGTCTCCATGTACTTGCCCGATGCGGGCCCGAATGGATTCTTCAACCCCGCTGCATTCTCGGCGCCGACGGCGGTGGTGAATACCAAAGGGACTCCCATCACACAATTCGGGACTCTCGCGCGGCGCGCGGCGCGTGGGCCCGGCACGAAGAACCTTGACTTCTCCATATTTCGCAACTTTACGTTTGCGGAGCGCTATGTTTTCCAATTCCGGGCCGAGGCGTTCAATTTGACCAACACGCCGGCATTTTTTCTGCCTTCGGCCAACAGCCCGTCGCTGACCATTGGGAACTCTTCTTTTGGGAAGCTGAACTCGTCGGCTTCGACGGGACGTCAATTGCAATTTGGATTGAAGCTTTATTTTTGACCAGCACGTCTTAACGCCTGGACATTCCCACGCCACGCCGACGCACCCTTGTTGACCTTGTGGAAAGTAGATAGGGTGCGGTAGGCGCGCCGCACCCATGTCGCCGGGGCTCAATAGATCTCCCCCGCAAATACCGTGATGGCCACAGGAACGAATTCCTCTGCTCCACTATTTGCGCAGTGGTCTGAAGCCCGCGCGAACCTCTTCTGAAAAGAGTTGCGGCTGCTCCCAGGCCGCGAAGTGACCACCCTTCTCCACCTTGTTGTAATGGATGAGTTTGGGATACACCCGCTCTGCCCAGCTCCGCGGCGCTGGATAGAGTTCGTCAGGGAAGACGCTCACGGCAACCGGGATGGAGACGCCTTTGGCGTTGAAATACCCGAGTTTGTTCTCCCAATAGAGACGAGCGCCAGAAAGCGCCGTGTTCGTCAACCAGGTGATCGTGATGTTGTCGAGGATGTCGTCGCGCGTAAGGCCCTCAGACTGTCCGTCAAAGACGCGCGCGATGAGCTCATAGCTGCGCGCGTCGTGATCAAGGAAATAAGCCGCCAAGCCGACCGGTGAATCCACGATTCCGTACAACGTCTGCGGGCGCAATCCCATCTGGTAACCGTATCCGATACCCTTTTGATATACGAACTGCAAACGCTCGTAAGCGAGTTTCTCGTCGGCTGAGAGACCCGATGGCGCCGGCGCCCCGGAAAAAGCCGCGTTGTTAATGTCGTCCGGAAACACGCCAGGCATGTTGGTGTGAATGCCGAGCAACTCCGGAGGCGCAAGCAGACCCATTTGTTCGGTGATGACCGCGCCCCAATCGCCGCCTTGCGCCACGAATTCCGTGTACCCGAGGCGCTTCATCAGCACGACCCAGGCACGCGCGATGTGGGGACCATCCCACCCGGTGGTGGCCGGTTTTCCTGAGTATCCGTAGCCCGGTATTGACGGGATCACCAGGTGGAAAGCATCTGATGCATTTCCACCGTGTGCGGTGGGATTGGTCAGCGGATCGATGATCTTCATCTGTTCGATGACCGAGCCGGGCCATCCGTGCGTAACGATCAGCGGCAACGCATTTTCGTGTTTTGAACGGACGTGAATGAAATGAATGTCCAGTCCATCGATCTCGGTCATAAACTGCGGCAGGGCTTTCAGTTTCGCCTCGATCTTGCGCCAGTCATACTCTATCGCCCAATAGCGCGCCAGCGCCTGAATCGTCGCGAGCTGTACTCCTTGGGATGCATCTGTAACCGTTTCTCGTTCAGGCCACTTTGTCGCGTTGACGCGCCTGCGCAATTCGGTGAGTTCCGCTTCCGGAACATTCACATGAAACGGACGAATCGCATTCTTGTCAACTGCTTGCTCGCTGCTTCGTTGCGTAGCAGTGGTTTGGGTCATGGTGTCTTGCTCCTTTGAGAGTGACTTGAGCCTTCTAGGAGGCCGTCACGGAAAGAGTATGCGAGAGTCTAAGGCATCTGGGGAAGTAACCGCTGGGTAACTTACAGGTATGTATCCACGGATTCAGCTTGTTACGCGAGCCCGCCGGAAGGACTGGAGGACCGGAGGTCCAGCCCCTGCAGCATTGATATGATTTAAATCCGAAGCAATCGCGTGACCTGGAGATACCCACCCTTTGGCGCTGAATACGGCCGCAGTCAACTACCACTTGGACCAGGCCTTGAGTTCTCCGCTGTTTCGCAAGGCTGAACGACAATCGCGATTTTTGCGATTCGTGGTGGACGTGGCTTTGCAGTCGCCAGAAGCAACTATTAAGGAGTTCGATATCGCTGTAGCCGTCTACGACCGCCGCCCGGATTACGACCCACGCACGGATCCTATCGTACGTGTCGAAGCAGCCCGGCTGCGGGCCCGTTTGCGTGAATACTACGCGGTCACGCCATCGGTGCGCGTGCGAATCGACCTTCCCAAGGGCGGATACTTACCCTTGTTCATTTCGATCGAAGAGGCGCCAGAGCAGATGGCCAGCGGCCTATCCATACTCGTGCCGCCGTTTCGCAGCCTGAGTCCGGATCCGCGCGATCAGAATTTTTGCGATGGGCTGACCGAGGAAGTCGTCCATAAGCTCGCCAAGGACCGCCGGCTGCGGGTGATCACTCAATCGGCGGCTGCTTGGCTCGAACAAAGCGGCGGGAGCAAGGCACGCTTTCTACTGGAGGCTAGCGTGCGACAGGCAGGCGCGGAAATCAGACTGACACTGCATCTGATGGAAGTGACCGGCGGCGGCTCGACGCGCCTTTCCAATATCTATCAATCCACTATCAACGATCTTTTCGCGACCCAGGAGCGGTTGGCCGAGGAGATTCGCGACGACATCACCGCAGCCCTGCATCTAGATGAGACGGGTAGCGGAAGCATCAACTAGTTTGCGATGGATTGAACATGGACTCGATCACGGTTCGCCATTTGCGGGACAGCGCGGCGCTGATGCCCGTGGGAGATCACAGCCCAGTCGAAGAGTTCTACCGGCGTCTGTTCGAGCTCGCGCCTGAGGTCCGGCCTTTGTTCAACCGGGAGATCGGCCGGCAAGCCAAGAAGCTGTCGGAGATGCTCGCGTGGGTGATCGCACATTTGGAGCAACCGGACGAACTGGCTACAGAACTGCGCAAATTGGGCGCGCGCCACGGCGGGTATGGCGTTGAGATTAACCAGTATGCCCCAGTTGGTTCGGCGTTGATTTGGATGTTCCAGCGGACTCTGGGCGATCGCTTCACTCCTGAGATGGAAGAAGCCTGGCTGGAGGCTTACGCCTTCATAAGCTGCGAGATGGAGCGCGGTTTTCGGGAAGAGGCGCCGGAAGGGTAGTTCCGGTAGTTCCCGTAGCGATTCGCAGCGCATCATCTTGTCCGCTTCGCGGAATTGGTACCGAAAAACGCCGTAGGAACCTGCCACGCGCGAGCCAATCATCGCCGTGAACTGCCCACTCTTCTCTCATGGGCTCGCGCGATAAGGACGACAACTAGACTGCCTTGACAAAACCTTCCATAGCCTTTTACATCGCCCACCGTGTCGGCTGCCAGAGTTGAAGCGTCAAAAGGGTAGAGGAAACAACCCTCGAGGCCACTATGGTGAAGCTTGTCGGCAATGGCAACAAGACTGCTAATGCTTTGGCAAGGCTTCCGTCCGCGCCGCGCGGATTGTTGATGGCCGGAATAATTGCCGAAGCTGCATCGCCCATTCCAAAAAGACGCTTGCTCGAGGCGCCAGGTACCCCGATGCCATTTGCCATTATTGCCAAATCCAAATTGCGGTGTAGCCGACGTAGGCGAGTTTGCGGCCATCTGGCGACGGCACTCCCCACGTGTTGTAATTCGATGGGCGCAGCGGGGTGGTCTGTCCGGCTCTGTCCCAGCCGAACACGGTCCGACCCCAGCACCGGAACGTAAACGCTACACCATTACAGCAGCGGCTGCCAGGCTCGGCGCAATCTAGCGCGATTGACGCAGGCTTTCGGTTGAAGGAACGAAATAGTACGCACCGCTAATGGGCCGCGTGTAGCGCGTGAGTGCGTCGCGCACTCCGGTACGAAGGCCCGCCATGCTCTCGAGCATCGTGGAAAGCCGCCGCTGATCGGCACTGAATCCAACGAACATCGTTCCGTGATCGGTCACGGTTCCGTATGGCATGTTCCGGCGGAAGATCTTCCCGTACTGATCCTGGTCCGTGCTCGCAACGTGCGAGTCCGGCGGCTTATCATCCAGCTCAACGCTGTCCAGCTTTCTCCGTCCCATCACGCGCTCTTGCTGATTGACTGGAAGCGACTCCCAGGCGGCTGTGTCATGTTTCCACTTTTGTAACAAAAGGATGGCGCCAGCTTCGCCGGCATTTCCAGTCGGTATGAGTGCCGCATCTGAAGCATCGATCAGGCTCGGGTTCTCCGAACCGTCGATGAAGCCCGTCAGGTCGCGATCGTGCCTGTACGCCCAACTGGAGGTCTCCTCGGCGACCAACGCTAGCTCCTTCACCGCGGCGATGGCCATATGGGCCGTGTCAAAGATTACGTCGTACGCGCTTCCTGAGAGCCACAAGACAGCGTCGTGCTGTGTGGAGGGCATGACAAACCCATCCTTCCCGACGATTTCCGTGTTGAACCCTTGTACGCCCGCGGGCGCGTGATCGGGAGCGACTTTGTTCCACAACTCAGGCCTGAACCCTACCACGAGGTTAACTCCACCTATGGTGGTTCTCGGCTCGCGCAAAGCGGAAATTGCGGCAACGAGCTTTTCTCCGTAGCGTTGGTCCAAGACATCGAATTCCAGGTAAGCATGCGATGCCGTTCCGAGAGCGAATATCCCGGCCTGCGGAGTCCTCATGCGAGTAGGATAACGAGATGCACGGCGATTTCCTGGTTGCGCTTAGCATCGCGGTTAGCGGCGCGCTCACTGTCGGTCGTCTCGAAGATGAAGTGGGTGTGCTCTAATTGGGGACGCTATCCGTTTTAGAAGGAGTCCATATGCCCACGGTCACCACGAAGGACGGCACGGAGATCTTCTATAAGGACTGGGGTTCAGGCCAGCCCATTGTGTTCAGTCATGGCTGGCCGCTGTCGGCCGATGATTGGGACGCGCAGTTGTTGTTCTTTTTGCGTCACGGCTATCGCGTGATCGCCCATGATCGCCGTGGCCATGGCCGCTCCACGCAGACGGCCAATGGCCATGATATGGATCATTACGCCGACGACTTGGCGGCTCTTACGGCGCATCTCGACCTGAAAAACGCCATTCATGTCCGGCCATTCTACCGGTGGCGGCGAGGTGACACGCTATCTGGGCCGGCATGGCGAAAGCCGAGTGGCTAGGGCAGCGCTGATCAGCGCGGTACCGCCGCTAATGGTGAAGACAGCGGCCAATCCGCTCGGCCTTCCCAAGGAAGTGTTTGATGGTCTGCAGGCGCAACTCGCCGCGAACCGTTCGCAATTCTATCGCGACCTGCCGGCCGGTCCTTTCTATGGCTACAACCGGCCGGGCGCGAAGGCCTCGGAGGCGGTAATCCAAAATTGGTGGCGGCAGGGGATGATGGGTGGCGCCAAGGCGCATTACGACGGCATTGTCGCCTTTTTCCCAGACCGACTTCACGGAAGACCTCAAGAAGATCACCGTGCCGGTGTTGGTTATGCATAGCGAAGACGACCAGATCGTTCCCTATGCCGCCTCCGGGCCGCTGTCCGCAAAGCTGTTGAAAAACGGAACCCTGAAAACCTACAAGGACTTCCCGCACGGCATGCCCACTACGCAAGCGGACACGATCAATTCCGATCTATTGGCGTTCCTCAAGCAGGAGGATATTGCGTTGGCTGTCAAAAGTGGCGGACAGCGATAAGCGTCAGACAAATTCGCGGGAAAAGCTCGGCGCGGGTACGCCTCACGTCCATCGCTAATCGGCTTATACTAATTCGTTAGTATGCACCTGGACTTATTCTGGGCTCTCCGTTGGCTGCGCAAGGATCCGTTTTTCGTGGCGGCGATAGTCTTTATTTTGGCCTTGGGAATCGGGGCGAATACAGCCGTCTTCAGCATTGTGGATGCCGTCCTCTTGCGGCCATCTCCGTACCCTTCTGCCGAACGTCTGATGCGCATCGAAGAGGGCAACACCAGCCGCACAATGGCCGGCGTGCCGATCAAGGACTACCAGCGATGGGCCAACCGACACGACATTTTTGAAGAGATAACCCCATACAGCAGGGACGTGGTGACATTGACTGGCAATGGCGAGCCAGAACAGGTCACCGCAGTGCGCTCCTTGCGATTATTTCAGGTGCTCCGCATTCCTGCGCGGCTGGGCCGGACACTCATCGCCTCCGACGACGAACAAGGGCCGCGAAACGTCGCAGTGCTTAGCGATCGGCTGTGGCGCCGGCGCTATCACGCGGATCCGGGCGTGATCGGCCATGGAACCACTATCTCCGATGAGGCTTACACGATTGTGGGCGTCATGCCGCCGGATTTTGAGTTCCGTTATCCCGAGGCTGAACTGTGGACGCCCCTGCGACTGACCCCGACGTCACCTTGGCCTCAGGTGATGGCCCGCCTCCATGCAGGAGTATCGGTTCCGCAGGCCCGAAGTGCCCTGGAAATCGTGGCGCATCAGATGCAACAGGAAGCGCCGAAAGATCGGGCCGGTTTCAAGATCGTGGTGTCGCCGTGGAGCGATATGCCAGACCAGAAATACAAGCTGACTCTGATCTTCGTGTTGGCCGCCATCGGTTTGGTGATGTTGATCGCTTGCGCCGACGTGGGCAGTATGCTACTGAGCCGCGCGGTACAGCGGCAGAAGGAAATCGCAATTCGCGCCTCGCTCGGCGCTGGGTTATGGCGTATTGTGCGGCAATTGCTATCTGAGAGCCTCGTGCTAACCGTTCTCGGGAGTTTCGCGGGGATCGTCGTAGCGCGATTGCTATTGCAGCTTCTGACGAAGCAGTTGGCCGCGCTCCCGATTGTGCTCCCGCACTTGCAGTTAATAGGGCTCAACCGAAGAGTCCTAGTGTTCAACACCGCTCTGTGCCTGCTCCTGGCTGCTCTGTGCAGCCTGGCGCCCATTCTGCTAGCTGTCCGAACCGACCTCCTGGCAGTAATCCGCGGCGGACAGGCCGAAGGGCCTCGAGGTTCTTCGCGGCTCTTCTCCACGCTGATCGCAGTGGAGGCGGGCTTAGCGTTCCTGCTACTGGTGGGTTCCGGCCTCATGATCCGCAGCCTGGTGCGTTTACAGCAGGACGACCACGGATTCCGTCCGGACCATGTACTCACTGTACGCGTGCCGGTCGGCACACGCACGCAGCCTCGTCCGACCGGCAAGTACGACACCCGACCCCGCCAGATGGCGTACTATCGCGAGATTCTGGAGCGGGTGAAAATGCTTCCCGGAATAAAGGCCGCGGCAATCGTGAATAATCTGCCGCTTTCCGGCACTAGTAGTTCCCTTAGCTTTAAACTCGGTGGCCCCGATAGCGAGTCCTCCGCGCGCACCATTAGCCCCGAGTACTTTGCCGCCATGGGAATCCCGCTTATCGCCGGCCGCACCTTTGCCGATAGCGATCGCGCCGGCGCTCCCAATGTCGCGATCATAAACGAGCGCCTGGCCCGCCAACTCTTCCCGAACAGAAACCCCCTGGGCGAGAAACTTACGGAGGGATCGACGCCCGGTCCGGCCATCGTCGGCGTGGTGAAGGACTCCTCGCAGATGAGTTACGAATTGCCGGCCAACGCCGAAGTGTACATTCCCTATCAGCAGTTCATCTTTGCGACATTCATGTCCACCATAGTGGTGCGAACGGAGGGCGAACCGGCAGCCCTGGCCGTAGCTCTTAAAAAGCAGGTTTGGGCAGTGGACCCGAACCAGCCTGTAGTCAGAGTGGAAACAATGGAAGAGGCGATCGCGAACTCGATCTGGCGTCCGCGATTCTCGGCATGGATCTTCTCCGTGCTGAGCGGATTGTCCGTGCTTCTGACCGCACTCGGGGTCTATGGAGTCGTCGCCTATACATCCACTTTGAGGGCACACGAGGTAGGGATACGGGTGGCGCTAGGTGCGACTGCCAATGACGTCGTGGCCGTGATTCTGCGTGGAGCAATGATCCCACTGGTGTTTGGTGCCGGTGTGAGCGTTGTGGCCACCCTGCTGCTGTCGCGCCTCCTCACGAACCTGCTCTACGGAGTCAGCGGCAGCGACCCCTGGACGTATTTGGGCGCCGGCGCCCTGCTGCTGGTGATTGGAGCAGCCGCTAGCGCACGCCCCGCATGGCGGGCGGCGACTCGGGATCCACTCCCGACACTGCGCGCCGAATAGGGTTGTCTACGCACGCTGAACCGGCCCGGGTGGATCCATCTAGGCGATCGACCAGGCGATCGATCTCGGAAAGCCGCGCATGGGATTTCGCGATCAAAACCGAATCCGGAAACTAAACTGGGCGGCTCGAGGCAGGCCCGCTCCGGTCGGGATGGATGGACGAACCGCGCTGAACCGCCGAATGCCGTCGCGCGATCTACGCCCGCTAGTGCCGCGACACTACCTGCTTTCAACAAGCTACCCGTTCCGCCCAGCGTGAAGCCAGAGGGGACACCTTTGGAAACCGCGTTGACGGTTGTAAGAACACCGTTGAAAGCCGTTGTTGGAAGGCCCGCCGATCCAACTAAGTTCGAGATGTTAAAAATGTTAAACATTTGTGCCGTAAATTCCAACTTATCTTCTCTTTGACGGTGAAGATCTTTGTAAGCTGCAAATCTTGCGAGATCAACGAGTCACTAAAAGTTGCGTTGGCAGGCAATTCGAGTAAGTAGGGAGCGAGGCCGCCACGAGGTAGTGCGGCGCCGGCGGTTGCCAAATTGTACTGCTTGATAAGAATATTCAACTGGTCGATGGAATTGACGTCACGGCCGAGCGAGCCACGATGCCTACCCGGAAGAAGGGATCCATTCACACCGTCTCCGTTCAAGTCCGCGGAACCGACCGTGATGTTTTGGGGCAGGCCGGAGTACCAAGTGGAGATCAGCGAGCCACGAATGCCCCAGGGAAGATCCACGATGGCATTCGCCACTAACCTGTGGTTACGATCGAGCGCGGACGGCCCAACATTTGCTTTGATGTTGCGATTCACCAGCGGTGTATTGCCTAGTCCAAGACTGTCGGGCGCGGTCGCCTCAGTGCGCGAGAGTGCGTAAGAGACGGTGTATTGAAGACGGTTCGAAAAGGGCTTGTCGAGTCTCACGGTAAGAGCGCGATACCGGGAAAAGCCGTCGGATGTGATGAGTGTAATCTGCTTGGTCGGCAGCGTACCATCGCCCAGTCGAATTTTCGCTCCGTTGCCAGGAAAAATGTTGGCTGCGTCCATGTCCCGCGTGAATTCTTTGACACCGCGCGAGTAAAGGACATTGGCATCGATCACCATGTTCCAGGGCAGTCCCGCGTGAATTCTTTGACACCGCGCGAGTAAAGGACATTGGCGTCGATCACCATGTTCCAGGGCAGTTCCCGCTGAATGCCGGCACTGGTCTGAATATTGCAGGGCGTCACCAGATTATTCGTGATGATGGTACCGGTCAGAGTTCGCTGCACGGTGGGAATAGTCGCGGCGGGTGCGGCTTTGTAGAGTTCCTGGCCTGCTGAAATAACAGGAAGGGCGTTTCTCAAAGTTCCCTGACAAACCGGATTGAAATCGAAACTGCTACCGCCGGAAAAGGCGAACAGATTGTTTTGACCGCTCTGGAGCGTGAGGGTGTCGTTACCTGAGTTGAACGGAGCGATCGAAGCGCGCTCAGTCGTGACGAGGTTGCTGATGCTGCCCGCATAGTAAATTCCGGCGCCCACGCGAATAGATGTCTTGTGGTCTTTCGTAGGATCCCAAGCGAAGCCCACGTGCGGCGCGAAGTGGTTTTTGTCAAGGGGAGTCGCCGCCGCGCCATTTGGCAGAATCGTGCTCAGGATGGAAGGTTTGCTCAAGTCGTTATTGAGCGGATGCGTGTCCACTTCATAGCGAAGCCCGAGGGAAGCTGTCAGGTTCGGCAGTATGTGCCAAGTGTCCTGTGCGTACCAGGAGTAGCGCGTGTTCCGATGACTGTTGTCCGGCGTGCCAGGAATTCGCTTCCCATTGCAGTTGCCGATAACCGCGGTAACAACTGTGCTGTTCAGTAGATCGGGTAAGTTCCGGGAAGCCGGGGGATTGACAGTGATGTTCGGGAAGCAGGACGCGAAGTTAAAGACGCTAACCTGACGATAAGTCACATCACCGCCCTCGGTCAGGGTGTGGTGTCCGCGCGAGTAAGTGAGGTCATCACGGTATTGATTGAAGTATTCGCCGGTTCCCTGCGGAGTGTTGTTGTCCGGCCCGGCAATGAGCGAGTTGTCGTTCACTACGATACGGTAAGCTTCCGCGCCGGGAACCGCCAACTGCTGTGAGGCGGCGTCGGGGCGGAGAATACGGTTATGGAATTGAGTGACGCCGACCCGGAAACTGTTGGTCAAACGAGGCGTGAAAACGGTATCTACGCCGGTGGCCCACTGGTTTGTGTTGTCCGTGTTGACGTTTCCCGCGGAAGGTAAGGTGTTTCCGCCAAAGCCGCCGAAGTTCGAATCTTGATTCCGAGTCTAGCGAAAGAAAGCCCGGTTCATCTGGCTTACGCTCCAGCCTAGCCGGCGCTGCCCGATTTTTGGTCGTAGGGCGCGGTCGTTGAAGTCAGGCTGGGGAAGAAGGGCGATGAGATAGAAAGAGCCGAGTTTTCGCGGGTATTTTCAAAACCGCCGAAGAAGAACAGCTTGTCGCGAATCAGGCGGCCACCGCCATCGGCGCCGTACTGTTGCCGGTCAAAATCAGGATCCAGTGGTCCGAGACCGGGGCGGGCTGCATAGTTCGAGCCGCGGCCGAACACGAAGCCAGTCCCGTGAAAGTCGTTAGCGCCTCCTTTGGAAATAATGTTGACCGAACCTGTGGAGCCAAGACCAGACGAGCCGTCCGCGTTCTGCGTCGAGACCTGGAATTCCTGGATGATCTCTTGCGAGATGTTAAGAGTCGTGGTTCCGACGTGCTCATCCACCACGTCAATTCCATCCAGTGTCAACCGCGCCTCGCGGCCGAGACGTCCGCCAATGGACACCCCTGTGTAGCGCGTCTTGGTTGGATCAAACGCTTTTCCATCCGAGATTTCGACGCCTGGTTCGAGCTTCGCCAGTTCGAGATAGTTACGGCCGTTGAGCGGTAGTTGATCGATCTGCCTGGTATTGACGACGCCGCCTACCGTGGCTCGCTCGGTGTCGATGGCGACGGCGTTCGCCGCGACTTCCACGCGTTGGATAGCCGCATACGACAACAGCGATTGGGATGCTTATGGTGAATTCGTGAAGACAAATTTCGCGCCACGAGCTGAGAACATATTCCAGGATCGTTCCGTGCGCAGGCAAACGGGTGCGTTTGACCTCATCAAGATTGAAAAGGAAACCCCCCACTGAAGTAATAGCTCTGCTGAATGGACGCGACTCCGATAGGATCGGGCGGATTGTGGTTGAAGTCGAAGCAATAGAGCCACATCGTATTCTCAAGTTACAGGCCCAAGCTATTCCTCGACCGATCGATCTCCTCCTGCCGCATCTGAATGAGAGTGAGCTTATCGCCAGCCTTCGCCAGCGGTTAAATGAAGCGGTATCGGCCTACACGTTTTGTGGCGCCGTTTTGCTCGCGAAGAATGGCAAGACGATTTTTGCGCAGGCCTATGGCTTGGCGGACCGGGAGCATCACATTCCCAACTCGCTCAATACGCGGTTCCGCATCGGTTCGATGAACAAGATGTTTACGGCCGTAGCAGTCCTGCAACTCGTAAGCGCGGGAAAGCTAAAACTCGATGATCCTCTAATAAAATACCTCCCCGACTACCCCAATAGGGAGCTTGCGTCGAAGGTGACGATCAATCAGTTACTGAGCCATACAGGCGGCACCGGGGATTTCTTCGGCCCCCAGTTTAGCGGCCGCCGCCTGGAGTTTCGCACGCACGAAGATTACATCAGGCTTTTGGGCGGCCGCCCTGTCAGATTTGACCCCGGCAGCAGATTCGAATACAGTAACTATGGCTTCATCATCCTCGGTGCGGTGATCGAGAAAGTGAGTGGCCAAGGCTATTACAACTACGTCCGCGATCACCTCTATAGCCCGGCGGGCATGACCTCGACAGGCTCAGAGCCCGAAGATCAAGGAGTGCCAGATCTCAGCGTCGGCTATACGAAACAAGGAAATGATAATTGGCAACGGAATACGTTTTTACTACCGTACCGCGGGACTTCGGCAGGTGGCGGTTATAGCACAGTAGGAGACCTGCTTCGGTTTGCCAATGCTCTTCGAGGCAACACGCTGCTCGATGGTATTACACGAAGCGGCTAACAAACGGGAAAGATAGATATGCCGTTTGGCGGGCGCTACGCGTACGGCTTTGAAGATCGCACAATGAATGGTTCACATTGCGTGGGCCATGGCGGCGGATCGCCCGGAATGAACGGCGAACTTGATATCTGTCAGGATTCTACCTACACAGTGGCCGTGCTCGCGAATATGGACCCAGAAGCGGCCGGCCACATAGCCGAGTTCATCGTAAACCGGCTACCGGTACCCAGCGTGAAGCCGTAGAGACTTGGCGGCGCCCAGCCGGCACAATTGAACGCCGCGGCCGTATGGCAAATAGCTCGGTGTTTCAGCTATGCTGCCTGTTTTGGTGCTGCGCCACCAGATGCGCGGAAAATTCCGCCAGGTATGCATCCGCTTAAGCCGGTATCTTTGGGCTCCTCGTCTCCTGCAGCCGACCTCCGCATAGCAAGAGGTCAATACTTCTCGTATGCCCTGCCGCAAGGCCGGCGCGTCGGGGAAGATGGTCAGTTTGCCTTGACCCTCGTCGCGCCGGATAGCAAAGCCATCACCGTCATGGTAGGCAACGCCGGTTATCCTCCCAACTATTCTCCCGCCCGGTTTGTGTACGAAAAGGTCATGGCCTTACGGCCGGAGAATCTCCAGATCGGCCAGCCCAGGCCGGCGTCTCCCGTCGAAGGCTTCGCTCATGCTTACCAGTTCGACGTCAGCTACACTATGCGCGGTGTCGCCAGCCGCGGCAGCGTGAAATGTCACATCGCGCCGGCGTACGACTCCGCGGTCATAACTTCGGTCAGAATCAGTGTGGAGTTACCGTGTGCCCAGGCGCCGTGTTGTAGCGGTTCTTACTCAAATTGTTGCGTGTCGAAAACTAGCTGAGGACCGCGGGCTACAATACTTCCTGGCGCCATTGGCGGAAGCTGGTAGGTGGTGGACCGCGGGCGCGCGGCTCGCGGCCAGGTCCGTAGGATAGCGACATGTCACGTGTTCTTGGTTCAGCAGCAGATGCACGGTCTCTGGAAGGCGCCCTGGAGGAGCTTCAGGTTCTCCTCGGCTCTCGGGTTACGACATCCACGATTCAGCGCGAGCACCACAGCCATGGCGAGTCTTACCACAAGGCCTCATTGCCGGATATTGTTTGCTTCCCAAAAACAACCGGCGAGATCAGCGAAATCATGCGGATCAGCGCTGGCCACCGCGTTCCGGTGATTCCCTTCGGGGCGGGCACCTCGGTGGAAGGTCATGTCAACGCCATACAAGGCGGAGTCACGATCGACATGCGCGAGATGAATAAGATTCTGCGTATTGGCGTACAGGACTGTGACGCGACTGTGGAGGCGGGCGCCACGCGTATGCAACTTGTCAAAGCCTTGAAGGACACGGGGCTAACTTTCTTCGTGGATCCGGGAGCCGACGCCACCATTGGCGGTATGGCAAGCACGCGCGCTTCCGGCACCACCGCGGTGCGTTACGGAACGATGCGTGAAAACGTTCTTGGCCTCACCGTTGTGCTGGCTGACGGCCAGGTGATTCAGACCGGCAGCCGCGCCCGCAAATCGTCTTCCGGATACGATCTGACCCATCTTTTCGTGGGATCGGAAGGAACGTTGGGCATACTGACCGAAGTGACGCTGCGCCTCCATCCGTTACCCGAGGCCGTGTCCGTCGCAGTCTGCTCGTTTGGAACCGTGCATGGCGCCGTCGAAACTGTCATTGAGGGCATTCAGTTAGGGGCCGGCCTCGCGCGCGTCGAGTTTCTGGATGACAAACAGATCGAGGCCATAAACCGCTATTCCAAGATTGATCTGCCCGTACTGCCCACAATCTTCTTTGAGTTTCACGGCATTAGCAAGCGCGAAGTGGAAGAACGGACCGAACTGATGCAGTCGATTGCCGCGGAGCACGGGGGCCATGGCTTCGAATATAGGACGAATCTGAAAGACATGGAAGAACTGTGGAGCGCGCGTCATAACGCCTATTTCGCATCGCGCGCTCTGCGTCCCGGAGCGGAAGTGCTCACGACTGACGTCTGCGTGCCGATCTCCAGGCTCGCCGAGTGCATTGCCGAAACCAGGAGCGACCTGGCTAATTTTTCGTTTCCCGCAACCATGGTTGGTCACGTGGGAGATGGCAATTTCCATGTCCTGTGTGTGATCGACCCAAACAATCCGGTGGAACTGGACGAGGCCAATCGATTTTCCGAGCGGACTGTACGGCGGGCGCTTCGAATGTCAGGCACCTGCACCGGCGAGCACGGCATCGGAATTGGAAAGATGAAATATCTCGCCGACGAGCACGGCCATGCCGTAGAAGTGATGCGAGCAATAAAGAGGGCCCTCGACCCTGACAATCGCTTGAATCCCGGGAAGATTGTGGATTTACAGGACGGAGTGGACTAGGTTTGTTCGAGATCTTTGGCGTGTACATGGGGATGCGACGCGGAGATGGGAGCGCGGTGGACATGCCGGTGTGGACGGATCAGCCGGGTGCGCTCGAGCAGCGGGATGTCGTGCAGGATCTCGAGCGGCTTTCCTAGCCCCGAGAGGCGGCCGTTTTCGAGGACCACGCAGCGATCCGCGATTTCTTCGAGCGCATCCAAATCGTGAGTGGCCATGATCACGGTTTTCGAGCCGTCGGACCAGGATGCAAGCAGCTCGGAAATCTTGTTCTGACTGACCGGGTCGAGCGCGGCAAGCGGCTCGTCGAGGATGAGTATTTCCGGATCGAGCACCAGCACGGAAGCGATCGCGACGCGTTTCTTCTCACCGCCTGAAAGGCGATGCGGGGGACGATTGGCGAGCGCCGCAATGTCGAGATGGTCGAGAATTTCCGCGACACGCTCGCGAATCCGATCGGCGGACCAGCGAAGCTGCAGCGGCCCGAACGCCACTTCATCGAAAACGCTGGGGTTGAATAGCTGGACGTCGGGATTCTGAAAGACCACGCCGACGCGGCGGCGAAAGTCGAAGAAAAATTCTTCTTCGCGCAACCGCGCTTCCGTCAAAGGCTCGCCAAAGAAAGAGACGCCGCCCGTGCGCGGAAAGCTCAATCCGGCGAGCAATCGAAGCAGAGTGGATTTGCCCGAGCCGTTGGCACCGAGCAGAGCCACTCGCTCGCCGGTGCGGATTTCGAGCGATATATCGTGCAAGGCCTCGTGGCCGTTATAGAAGTAAGACGCGCCGGAGATTTGGAAGGGGAAAGGCATGCCGCGTTAGCGTCCCAACCACAGAGTCAACGATGCCACGGCCAGGAGCGCGCAGAGTTGCAGCCAGCCTGAGCGTGTCATGCGCGCGTGGTCGAGCAGGCGGAGCTCGCCGCGAAAACCGCGCGCCAGCATGGCGGTGTGAATTTCTCCGCCCAGTTGAAAAGTCTTATTAAGGAGCACGCCCACGCTCGAGACGGCGAGGCGGCGCTGTTGAGCCGGTTCGAGGGGGCCGACCAGCCTGGTTTGCCGCGCCTCGAGCATTGTGCGCGCGGTTTCGAGGAATAGCAGAATGTAGCGATAGGTCATCGCGAGGACGCCCACGACCAGCGCGGGAACACGAAAAAAACGGAACGCGTAGAGCAAACGATTCCATAGCGTCGAGAGCAGCAGCAAGAACGCCAGCGATGCAGCGGTTTCCGCGCGCAGGATCAGAAATGCGGCGCTCTTCGAGCCGTGTGGCGTGAGCCAGAGCGCAGGCAAAGCGATGGCGCCTGTAAAGGCGAGAACCGGCAGCCAGACGCGGCTTGCAAGAAGCCGCAGCGGAATGTGCGAAAGAATCGCCAGCACGACGGCGAGCAGGAAAAGAGTGACTAGAAGCCAGAGTCTGCGGGCCGCGACAACACTCGCCAGCAGCACGGCCATGCCGGCTAGTTTCACGCGCGGATCCAAGCTCTGCAGCAAGCCGGCTTGCTGGGCCATATCTTCGGCAAAAAATGCGTCCTGAATGGCTTGGAGCATGCGATGGATTGTCTGCTCGACGAAGCTTCGCCGGCGGCGACCCCTGCCGAAAATCCATTTGACGAGGAGTGTCACAGAGATGATCAGAGCGACCCCGAGGACGGCCGAGAAAATATAGGCGAGCCGGGAGTTGTGAATGAAAGCGGGCGCATAATCGGCTAGCGGAGCTGTCCAAACGGAAGACCAGCGAGCGAGGCCGGCTGGAACCTGTTGGGGAAAGCTCTCGATTTTCCATTCCCCCCAGGCGCCGCCGACAGCGAGGATGCCGAGCGGCGTCAAAGCCGCGAGCAGCGCCACGCCCACCCAGAGATTTTTCACCGGCTTGCTATTGCGAACCGCGGACTCGAGGATTTCCGGAGATGCCCGCTGGAGGTAGCCGACTACTCCAGCCGAAACGATCGATTCGGCAAGGCCGGCGAAGGTCAAGTGGCCGAGCATCATGGCCGGAATCGAGATGCTCAATGGGTAGGGCGCGTAGAGCGGAGCACCGGAAGCGTCATGAAACAGCATCGGCTGGATTCCGAATTCGATCGCCGCGCATAAGGCGGCGGCATTGATCGCAGCGTAACCGGCCACGCCCGCGGCAACGACACGGCGGACCGACGCGATTTCCGCTTTCCAGGCCAGAACGCGGTACACACAGAAAGCCGTAAGCGAGCCGACGATCGCCATGTTGAAGCAGTTGGCTCCAAAAGCGGTGATTCCTCCATCTCCAAAGAAGAGCGCCTGGACCAGAAGCGCGATCGAAATCGCGAGGATCGACATGGCCGGGCCGAGCACTATGGTTGCGATCGCCATTCCGACCGCGTGGCCCGTGGTACCTCCGGGCAGCGGCAAATTGAACATCATGATCAAGAACGAGAAGGCGGCGAACACCGATAGCAATGGAATCGCACGGGTTGCCAAGGCGGCTTTGACGCGGCCGAGCGCGACGTACCAGAAGGGCACGGCTGCGGCATAGAAGCCGGCGCAAGTGGACGGACTGAGATACCCGTCGGGTATGTGCATGGAAATAGGGACGCGCTTTTACTTACGAGTAACACGAGCGGGCGGATGAGACCGGCGTTTTTTTCTGGCGCGCGGCAAATCCGCTGGCGCCGCAGCCTCGTACATAGATACACAGGAGGACGTGGATGAAGCGGTTACTGATTATGATTTCGACGGTTATGGCCGCCGCCGGGCTCGGTTTCGCGGCGCCGTGCGGCAATGGCAGTCTCGCCAGCTATATCGCGTTAGGGGCGAGCGGATGCACCATCGGCGGTAATACTCTGTTCGGGTTTCAGACGGTAAGCGGAACCGCCGGCGCAACGACGATCGCGACGTCGGCTCTGGCGATCGCGCCTTTTGGCGGGACCACAAATTTTGGATTTACCGCTGCGACCACGCAGACGGCCGGGGCAAATTCGTTGTTCGAGAGCATATTTACCTACCAGATTTCCGGAAATTCGTACACCGGCAGTTCGATTGCGTTAGCCGGATCTTCGGAAACGGGAGATGGCGCCGTGACGGATATCCAAAATTACTGCGCGGGCGGCACGTTCGGGCCGGATGGAGTAACGGGCTGTGCGGCGCTAACGGGAACGCTGGTGACACTCGATGGAATTCAACAGACGGATCTGGCTTCGCTCCCGGGCGTGAGCTTGCTGAGCATCACGGACGATTTCACTCTGGACGGCGGGTTGGGCGGGTCGGCCGCGGGCGGCAGTTTTACCGATCAGTTCACGGCGCGCTCGGTTTCGGCAATACCGGAACCGTTTGGATTTTCGTTGACGGGTTTAGGGCTGGGGCTCGTTCTTGTCTTGGGAGCGTTGCTGAAGAAAGGGATCTATGAATAGGAAGAGCATTCTTTGCGTGGTGCTGGCGGCAGGGCTGGCGACTCCTCCGCGAGGGTTCGCCGCGAGCCATCGGGAAGCGCCGATTACGGCGTTGGATCATAAGGCCGACATCACCGACTTTTTTGCGTTTGTCAGCTACGACGATCCATCGAAAGTGACGTTCCTGCTGAATGTGGATCCGCTGCTAGAGCCAGGCAACGGCCCCAACTATTTTCCATTTGACGATACGATCCAGTACGCGATCCGGATCGACAACAACAATGACGCGCAGGAAGACGTCTATTTTCTGTTCCAGTTTCAGACTGAGATTCGTGCGCCTAACGTGTTCACGGGTTTTGTAGGCGCGGGGGGCGGTATAAACGCTCCGGCGAATTCGTCCGCTCCAGTGGCGCCCGGCACTCCTATCGTTCCACCGGCGATCACGGCGTTGGACGGGATGGGGTCGGAAGGCTTCAGCCTACGGCAGCGATTCACCGTGACGATGGTGAAGAACGGCGTGAGCACGCCGCTCACGAACGAGGCAGGCGCTCCGCTATTTGCGGTGCCGAGCAACGTTGGTCCGAGGACGATGCCGAATTATCAAGCACTCGCGGCGCAGGGGGTCTACAGCGTGGGGAATGGAATGCGTGTCTTTGCCGGCACGGTGGACGATCCGTTCTATATCGACCTCGGCGCAGCTTTTGATTCGCTGAATTTTCGCGTTGGCGCCGGCGGAGGAGTTCTCTCGCCCGCGCAGGACGCCGACGATCACACCAACACCGCACCCGACTTCGTATCCGGATACAACGTGAATACCATTGCCATTGAAGTTCCGATCGCGCTATTGACCAGTACCGGCACGCGGGTAGCCGCGACGAGCCCGGCGGCGACCATCGGCGCATGGGGCACGACGGCACGCCCCCGCACTTTGGTACGGCGGGCGCCTCTTCCCGCAGCGTCTTCCGGCTCGTTCGCGCAGATTCAGCGCATGGGCAATCCACTGATCAACGAGTTGATCATCGGCACGGGCTACAAAGACTACTGGAGCATGACGCAGCCGAAAGACGACTCGCAATTCGCTGCCTTCGATCTGGATCCGCTGCTCGCGCGAGTTTTGAATGCGGTCTATGGCATCAATGTGCCGGCGGCGCCGCGCACCGATCTATTGCCGCTGGTGACCTATGCGCCACCGATCGCCGCGCCGGGCACGCCGGCCGGTCCCGTGGCGGATTTGCTGCGGCTCAATACCGGAGTCGCGCCTACTGCCGCCGCAAGCCGCAGGAGACTGGGGTTGCTGGCTGGAGATGCGGCCGGGTTTCCGAATGGCAGGCGCGTTTCTGACGACGTCACCGACATTGCGGCGCGCGCGGTGGCGGGAGTGTTCAATCCGGCGTTTAACGTGGCACCGAACAATCGCATTGGGGATGGAGTGAACACCAACGACCTGCCGTATCAGGAGACGTTTCCCTATGTGGCATTTGCGCAAAGCGGGCGCGACCGCCGGCACGCCGATCCGGGTGAAGCGGGCTGCACGATGAATTCGGGGGCGGCTTGTCCTATCAATTGACAGGCCGCTCGCTTACGCGCGCGGTTCCGTGCTGGATGCTAGCGGCTGCGTTGTCGGGGGCTACGCAGCCGACCTCCTGGCAGGCTTATAACGAACTTGCCGACACGCTCTGCCGGAAAGGGCGCGACACGGGCGCTGCTGCGTGGTACGAGCAGGCCGATGCAGCGCTTCGCAAATCGTTCGAACTGTCGCCCGGCAACTACGATGCGCGGAAGCTTCAGGTAACTGTCCTGCTCGGCCGGCACGAATTCAAACAGG
>Ga0193753_10001019_pt1 | contig 25109 bp, 17 predicted proteins | sample H1c2metaG_FD_144925 | JGI IMG/M metagenome (GOLD analysis project Ga0193753, IMG submission 144925) | Soil microbial communities from a riparian zone of the East river system, Colorado, United States - H1c2 | ecosystem: Environmental > Terrestrial > Soil > Riparian zone | place: USA: East... | reverse complement strand
CTCACTCATTCCTTTGCCTTCAACGGATACCCTGGACGGAGGAACACCATGCTGCACAAGGTGATCTTTTAAGCTTTCAGCCCGATGCAACGAAAGCTTCATATTGAATTTTTCGGAACCGATATTATCGGTATGGCCCACAAGCCTGATCTTTAGCTCGGGGTTGTCGAGCAAAGCTTTGACCAGACCATCGAGATAAACCGTTGCATCGCGATCCAATGCGCTGCTGTTGAATTCAAAATTAAAATAAAGGGTGGCCTTCTCAAGGACCAATGGTTCATGATTGATTTTACCCGCATTAGCCTGAACAATGATCGAGTCCTGCTTTTGCTTTAACCTTGCGCTGAGGTCCGTTGATGGCACAGCAGACCGGTGACTTATACTATCGGACTGTGCTTTTTTCACTGCGGGTAGCTTCACCCCGACAGATGCTCCCAGTTTCTTGCCTTGTCGCGGAGTAACCTGACCAGTCACGTCCGCACCATTTTTTTCTGTTGACTTCTTACGCCTTGGGCTTATCACCAGTTTCTTGAGCGTCAATCCAACCTCAACGGTGCCGATATTCGCAACATTTCTGTAAAAGAAAGGAAAGTCGTAGCTAAAACCGATCGAAAATCTTTCATTGTGATACTGCATACCCAGCAGCCCTGATCGACCGATGATGTACTTGGTGATCATGTCAACATGGGGAACTTCCTTGGTTGAAACGGGTTTAAGATCGCACCGGAAAATAGCCCCGGTGTTTATAACATTGTTGGTTGCGCTTCGCGTGTACAATACCTCCGGATAAATACTCATGTTGCCCTTATGATAGATCCTGAATCCGGCAGCTGCTACAAACGTCGTGTTTAAGCTTGAGCCGGAACTAGTGTAGGAATTGTCGGGTTTGTTGATGTCAAAAAATGAGATTCCCCAATATGCTACGTTGATTCCCTTGATATCGGTTTTAAGCCAATGCAATCCCGCGCTGAAGGTCACAAAGTTGTTTTTCAACTCTGTGATATTTTCGCCTGACGATATGGATTGATCGAACCCACGATCGGGGATGTATTGTGAGCCGGTGTAGAGTCCACCAAGGTCTATTTTACTCGCTTGGTACAATACTTTGACGCCAAGGCTCAAACTTTGAAATTTCGCGACATTGACATTCACAGCGTATGAAAGGGCAACTTCCTGTGTATTGAAAATACCGGCTTGTCCGGAACGATCATCCATTAATGAAATCCCAATGCCCGACCATCTCCCCCCCTCACGTGACGCCAAGGGATAAGAAACGTTCAACAGGTTGCTGCTCAGATGGAACCCACCATCGGTTGACTGGTTACGATATACGAAGTTAAGCAACGCATAGTCGGAACTGGCTACCAAGGCCGGATTGATTCGCTGTGGTGAAAAGTTGTATTGACTGAATTGAAAATATTGCGCGATGCCGCCGGTCGAAGTAGCAATCAATACCAAGGCTATGACATACTTCATGATAGCTTATTAACGAACAAGAACCACGGATCCTGTATCCTTACCATTTAACAATATTTGATCTCCCGAAGATACTTCCCCCTTAACCTTCCAGAAATATACGCCGGAAGCTTGCTTTGCACCGTTCTTAGTCCCATCCCAACCGCGTGTAATGGCCTCGGAAATGTCAGTAGTTTTAAATACTATTGATCCTTCGCGGTTATACACAGTGAATAAAAAATTCTTTGCCGATGTCAGCCCATAGATCCTCAGCTGATCATTCTTGCCGTCGTCATTCGGTGTAAAGAGATTGGGAATGAAACCGCCATCTTCCACAATGATGTTCACATTGGCCTGCGATGTACAATTCAGCGAATCGTACCCGGTAACTGTATACAGCGTCGTGGCCATTGGACTGGCCGTCGGCCCCGATACATCAGCGTGATCTAATCCATCCGCAGGATCCCACGTGTATCGCTCAGCACCACTCGCTGCAAGCTTAACAGATGATCCTTTTGCTATCTTGATCCGATCAGACGACACCTGCACATCCGGCTTGCTGACATGCATAGCAATAGTTCTAACAACCTTGCAACCAATATCATTGGATACGGTTAATGAAACCGAATCAGGCTGCGTAACTATGTATTGTATAGTGTTCGATGAACCAAGGTCTCCGCGAACCTTACTTTTCCAATTTATGTGTGCCCAACCAGCGTCAGCTGACAATTGAATATTTTCATCCATGCACGCATAGGTATCTTCGTTATTGGTTCTCAAGGTATCATCGTTAATAGCGATCGTCCATACTTTAATACCACTGCAGCCGTGTTGACCCGGGTCGTAGTAAAACACGGTATCCCGGTTTTGTGCCTGCTGTGAGAACTCAGGTCCCTCGCCAATGAATCCCTTGGAAAAAGAGAACCAAAGGGCGTTGGAAGGTGATTTCAGTGTTACTTTTTCCGATGTGCATAAGGACACTTCTTCTCTGGAAAGGTTCGTACAAGGCTGCCCACTTCCGATGCAAAGTCCACCGGCGTGGAAGGCGTTGTCGATTGCCTGGACTGCGAATTGCAGGTTCGTGGAGCCAACGTTTTTCAGGAGTCTGAAATTTTCAGTTCCATTGTTCCCGTGTGAGACGAGCAACCTTTTCTCGTTGAGCAGATCAAACGCCCCAGTATAGTAGTTACTATTTCCCTCAAGGTGCAAATCATAGGTAACAGACTGCTTCACAGTATGATCATCACCGACCTTATCCCAATAAACGAACATTCGATCGAAGATCGGAACAGCTATTCCATTCTTTGGCGTGGCGGGTCCCAAATTCTTGGCGATGGGTTTATTTTCATATACTTCAACAGCTTTCGACGTGACTAATAACAGGTCAAGATCACCGTCGTGAGACGCATCACCAAATCGATGGTGAACAATGTTCGCAGACGCTAAGGTGTCATAGTCGTTTCCGTCAACTTGAATTATGTTGATGGTATCACCCTCATCCCTAATTCCCCAATAGTTAAAATCGACTTTGCCATCAGAATTCAGATCGGCTGCAAACGGATGGCCATCCTTTAAGGTAACGGGCAGATCGCGATATGCATATTTTCCAGACGCACTTTCATATACACCCGTTTTGGCGGAACCTGCCTGATTGGTACCCATGATCAGAAAATCGAACGAACCGTCGTAGTTGAAATCTCCGGCAGTGGCGAGGCCGTTAAGGGGAATGGCTATTTCGTTCCTGAAAAACAAACTACCCTTATTTACTAATACGGTAGTTACTGTCGAATCCGGAGAAGCCTTGCCGGTGACGAATATATCGAGCAGGCCATCCTTATTCCCGTCAGTCACGTCTATCGACGACGCTAAGATCGATAACGAATCATGAACTATCCCCCATGTGAGATCTCCCGTCTGCTTGAGTATTCTTAAAAAGCTGACGCCGGACTCAACGCCACTAATGATCCACTCCTCTCGGGCGTCATTGTCAAGGTCCGCGATCTTTAAAACCTGGAATGGTGCTATCGCGATGGTACGCTCCTCGAAGGAGAATCCACCTTTGTTGATATACACCCGCGTTGTAACAGAGGCATTCCTTGTGCCACAAGCCACGATGTCAATTTTATTATCGTGATTGTAGTCTGTCAACACTGCTGTAGCGCCTGAGAGAAAAATAGTTTTCTGAGGTTGCAAGATGGGCGCTGCGATCGTGTCCCCTTTGATCACCATTAGATAAGTGGATCCGGATTGAGCCGTTGCTTCCAGTAAAATATCGAGCAGGCCATCATTGTTCATATCAGCCCACACAGGTCGGGCAGAGACAACAGAATCTGGAAGATTAACCTCAAATTTTTTTTGAAATGACTGGCACCAGCCGTGGTCGGCAACGAGTATCAGCATCATCGCGATCAGCGGTTTCATGGCTTCTTCGATTTTGTTTTTTCAAACTGAAACGTCAACGGTATTGACATCTGACTTGCCACTGGTTTGCCATTCAACGTGGCGGGTTTCCACGACGGCATGCTTGTGATCAATCTTTTCGATTCAACATCGAAGGCTTCACCCAGGGATTGGCGAATGATAATATTTTCAGGCTTGCCTTCCGCGTTGATAACAAAGGATACAGTTTGAACGCCCTGTATCGAATCCTTGATGCTCTCGTAAGGATAATTAATGTTGTTATTTAAATAATCGTATAAGGCGGGGTAACCATCAAGAGGTTCAGCCTGCAAATAAATATTCTCAGCCGCTGGCACCTCAACAACCGCAGGATCCGTGGCTTTTTTAGCTTTCGATGGGGCACGGTTGGCATTCTTTTCGCGCATTGGAGCAACGGTTGTGTTTTCAGCATGTTCAGGCGTCGATTCGATCGGTGTTTGCGGCGCAGATTGTGGCTGTTGCTCGGGCAATGGCAAAGTTGACGTCTTCGTATCTGTGTGAGAATTAAAAAATACCCAACCAGCAACAATAATTGCGACGACGGCGCCTCCTTTCAACGCGTAGCCCCAGCGTGTCGCTTTTGTCAATTGCTTTTTATTTGCCATAAGGCTATCGAAATTCATGTAACTCCGTATTTCCTCATCCGATAGCTCCGGTCTATGTTCCATTACTTTGATCTTTTGCTTCATGACCGTTTTAGAAAAAGTTTCTTCATTTTTTCCAGGATGCGGTACACCTTCACCTTAGCGTATGTTTCTGTTATCCCGATTATATCTGCAACCTCACGGAACGGTCTCCGCTCGAAGAACCGAAGCTCAATAATGTGCAGGTCATCGGCCGATAGTTGTTGAAGTATAACCGGTAATTGCTCTTTGAGATCATCCAATTTCGTGTCAGCAGTAAGTTCTTCGTGAAGGTGTGCCACCATCTGCTCTTCCATTGTGACGATCCGATGTCTCTTGCTTTTCCTGAAATAGTCATTACATTCATTCAATGCAATGCGAAACAACCACGCAGAAAACGGAATACCACGGAATGTAAAGCGATGAATATTCATCATCGCCTTTAGAAAAACCTGTGATGCGAGGTCGCCAGCAATTGACTTTTCCCCGACACGGTGAAGGATGAATAAGAAAATTCGTTTGAAATATTTCTCATATAAAGGCTTGAAAGCTTGTGGATCAAGCTGGGAATTCTCAATCAGGGATTTTTCTTCCGCGGCCTGATCCGTATCCTGAAAATTCGCCTGAATCACTATTTTACTTTTCTCGTCCATTAAATTCATATCCTAAATGCGGAATTCCCAAAAAGATACACGGTACAAATTAATTTAGTCGAAAATTAAAGATCATCTGTCTTATAATAACTTCAGTTTTATGCCGATCTTGCATATGGCTTTAAACAATAGTTGGTTATGAAAACACTTTCTAAGATTCAAATCAATCCTATACATCGCGATCTATTGATCGCCTTAGTAGCTGGATTTACAATGGCGGTCTTAATAGTCTCGGCCGTCGTAATGATCATTGGATAATATCCAGTAACAAAAAAAGGCTCCAAATTGGAGCCTTTTTTTGTGCGCAATTTTTGTACACGATCTGCTACATGCATCGTCGTCATTCATCAGGCTTTGACTTCCATTTCGGGCCGCGCAGACACCCATTCTTCGCCATCTTCGAATACTTCTTTTTTCCAAATGGGCACTTTCTCTTTCACAGCATCAATAATGAATTGGCAAGCTTCAAAAGAATCTTTTCTGTGAGGCGTCGACACGGCAACGACAACTGCAACTTCTCCAGGTCTCAGTGTTCCCACGCGATGGCTAACAGCCCAGCCCAGCAAAGGCCACCGTTGGGAGGCATCATCAATAACTTTACGGATCTCAGCAACAGCCATTGTCTCGTACGCTTCATATTCCAGCCAGACCACTTTTTTTCCGTTTGCATTATTGCGAACTGTGCCGACAAAAACATTTATCGCGCCAGCATTTAAGCTCGTGGCTGTATCAATTACCTTTTGGACATCGATGTGCTTTTCGGTTATTTTAATCATAATGAAGAGGGTTGAATTTTCAAAATGGAGACCTGTTTGAAGGTACCCAAATACATGCTAAATCACAAAAACGCGGCTCATCCACCGCTGACGGGCGGTATCAGGGCGATTTCATCCTGGGAAGTCAGCACCTGGTCCTCCGACGCGTAATCACCGTTGACGGCGATGTACAACGATTTCAAGCCAAGTAGTTCAGGGTATCGTCGCGCCAGCTCCATCCGTAGGTCACCCACGGTTTGCCCCTGTATCTCAATAAATGGCTCCTTCCCTCCCAACAATTCCCTTGTTATGCCAAAAGCCCTAAGCTTGTACCTGTTCATAAAGTGATAATCGGCAATTTTAAGAGAAACGAAAACTACAAAGTTATAGTTTACATTGACAGTTGCAGTTAGTAAACGGAAACAAACCACCGTCAGCGCCACCAATCATGGCTCGACGTGCTTTGCCGGAATATCAATACCTTTACATTCAAATCAACGCTTCTGAACTTGCTTTTCGACAATCACGGACGACAAATAAATTATTTGCGGATGGCTGTAACAGACCGGTGCAACCTCCGGTGTTTTTATTGTATGCCGGAAGAAGGAATCCGGTATCTTCCAAAAAAAGATTTGCTTTCGTTCAAGGAAATATTGAGGCTGGTTTCAATCTTATCTGATTTGGGTGTATCCAAAGTAAGGCTAACAGGCGGAGAGCCTTTTGTAAGAAATGACCTCATGAATTTGATACGCAGTATCGTGGAAATATCAGGCATTGGTGACCTGCATCTTACAACGAATGGCGTATTAACGCGTCCTCATATACCTGAATTAAAGAAAGCGAACATTGCATCCGTCAATCTAAGCCTCGATACGCTTGACCGAGCAAGGTTCCTGGCAATTACTCGCCGCGATGAGTTTGTGGCTGTCATGGATACTTTCCACGCGTTGGTGGAGTATGGCATTCCTGTTAAGATCAACGCCGTGGTCATGGACGGCAAAAATATTGACGACATTATCCCACTGATCGAATTGTCAAAACAATATCCGGTCGACGTGAGGTTCATAGAAGAAATGCCTTTTAATGGAGAAGGTAGTCACTACAATAAGCTCAATTGGACGCACGTCAGGATACTGCAGCATATTAAAGCTGCATATCCCGACATCTACAAGGCCGATGATCCTGCGTTCTCCACGTCAGCTAATTATCGCATCCCCGGTCATGCGGGACAAATCGGTATCATTGCTGCATTCAGCAGGACGTTCTGCGGAACCTGCAATCGCATCCGTGTAACTGCTCAGGGAACACTTAAAACGTGTCTATATGACAATGGCGTATTGGATATCCGCGATCTCCTAAGGTCAACGCAAGATGATGGCCTTATCAGCGAGAAGCTTATGCAGGCATTTCGGTCGAGGCCCAAAGATGGATTTGAAGCCGAATTAAACAGGAAGGATCACGCGCCCTTGGCCGAGTCGATGTCAACGATTGGCGGATAAGATCTTTTTAGAGTTATGAGTTATGAGTCATGAGTTATGAGTTCCGCGGTGCCGTGGGAGGCACGCTTGCGTTGACGTCCTCGACATCAACGGTTTGGAGTAAGCAACAATTGAATGGGTATGAAGAAAGATATCTGTTATTTGGGCTGCTTTTTGTGCGGCGTTATATCGAGCTGCTGGATCTTTGGGGCGTGCTCGGGCGTCAGCGTAAAAAATATTTCAATATCCTGACGTTCGCCTCTTACGAAGAACTTGCCACGCAGTTGATTTTCAGGAATAATTGGATCCACTGTAACAATCGTTCCTGTATTTTTGAATAGTTCATTGGCATTTTTTATCCAGGTTTCACGAGAAAGGTCCAGGTAAAAATTCTCCGCCAATATTTTCTTCTCAAGTGCTTCGTTCCAGTTTGTAAGCAGCTCCACAATCTGCTTACCTCGTAATTGAAGGGTATCAGAAATCTGAATAGTTCGTGGCTTTAACCCCGTCATTGAAAATAGTGTATCCATTACGTTGGCATTTGCGTCACCAGCGGAAGCATAGGTCAGATTCGCAAAGCAAATCAACCCCACGCCATATTCAGGATAAAACCGATACTCACTTCCGAAGCCTGGCAAACCACCGCTATGGCTAACACGCTCCACGCCTTTGCAATTCCTTCGCCACCCCAGACCATAGCCGTATCCACCAGTGCTCGCACAGACCTCGCCGTTGCTATCCGTGAACGTATCAAGCGAACGGAACTGCCATGGTTTATGCATTTCTCTGATCGAACTTCTTTTAATTGGACCAGTATCGTCACCATTGCGTGGTGGCCAGGCAGCGATGTGAAGGTTGACGTATTTACTAAAATCCTCGACGGAAGTAATTAGGCCACCCATGGCACCATAAATACCGTCGTGTAGCAGTGGTTCCTCCTTCCATTGTGAATCTTCCCACCGGTAACCCAGTGCAAGCAGTTTCGGATCAACTTCTGAATACTCCCATTTGGTGTCGGTCATCCCCAGCGGAATCAGGATATTTTGTGTGATGAACAGTTCATAAGGCATACCTGAGACCGAAGAAACGACCATGCCGAGCATGGCATAGCCAAGGTTGCTGTATTCAAACTCCTTAGCAGGTGCGTTGGAAAAGGACAAACCCTCTTTGATAAAACTGATCAGTTGATCTGGCGTGTCGGCCAATTGTCTGTCACCCCACGGATTATCCTCCGGGAATCCAGCAGACATCGTCAGCAAATTTTGGATTGTGAGCTCTGGCGAATCCTGTGTAGGATAGGTGACGTCGGCGACCTCGGCGATGTATTTCGAAACAGGATCCTCCAGGCTAAGCATTCCCTCATCCCTCAATTTTAAGATCGCCATGGCAGTAAAACTCTTCGTCATCGAAGCTATCCTGAACAGTGACTTTGTGGTTGCCGCAGTATTTGTTTTCAGGTTGATCGAACCCGATGCGCCCGCATGAATGAGCTCTCCGTCGGCGACAATACCATAGGCTAAGGCGGGAAAATGATTTTCAATGGCGTACGTCCGGAACATAGAATCAATCACGGGAAAGGTCTCCTCCAGGATCTTTTTTCGATCGCGATCATCGAATTGGGGAGCCTTGAATTCGGCCGTGAACCGTGTGTACTTTTGTTTGGGCTCCGAGCAACTCAAAACAAGGAGCAACGCAGGGATTAGGATCCGCTGGAGTGATGGCATAGATGCAAAAAAATTAGTCATCCTAGATACAAATAATAGTTCCTATTTTGCGACCTGTTAATTGAAATACATGAAAAAAATAAGTTTCGTCAACGACGTTCTTCCCCATGGCATTGCTGTAGGCATTTTCCTTATTGTAACCGTATTTTTTTTTAATCCGGCATTCTTTGAAAACAAAGTATTAGATCAATCTGATATTACACAATGGGAAGGTTCCTCAAAGTCAATGCGCGACTATCGTGCGAAGACGGGAGAAGAAGCGTTGTGGTCTGAAACAATGTTCAGCGGCATGCCCGGTTATCTCGTCAATGTGAAGTGGGGCAATGTGGTCGTAGGTTATTTAAAAAACGTAATGGCACTCAACCTGCCTCATCCTATCTGTAATATTTATCTCGCCTTTTTGTGCTATTACATTATGCTCCTCGCCTTTGGCATCCGGCCCTATTTGGCCATTGGTGGGGCAATCGCCTTTGGACTGTCCTCGTACATGATCATAGGCCTTAGTGTCGGCCACAGCGCCCGCATTGGTGCCATTGCATTCATGCCTTTGATCATGGCGGGGATTCACCTGGCTTTTACAGGGAGAAGGGTATTGGCATTCGGCGTGACTGCCGCAGCGATGTCACTTCACTTCCGGGAGAACCACTTACAAATGACGTACTACCTGATGCTGATTGTCGCGGTCTACGGTATTGCTCAGTTCGTTGTTTTTTTCAGGGAAAAGAGGGTCGTGGACTACTTAAAAAATTTGGGCGTTCTGCTACCTGCCGTTGTGATCGCCGTGGGAACCTTCTTCGGTCCGATGTGGGCCATCACGGAGTATACCCAATATAGCAGGGGCACATCTGAACTGGATTCACCAACCAATGCAAAAAAATCATCAGGGTTAGACAAGAGTGTTGTATTTCAACACAACTATGCAATCCTCGAACCGTTCACTTTGCTGATTCCCAATTTTTACGGTGGCAGCAGCCAGAATTTATTGGTTCAGGACCGGGAAAGCAATGTTTTTAAAGCTCTTGCGAATTCTGGAAAGGAAGAAACCTTTAATCAACTAGCCTATTATTCTTCAGCATATTGGGGGCCTCAGACACCCATGCCGTATTACGCAGGGGCAATCATTGTATTTCTTTTTGCAGTTGGAATCGCCTTTGCCGACAAGCAGTATGTGTGGTGGGTTGTACCTATATGCGTGCTGGCCATCATGATGAGCTGGGGGATTAACTTCGAATCATTCAACTATTTTATTTTCGATCATTTGCCTGGTTACAACAAGTTCAGGTCGGTGACCTTTACAGTTGTTATGGTGATCTTTTGTCTGCCTTTGCTCGGCCTCCTCGGTGTGGAGCGGTTCATGGCGCAAGGCGCAACGAAAGCTAACAAGCGAAAGCTGCTGATTGCGCTCGGTGCAACTGGTGGGCTATGCCTTATATTTCTTTTCTTCGCGGGCATACTCAGTTTTATACGTGACGGCGAAGAGCAGCTTCCACCCTGGTTTTTAAATGCCCTTACGGACGACAGGAAAGGACTGCTGCGCGGTGATGCCTTCCGCTCCCTGTGTTTTATCGTCTTCACCTTTGTATTGCTGTATCTTGAGGTTTGGAAAAAAATTACACCCGTTGCCTTCTACGCCGCGCTGGCGTTCATGATCACAATGGATCTGGCCATTGTAGACAATCGTTATTTTACAAAGGAGAACTATAAGAGAAAACGGGAAGCGGCTGTTTTTCCGGTCACCGAAGCGGATCAGGAGATCCTTAAAGACAAAGACTACTACAGAGTTTACAACCTTCAAGACGATCATTGGCTGGAGGCGAGGACCTCCTACTACCACAATTCGGCCGGAGGTTACCACGCCGTCAAGCTAAGGCGATATCAGGACCTTTACGACTCCTGTTTGTTCAGGCAGACCAATGGGCTGATCCGCAACATCCAGGCGGGTAAGTTGGACTTCAGTGAGTTCGGTGTCATCAACATGCTTAACATAAAGTATTTGGTATTTGGTCCTGCGCGAAATAACTTCATTCCCAATCCCACGGCAAATGGCAACGGTTGGTTTGTCAAAAAAGTAATTACGGTAAAATCTCCAACTGAGGAGCTTAAGGCCGTATGTGAGTTAGACACCCGGTCAGAAGCGGTGATCAACGATGCACAGTTCAATACCTCCGCTGTTCAATACGACAGTACGTCGTCCGTTGCATTGGTAGAACACAGTCCCAAAAGACTAAAGTACGAAACGCAGTCGTCGACAGATGGGCTTGCTGTTTTTTCAGAGATCTATTATCCGAAGGGATGGTATGCCACGATCGATGGAAAAGATGTACCGATACTGAGAGTCAATTATGTACTGCGCGCGCTCATGGTCCCTGCGGGCAAACATACAGTTGAATTTACCTTTGCTCCGCCAGCATACGTTGCAGGTAATATAGTAACGACGATATTCTCATGGTTGGCCATCCTTGTCCTGCTGGGCAGCATAGGCTGGAGCTTGAAGAAGGAATCCAATACCATCGGGATCGTGCGGCCGACCGAATAAGGTAATGAGGTCCGGTTGTGTAGTGCGATTCCTTGCTACTGAGGTGATGAGGTCCCTTCCCTCGAACCCCTGAGATGTGTGCGGGGAAAACTATGACACATTAATTAACAAAGAACAAATAAAGTTATTGCAGTTCCGAAAGTTCAACTTTCTGTTTGTTCCTGGTGAGCAGGTGAATTATTGACAGCGTTATGAGGTAAGTAAATCCGCAAACGGTAAAAAGAACGTTGTATCCTGCGACCAGGTCGCCTGATGCTTTGTACTTGTCAAGGAGGGTTCCAACCAGGATGGGGAACAATATGCCGCCAATTGCACCTGCCATTCCACCGATGCCAACCACGGAACTCACAGCCTCGGTTGGGAACATGTCCGACGCCATCGTGAAAACATTTGCTGCCCAGGCTTGATGAACGGCAACGGCCAGGCTGATGAGGCCAACCGCAACCCAAGGGCTATTTGCAAATTGGGTGATAATGATCGACACCTCCAGGATGGCAAAGATCAGCAGGGAAATTTTTCGAGCGTTAAGCACAGGCCACCCACGCTTGATAAGCCACGATGAAAAATATCCGCCGCCAATGCTTCCAACGGTTGTCGCAGCATAGATCGTCATTAGCTGAAGGCTTGGCTTTCGAAGGTCCAGGCTAAAATGGGCAGCGAAATATGAAGGCAGCCAGAAAAGAAAGAACCAGTATATCGGATCTATTAATCCTTTGCCGGCAACGAATGCCCACGTTTGGGAAAATCCAAAAAGCTTCTGCCATTTCACCGGGACGATCTTCTGTTGGGTTGCATTATTCTGTTGTCCGCTAGTGATGTACTGAAGCTCTGTAGGAGACAGTCGTTTCTGTTTTGCGGGCAAATCGTAAAAGATCAGCCAAAAGATCAGCCAGACAAACCCAAGCGATCCAGTAATCCAGAATACTTCCTGCCACCCATAGTAAGAAAGGATATAGGGTACTACCAGCAGAGCGAGAACCACACCCACGCTTGTACCGGCGTTGAAAATGCCGGTGGCAAGTCCACGTTCCCTATCGGGAAACCATTCGGCAACTGTCTTCACTGCGCCGGGAAAATTACCTGCCTCGCCAAGTCCAAGTCCCACCCTTGCCACCCCAAAACCAAACGCGCTTCTGGCGAGCGCGTGCAACATGCCAGCCAGACTCCATACTACCACTGTGACAGTGTAGCCAACCTTTGTTCCTATCCTGTCGATGACGCCACCAGAGACGACAAGGCCGATGGCATAAGCGGCCGTAAAGGCCATTACTATCTGAGCAAAGTCAGTCTCCGACCAATTGAATTCTTTCTCCAGCACCGGTTTAAGTAAGCCAATGATCTGGCGATCGAGGTAGTTGATTGTTGTTGCTGTGAATAATAGCACAACAACAATCCAGCGATAATTCTTGATGGTGCTCATGGCGTGGCTCAAAACAAATTACCAGCCGTGAACTGCACCATCCTTACTTTGCAAAATTGGATGAGGATATTTTGTTTTCGATACCACCTCCATAATGAATGTAGCTTTCTTCGGATCAAATTTGACCCCCAGCCCTGGTTCGTTGTTCAGGAAGATCTTGCCTTCCTTAAAACGCAGATAATCCTCATTAAAATAATTAGGTTTTTCTACGTTGCCACCCGCCAGTTCAATCAGGCATCGTGTAGGACTGCTGGAACCTAAGACGTGCACCAGGGCGGCCGTTGACAAGGGGCCGGTAAAGTGTGGTATCATCCCAACATAATGCGTTTCACACATGGCTGCAATTTTTTTCAGCTCAAGTAATCCGCCGCTGTTGGGTACCGTAATCCGGCAATAGTCGATCAATCTGTTTTCTATCAATTCGTTAATATCCCACCTGTCACCAAACTGCTCTCCGACCGCAATTGGGACCTTGGTCATTTGACGCAATGTCTTATAGACACCAGGATTCTCAGACCTGATGAGGTCTTCAACGAAATACGGTTCGAGCTCTTCCAACGCATCACATATCTTAATGGCTTCCGGTGTATCAAAACGCGTGTGCAGATCAATAGCCCATCGTCCTGTCCCGCCGACGGCCTCGTCCAAACGTTTGCAATGCTCAATAGTTTTTCGAGTGTTCTCGTAGAAATCAAATTTCTCATCACCGTCGCCACCGGTCGGACCCGTTCTGTAACATCGAAATCCGGCGGCTATGCAATCCTTTGCGCGTTCATACTCGGTTGTCGCCTTTGACATACTATAACCTGTGGCATAACATTCAACATACTCGCGTGTTGCGCCTCCGAGCAGCTCATAGACCGGAACACCAAGTGCCTTTCCTTTAATGTCCCACAATGCCATCTCGATCGCGCCAAGGGCATGAAGTTTTTCGCGACCAGGGGGATAGAACATACCGCGATAAAGATTTTGCCACAAATGTTCGATCCGGAATGGATCTTCTCCGATCAGCATTTGTGCGCATTGCTCAATGGTGTCCTTTGCACCCCCTTCACCAATGCCAATGACGCCTCCATCTGTTTCCACTTCCACAATGCCTCGCGCCTGATTGAACAGAGGCTTGGTGTATCCCGGGGCACCGTAGTATCTTATTTTTGTGATCTTAAGTTTGGAAGCAGTCGCATGAACCGAAGGCTTTGCGGCGTGTACAAGTGGGACGAGAGCAGAAAGGCCCGCACCAGCAAGCAATGTTTTTCGTAAAAATTTTCTCCGTAGCATGTTGTATCTGGTTATATTAAGAGAGCGTTATTGGTTGAACAATATAGGCAATTGCCGAAAAGAGGAACTTCAATCGAAGTTTCGGGCTAAAATGGACCGATTTCATCGAGCCAATTTTCGGAGGATCTCGCCAGCTTTTTTGCGCCCCTGGACGGCTAATTTTCCAAAAAAGTCCCTAAAAAAACCTTAAAAAGTACTCGAAAGTACATCGTTTTTGAGGGGGGTGTGCGTTTAGAAAAGCACACTAAAGGGCTTTTCCATCGTTTGCATATGGATATGTCCAGGATTTGGTTCCCCGACTAATATTTCGGTCTGTTATTACAGGACAAAATGCTAAATTATCGCACGCGAAAATCGCGTATATCTCTGCCGTTGCACAGAGGATTTCTGGTCTATATTATTGGCAACTTTTTTCCTGACATTTCATCGGCGAAGTCATTCACTCTACCAACATATATTGAGTTCATCTGGAAATAGGGTGCTTCACCGATAGCCCCTTTCTATATCTATTGAAACGCGTCAGATTTGTGTCGTTGATATGCAGGGAAATGCCTTGGTCCAGTGTTGCAGGCGCGCATGACAGATCGATGTAAGTTTCGAGAAGGGATTAGAAGAAAGGTACTGCATCAACACACACATACTGCGCGTGACTTGTCGAATAGATACTCCTTGAACGTTTAGGCCGTCGATGGAAATCTGTACAAGATGTGACGATCCATTATGTGGCTTTTAAAGGATGTTTAATATTTTAATTCTGATGCATGAGTAGTTCAACTGTTTTTAAGAATGTGATATCGCGGGGTTGCATCAACTTAACAAATCTGACATCCCGTCAATTCATCAAAAAAATCTGTGTTGGGGCAATGGCTTTCATGCTATCTGTTGCAGGTGCAAACGCCCAATCACCAGGACCCTTCTTTAGACAATTTGCTTTCAATCCTTATCTATATAATGCTGGTTATGTCGGCATGAGCAATAATATTGAAGCCAGTGTCATGTATCGTCAACAGTGGACAGGCTTTAAGGATTCACCAGTAACTGCGGGTGCAAGTTTACAGATGCCAACCAGTGACCGCGTTGCATTGGGTTTCAACGTCTTTACTGACAAGCAAGTGTTGCTTCAAAATTCAAATTTCATGGCGACATTCGGCTATATCGTACCCATCGCCAGAAATCAATCACTTCGCTTCGGACTCTCGGGTGGCGTAGGTTTGAATAAACTCAATCTTACCGCGGAAGAATTGAATACGAATGATCCAACAATTGCCAGGTCTGCTGGTACCAACTACTATATAGACGGCAATTTCGGCGCTGTATATACATATGAAGGCTTGAAACTTGGATTTGCCTTGACCGATATCTTCAAATCCAACGCATTCAATCCAGAAAGCTTCAACAAATTTAAAATGTCGAATCTGCGCAACAGACTTTTTTCTGCCAGCTACAAATTCAGTGTGGGTATGACCAAAAATATTGCGCTCGAGCCGTATGCACTCTATCGTCAGACAACTGATGGTCACCAGGACTACTGGGAGGTCGCTACCATCGCTTACTTTAAAGAGAACATCTGGAGCGGTTTAAGCTATAACCAGAACAGGGGTCTGGCATTGATCATGGGTATGAATGTGAAGGACAAATTCAGGTTCAGCTACAGTTACGAATTTCCCCCTTTCAACTCTGGTATGTCATCAGCAGGTTCGCACGAACTCCACCTGGGTATTCGATTAGCAAGCAAACGCTCTAAGGCTTACGCCAAGACTACCAAGACCCCTCGCAATCTGGCGAACGAAAGAGAGCAACCTTCTGCTGTGGAGAGACAAGGCTTAGTTCTTGAAGACGCCGACCAGGCGCAGATTGACATTGCCCATCCTAAGCGACTGCTGCCGGGGCAGACTGAAACGGAGAATATACCAGCACCTGTTGTCGCTGGCGCGCCGACTACCAAAACAACACCAACGTCAAAACCGCTGGCTAAACCGGTGACAACGACGAAGGCGCCTAAGGAATCCTTTACGATGTCTCCAAATCGTCACTACGTTGTGGTGGGAGTGTTCAAAGTAATGACTGGCTCAATGAAATTTGTAAAGTCAATTCGTGAGAAAGGTTTCCACGCCAACGTTGCCCTTAATCCAAAAAATAACCTGTATTACGTATACATTCACTCAACCTTCCAGATCGATGACGCTAAAAAGGTGAGAAATCAATATAGGTTTAAGAATCTCTTCAAAGAATCCTGGATCTTTACCATGGAATGATGAAACGAGGTTAAATCTTTCATTGATAAATTAAAAGTGCCACGCTCTACAAAGCGTGGCACTTTTCGTTGCATTAATACGTCGCTAACCGTGATTGCCTAGCTGCTGACGTCCTTTAGCATAAGGTCAAAGTATCATACAGGATATTTCCATTCACCCCGATAAGCGCGGCTGAGCAATTTATTGGCTTCCGCATCATCCTTGACCAGGCCCGTCGTTCCGTCCCAAACTACGGCACGTCCGAGCTTTGCGCTCAGCATACCAAGAAGGCTCATGTTAGTGGATCGTTGTCCGATTTCAATGTCACACATTGGCAAGACATTGGCCTTTATGGCGGTCAGGAAATTACTCCAGAGTGCGGCGATATTCTGTTGATCGGGTTCATCCAGTTTCGGATCCTGATGGATCGGAGGCTTATTATCATCGGTTGGATAAAATGTCCAACCATCCTGCCAACCCATGTGAAACGTTCCTTCTGTGCCATAGAAATAAGCGCCGATGTTGGTTTTCTCGGCATTGTTTGCAGCGTATTGCCGATGTTCCCAGGTTGCCGTAAAGGACTCAAATTCAAATATCACGTTTTGCGTATCCGGCGCATCCGTATTGTCTTTTCTGATGAATCGGTTTGCCGTTGAATATACTTTCTTAGGATACTTTTCCTCTGTCCACCATAAGATCTGATCCATCCAGTGTATCCCCCAATCCCCCAGCGTTCCGTTGGCATAGTCGAGGAAGCCTCTGAATCCTTTGGGATGCATGGCTGCATTGAAAGGTCGAAGGGGCGCAGGACCACACCACATATTCCAGTCGAGTGTTGCCGGGGTTTCGGTATCAGGCGTAACGGTACCAGCGCCACCTCCGTAATGCACAAATGCCCTCACTGATCCGATCTTACCTGCCTTCCCGGATTTGAGGAACTCCATGCCTGAAATATTATGGGGCGAAGCTCGCCGGTGCGTTCCCACCTGGACCATGCGTTGTGTTTGACGTGCAGCCTTTACCATCGCTTTGCCTTCATTGATCGTATGGCATATCGGTTTTTCAACGTACACATGCGCTCCTGCCTCCATGGCCGCGATTGCAATGAGAGGATGCCAATGGTCTGGCGTAGCAACGATAACTATTTCAGGCTTTTCCCTGGATAACAGTTCGCGAAAATCGCGATACAATTTTGGCGTGTCGCCATTCAGTTTCTTTACCTCGGCAGCTGTAGCATTCAACGGCTTTTCATCGACGTCGCATAGGGCTACGATTTTGCTTTCGCGTGCCTGAATGGCGCATCTCAATATGTTGTTTCCCCACCATCCACCACCGATCAAGGCAGTCTTATAAATTTTGTCTTTGCCTATCACTCTGATAAGTGGTGCAGATGCCAGTGCTATGCTGGCCGCCGCCGAAGTGGTAATAAATTGTCGTCGTTGCATAAAAAAATTCATTTGGTGATGGAAATTAACCATTTAACCATTCACTGCGCCGGTCCTTATATAAGTGGTCTCCTGCACCAGGGATAAATTTGTTGGCCATCTGAGAATTTCTTATGGAAGGGGCGTTCGGTGAAGTTGTCAGAAAGCAATTTCGGCGTACCCTTGCGAGGGCTGATAAATATGACCGTGCAAAAGCCCAGGCCGCCATCGCGGGCCGCTCTTAATCAAACGCATCGCCTCTTGCTCATGTGCTGGTGTCAATCCCTGTATGAATACAAAATCCCATACACTGCCATCGTCACCAACATTAAAAACAACCTTTACGATACCAGCATCCATCATCTTAGCACCAGGGCGTCGGATGTTTTGAGATACATGTTTGTTAAACTCAGTCATTCCTTTTACGGGGTATGCATATAAACTCAATTCATCGTAGATAAAACGCTTACCATCTTGATCGACCGACACGCCCTTCAGCAGTTTATTGTCATGGTAAACTTCACGGTAGTACGGAGTCCCATCGTCATGATACCCAAACCAATCACCTTCTTTTCTTCCGTCCTCATAATTGCCGGTTTCAGAGACCTGACCCGGCTTATACCAGTTTGTAAACTTGCCGTTACCGTTAGTTACCTGAGGCCTGCCTAAGGAATCCCAGATGTTACGGATGAAAGTCCGGTCACCATAGTATACCTCGCGTTCCAATATTCCATTCCAATGATAGGTCTCCCATTTACCAACCGATTCTTCCTTCTCGTAGCGTCCTGCAGATGAATAGGTACCGTGGGAGGAATAGTATAGAAAGACGCCATGCTTCATGTTATCTAAATAACGGCCCTTCATTTGAATGGTACCGTTGCGATAATAATCCCGGACCATACCTTGAAATCTACCCAACGAATCCGTCGTGCCTACCCTGTAATACAACGCAAGTGATGGATCATCTATTTCCTTCCAGGACGCATCATAGAAAATGCGCTTTGGCGTCAGCTCACTTGTGCTATCCGATGGCTCGACCTCCTCAGTCCTTGGAATTCGCGAATTGTAGTTTAGGTTGTACACAAAGCTGGAAAGCGAATCGAATTGCAAGTTCATCAGTTCCAGACTATCCATATAAACGTATGAATCCTTGTCAATCATCGTTACCCGGTAGAACGTTTCCTTCCGATGAAGCTTTACATATTGATGCATTGTTGCAGTATCCGATTGTAAAGCACTTCTTACACCGGGCAGCGAAGCGAAGGAACCTTCGATGGAATCCCACTCATTTAAAATATACTTCAGGCTATCCAACAGCTGTGCATCGGCCATCTTTTCGCGATACAACTGATTCGTGTGTTTCTCTGTCTGTATCACGCGTTGAAATATCCTGTAGTAGTCCACCTGGTCCCTCGGAAGCAACAACAAGCCTAGGCAAACAGGCAGGAATATGAACGCTAGATGTTGAGGCTTAACCAGTAAATGAAACCGGAATTGAACTAAGGCCAAAAGGAGACCAGCGAGGCATCCGCCGACGTGACCTGAAAGGTCGACGTTCAATCTCAGCGTAACCAGTCCATTTATGACAACAAATATGACAAAGTTGATAACAACCGCTGTTAACTGTTTTCGATCACCAAAACTATGAACAAGTTCCGCGCCAAGCCTATAGCCATATAAACCAAACAACGCCCCCGAGGCGCCTGCACTGATCACATAGACATTAAAAATAAGACTGGCAATACCGGCCGCAATACCACAAAAAAAGTATACCATTAAAAGCCTGGGCGTTCCGATCGCCGGTTCCAGGATAATTCCCATGGAATAAAGCGCAAACATGTTGACCAGTAAATGGAGAATCCCAAAATGCAGGAACATAGACGTGATGATTCGCCACGGTTCTCCGCCAAGTGTTAATGGATTAAGGTTGCCGCCTGCTGAGAGGATCGCAAGGACGTCTTCGCTTCTATCCAGCATGAGACTTTGCTGATTCCAGGCGAGCCAGCAAAAGACTATCACATTGATAGCCAGCAGGGAGATCGTTGCAATCGGAGATTTACGCATGCTGCGCAGCGCCTGACAACGCCGAAAGCCTTTTTAGTAACGGTGGATGGGAATAATGGAAGAACACGTACAATGGGTGCGGGTAAAGGTCGCTCAAGCTGTCAACAGACAGCCTTTTCAACGCATTGGACAGGGCAGTCCCGTCAAAAGTCAGTTTGGCATAGGCGTCAGCTTCGAACTCGTTTTTACGACTGTACATTTTCATGAAGAGGCCCGTTATTCCCGAAATGGGTGAAAACAAAACGCCAAATGCTACCAGGTTGAGGTGAATGGCCGACTGCGAACCACCCAGTGCCAGGGAAACATCTGTGGAGTAAAGCATGCGCGACAAAATGAATAGCGTAAAAACGATCTGAAGAATTGAAAGTGCATAACCCCAAAGAATGTGTTTCTTTTTGAAATGTCCTACCTCATGCGCCAGGACAGCCACTAGCTCAGGCGTTGTATGATTCTCAATCAACGTATCATACAATACAATTTTCTTCTTCTTGCCAATACCAGAAAAGAACGCGTTGGCCTTCTTAGATCTTTTTGAACCATCGATGATGAAAATGCTATCGAGTGGAAAGTCAACTTTGCGGGAAAAGTCCTCGATGGCACTTTTCAGCTCGCCATCGGGCAATGGAGTTAGTTTATTAAATAGAGGCAGAATTAATGTTGTATAAAACATGTTGACAAACAATACAAAGGCCGCAGCGAGCACAGAAAACCAGATCCAGAAATCAGGACCCAGGTATTGCGCCATGGATATCAACGTAGCCAGTAAGAGTCCACCGACCAGCATGGTGAGCAAGTATCCTTTCAGTTTGTCAGCGACAAACGTTTTTCCGCTCGTTTTATTAAAGCCGTACTTCTCCTCTATGACAAATGTGCTATACACTTGAAATGGTATCATGAGCAGATCGGAGATGATCATGATAACGCCAAAAAACACCAGCGCGAGAAGAATGTCATTGCTGAAATACGGCCGCAAAACCTGATCCAGCCATCCAAATCCCCCTGTCACGAGCATCGCGAATGAAGCAGTAAAGCTCAATGCGGATGTAATGAATGAAAATTGAACAAGCTCCCTATGGTAGGCCAAAGCCTTCAGGTATTTGCCCCTTTCATAAAAAGCCTCGACATCCTTCGGGATTGTTGCCCGCTGAGACCGCAAATTGATGTAGTCCAACAGTTGATCGAAGACATAACTGGCAACCGTAATTGCAAGAATAACGATTAGCAACGTTTTCGAGTCGATGGCACTAAACATGATGACGAATATTTTCTGGGAGGATGACCAATGTTTCGCAATGTTACCAAATTAGTTCCTAGATTCAACCGCGAAATTGTTTGAAAATTTTCTTGCAAATCGCGTTTACCACGAAGGTCACTGAGACATCCATTGTCTGGGAAAAAAATTCAACGTTATGAAATTCGATAAGTCACTTAAGCTCCAGGAAAGATTTAATCGGGTAATCCCCGGAGGTGCGCACACTTATGCGAAAGGAGATGATCAATTTCCGGAATTCATGCCGGCCTATATTGTGAAGGGAAAGGGATGCCGGGTTTGGGATGTTGACGGAAACGAATATATAGAATATGGCAATGGCTTGCGATCAGTTTCTCTTGGCCATGCTTTCGATCCTATTACAGAAGCGGTCGCCGCGCAGATTAAACTCGGGATAAACTTTGGACGTCCGTCTACTATCGAACTGGAATGTGCTGAAGCATTTCTCAGCCTTGTGGAGGGCGCCGATATGGTCAAATTCTGCAAGAACGGTTCTGACGCCCTTGATGGTGCGATCAAATTGGCCAGGGCATACACGGGCCATGATATGGTTGGAATGTGCGCGAGTCATCCATTTTTTTCTGTTCATGATTGGTTCATTGGTACTACACCGATGGCGGGGGGTATCCCGGATGCGATCAAAAATCTGACCACCAAATTTTATTATAACGACCTGGAAAGTGCGCGCAGGATGTTTGCGGAAAATCCAGGCAAAATTTCATGTGTCATCCTCGAAGCGCACAAGTATGACGATCCGATCGACAACTTTCTACATAAATTGAAAGATCTCTGCCATCAAAATGGTGCACTCTTTATCCTTGACGAAATGATCACTGGTTTCAGATGGCACATCGGCGGCGCACAAAAGAAATTTGACATTGTGCCTGATCTCTCTTCCTGGGGAAAGGCACTGGGAAATGGCTTTGCGATTTCTGCTCTCGCGGGTAAGAGGGAGGTCATGGAACTTGGAGGTCTTTCGCACAATCGCGAACGGGTGTTCTTGCTCTCCACAACTCATGGTGCAGAAACACATTCCATGGCTGCAGCCATAGCCAACATTAAGTTCTATAAGGAAAATCAAGTCATCGAAAAACTTTACGAACAAGGTACCAAGTTAGAGAAAGGTATTATGAAGGCATCGCGGGATCTTGGCCTCCAGGATAAAGTGGCTATTGTAGGTCCACCCTGTTGCTCTGTCTATACTTCTCGAGATCAGGAAAATCACCCCTCACAGCCTTTCCGGACGCTCTTCATGGAACAAACCATGAAGCGCGGACTGCTCATGCCGTCCACAATCATATCTTACTCCCACAGCGACGCTGATATAGCGGAAACGGTTGAAAAGATCCATGAAGCACTCGTCGTTTACAAAAAGGCACTTAATGAGGGCGTCGAAAAATACCTCATGGGAAGAAGCGTACAACCTGTATGGAGAAAATATAACAAAGAAGAAGCCGTCCACTGATCACCGCTTCAATAAGTTATTTCCTAGAATACGGCCAACAACTGCTTCCTTAAGATTTCTGCTGATAGGAATTCTTGTACTTCCAATACTGATCTCATTGCCATCGATCGACTTAATCCGCGCGATCGACACAATGAACGATTTGTGCACCTTGACAAACTGATCAGCAGGAAGCTGCTCTTGCAGGCCTGTAAGCGTGATGTAGGTGATAAGTTTCCGGTCTGCAGTGTGGATCACGACATAATTTTGCAGGGCCTCTATATACGTGACCTCTGAAAAGAGGACCTTCTCGTATTTGCTGTCGCACTTAATAAAAAAGTATGCATGCTCATGACTCCTCGCACCATACTTCTTCATTTGAAAAATTTCAAAAGCCTTCTGTGAAGCTCTCAGAAAGTTTTCCAGTGTGATTGGTTTCATTAAATAATCGGTCACGTTTAGCGAGTAACCCTCCAACGCATATTCTGAAAAAGCTGTCGTCAATATCACCAGCGGTGGATTTCTCAACGTCCGCAAGAATTCTATGCCCGATACCTTCGGCATGTGGATGTCCAGATAGATAAGATCAACCATCTCGTCGTTGACGAATTTGGAAGCCTGAAGTGGATTTTCGCATTGTGCCGTGAGCTCCAGGAAATCAGTTTCCTGAATATACTCCTGCAGGCCCATCCGGGCGACCGGTTCATCATCAATTATTAGACATTTCATTTTCATGATCGTCAGATTTTAATGGTCCGTGATTTTGATTGCTAGATTGACGTCAAAGCTGTCTGGTTTTTCAGTAATAGTAAGGTGATGTCGGCCATTGTATATCAATTCAAGTCTTCGTTTTACATTTTTTAATCCTATGCCACTGTTTCCGTTCATGCTTGATACCTGCTCGCGTGTGTTGAACACAGAAAAGGAAAATAAATTATCCTCTCTCGAAATGTTGATTACTATTCGGTTGTCACGGGGGAAGTGGGACACGTGTTTAAATGCATTCTCCACAAAAGGTATAAGCAACAAGGGCGCAAGTGCAAAGCCATGAACATTTGAACCCGTCACAAATTCGATGGCATAGTTTTCATCCTTGCGCTGGCGCTGAAGGTCTACGTAATGCTTAAGATACGTCACTTCTTTCTCTACCGGTATGGCCCCACCGCTGCATTCATAGAGTTGATATCGTAACATTTCCGAAAAGGCGGAAAGCGTCTCCCGTGCCACCTTATTTTGTTTGTCTATTTGGAAATAGATCGTGTTAATTGAATTAAAAAGAAAATGAGGATTTATCTGCGCTTTCAAATACTCGAGTTCAGTGTGAAGCTTTTCGATTTCAATTTGTCGGATGACCTCACGTTGCAAATACCACTGACGGCTTAGTTCAAGTCCGATACTAAAGGCAACATAAAACAGTGCGATGGATATATTGTAAAAGGTATTGTGAAAAAAATATGAATTTGATTCATCACCTCCTGTATAATGGAAGAGAAAAACGTCGTGCACATTTTTCAACAACGCATAACCCACCAGTAGAAGCCCCAGCCAGAAGATATAAGTAAAGACTCTCTCCTTTTTTTCAAATGCTGGTATCAATACCTTGATATTGGTATAGATGACAATAGCCAATAATCCGTTGCGTACTACAATCTCTAACACAAACTGATTTACCCCGACCCTTTCCAGTAGATCAATTCGGGTATACATATGGAATAGAACGGTTGCCGTCCAGAAAATGACGTGGTCCAGCCTATGTTTCCAGAAGCGCTCCATACTTCAAATTACGTCTTTTATAAAATCACGGTTGCGATGAATGGCGCATTTCGTCAAGAATCCAATGCATTCCGTCAAATTGGTTTGAATTCAACCGCGCGGCTAATCAAGTTTGTCTTATAAAGCTGTCCATCCGTTGTAGTAGCGAAAGTTGCTGGGCCAAGGCACTTACAACTTTAAAAAAAGAAGCTAGCTGACGAGCTTCGTCAAGGCGCGTTCCGCCCGATCAAACTCAAAACTTTGTATCACCTTGTCCATGGCTGCATGGATCTGCTCCAGGCATAAGTTGCCTATGCTTCCTTCATGGGTATGATGAATGTCTTTATCAGGGTTATAGGTACCCTGCTCAATCTCCAACCCGATTTTCTTGTAGGCATCCCGGAAGGGTACACCTGATAGTACTAGTTTGTTAGCCGTTTCCACGCTAAACAGGAACTTATACTTGTCATCCATCAGAATATCTTCCTTTACCTGAATATTGGACAACATGAGATGAGCCATCCGTAAGCATTCCTTCAGGTGACCGAATGATGGAAACA
>Ga0193753_10001018_pt1 | contig 25121 bp, 16 predicted proteins | sample H1c2metaG_FD_144925 | JGI IMG/M metagenome (GOLD analysis project Ga0193753, IMG submission 144925) | Soil microbial communities from a riparian zone of the East river system, Colorado, United States - H1c2 | ecosystem: Environmental > Terrestrial > Soil > Riparian zone | place: USA: East... | reverse complement strand
CTGCCGGCGTGTCTACCCGCGCTCGCGCCTTCGCACTTGTTACACCGAGTCAAAGCCGGGGCCCCGCAGCCGGCAGCGGCGGCGAGGCGAGCGCGCCTCGAGCGGACGTACGCGCAGCTCTACCGCGACTTGGGCCCGACTGCGGTCGCCGAACCCGAGACGTTGCGTCAGCTCTTGGCGATCCACTACCTGAACGCGGTTCAATTTGCGGCGGTGGGCGAGCGCTCCATGGCGCGCGACGAGATCGCACGGGCGAAGCAGCTGGCACCGCGAGACCTCAACGTCCACGCGCTGGCAAATGCGCTCGGAGCAGAAGGCGAGGGTCCGCTCGCGATCGCTCCGTTCCTCAAGCTTTAGTTTCAGAGCCCTCGCAACGTGTCGCACGCCTCGCGTTCGATCCGTTGGTCTCCGCTGGACTGCGCGATGCGTGCGAGCCGGCAGTGCGGATCCGGATCGAACGGATTGATCCGAATCGCTTCCATCAAAGCCGTTCGCGCCTCATCGGAGCGACCGAGCTCGGCCAGAGCGGCTCCGCGTACCGCATGGGTCGGTGCGTGCTCCGGATAGCGCAGCAACAACGGCTCGACCGCTGCGAGTGAACGCGCCGGATCGCCCGCCTCGAGCGCCGCGCGTGCGAGGCGGGCGGCGACGATCGGATCGTCTGCGTCGGCATGTTGCGCCTTCTCGTACTCGAACATCGCGCCGCGCACGCGACGCCGCCCGAACAACAGATCGCCGAGGCGCAAATGCCGGCGTGCTTCGCTCGCCGCGACGTCCTGGCTTTCGTCCGGCGCATCGGTTTGCGTCGCACGGAATCGGCGCGCCAGTTTCCGCGGGGCGGGCTCTTCCCGAGTGCGCGGCAACCCGGCGCGCCAGCTGCGCTCGAGATCGCCGAACGATCCACCCGAAGCTTGCGCGAGCGCATCCCGAGCATCTTGCCCTGCACGCACGTTTGCAAACCCGTGGCGCAGCGCGAGCTCGCCGTGCGCCGCAACGAAGCTGTTCATGAAGGTCGAGACTTGTGCGAACGCGAGCGTCGCGTCGTCTTGCGACGGCAGAAGCGCGATCGAAGGATGCAGCTGCTCGAATCCGAGCAACTTGCCATCGCGAGTCGCACGTTCGAGCAACCCGCGCGATGTCGGATCGAGCTCGAATTCCCCACCGGTCTTTCGCCAGCGCCGCTCGAGCAACTTCGCCGTGCCCTCTTGCAGCCAGACCGGCGCCTTTTCCTCGGTCACGTACGACAAGTACAAATGCGTGAGCTCGTGCGCGATCGTATCCGCCCAGGGATAGCCGCGAACCAGCGCACGCGGCGAGGTGATCATCAATCGGTTCCACTTGCACAGCGCGACGGTGCCCGACGTCTCGATCTGTTCGAGCGTCAACGTGCTCACTTGCGCGAGCGCTGCCGCAGAGGCGTACACCTCGAGCCGGATCGGCCCCGGTACGGAAGTCCCAAGGATTCCCGCGAGCGTGCGATCCATGCTCGCGAGCACGTCGAGCGCGTACGGCACGAGCACCGCGTCTTCGCCGCGCGGAAACAGCACGACGAAGCGGCCATCCGGCGAGGTCGCACTCTGATAGTCCTGAGTGAGCTCGCGCGTCGCTTGCACGAGCTCGCGTGTAGATAGCCATGGCTTCGGCGCGCGCCCATGGCCCAAGCCCGACACCGCCTCGTCCATGAAGGAAACCGAGCTCGCGTAATCCCCGTGATAAAACGCCGCGAGCGCGCGCTGATAGAGCACTTGCGGTGAGCTCGGCAACGAAGCCAATAGCTGCTCGCCCTCGCTCACGTGGAGCGCTTCGATCAGATCACTCGCGCGGGCGAGTGTTTTCTGCTCCGACGCAGACTGCGCCGCGACGGGCGCGCACACGAGCAGAGTCCACAGCCCAACCCAGCGCAGGTGTCGGGTCACCGCAGAAGCTCCTCGTAATAGCGTTCGACTGCGGCTTCGAAGCCGGTGGGACTCGCTTCGTGCATCGCGTCGAGCAGCTTGCGCCGCAACTCGGTCGGGCCCTTCCAATCGCCTTCACCGGGGATCCGAACCGGAGCTTCCGCGCGCGCACCGTCGCCACCATTGCGCTCACCGCCGCCGCCCATGGCTGCACCCTGTTTCTTCGCGAGCTGCTGGGCGGTCTTTTGCAAACGTTCGGCCGCTGCGCGCTGCTCTTGTGCGGCTTGATCGACCTTGCCGTCCTCGAGCGCCTTGGCCGCGTCGCGCATCGAGCCGCGCACTTCTTCGAGCGCATCGGCAGTTTCGGGAGAGAGCGGCAGCCCGTCGGGGCCCTTTGAAAACTGATCTTGGAGCTGGCGCGCCGCTTCGCCGGCTTTGCGCTGCGGGTCGGCGTCCGACTTCAAGCGGTTACGCTCGGCGTCAGTCATGTGATCTGCTGCCGGCGGCATCGCCTGCGCGATCGCTTCGGACAAGCGATCTGCGTCTTGGCGCGCGCGTTCGGCGCGGCGCGCGCGCTCGGCGGTCTCACCGTTGTGGCCGGGGAACATGCTGGCTTCGGCGGAGAGCTCGCCGCTCGCTTCTTGGAGCCCGCGCTCACTCGCTTCCGCCATGTCCTTGCCGCGCGCCAAATCGCCCGTTCGCAAGGCTGCGTGCGCATCGCGCAGACGCTCCTGCGCGCGGCTCATGGCGGCCGACTGCCAGCCTTGCTGCTCGGATGCGAGCTTCGACACTTGCTGCTCGAGCGCTTCTGCTTGCGGTGCGAGCTGGCGCGCGCGTTCGGCGCCGTTACTGCCCGGCGCTCGGTTTTGTGCTCCGCGCGCGACCTCGGCCGACCGACCCGCCAGCCGATCTTGTTCCGACGCGAGCATCTGCAGTTGTTGCTGCGCCGCCGCGAGCGCCTTGTCGCGCGGCCCGAAGCGGTTTTCCGCGAGCCGCAGGCCGCCCTGGCCGAGTTGGCCAGCGAGGTCGTCGATCTGACGGGCGAGCGCATCGAGGTGATTGGCTGCAGCTTGCAGGTCGTGCTCGCGGACAGCCTTTTCCAGATCGCCGAGCGACGACTGGGCTTGCTCCTCTTGCACCGCGTCGCGATTCACGAACTCGCTCGGCACGCGCGTCGCCATGCGCGACAAGCTCTGTGCGAGCTCGGCGAGCCGGCGTTCCGCTTTCGCAATCTCCGCGAGTAACTCGCGCTCCGCTTCCGGGCTCTGAGTCTTGCCGAGCTTGTCGAGCAACGACTCGATCTTCTGCTTCAAGCCGCGCAGCTCTTCCGCGATGACGCGCGCTTCGTCGATGTGGGCTTTTGCGAGCATGTCGGCGAGCAAAAGCACGTCGCGTTCGAGCTCGTCGACCGCGCGGGCATCTGCATCCAGACGCTCCGGCTTCGATCGCACCGTGGTCGCGTGCAGATTGGCTTCGGTGCCGAGCAGACGTAGGTTGCGGCGCTTGATGCCGCGGAGCTGATCGCTGTCGACGACGTTCGAAGCTTGGGCGTGATCGGCGCGCTGCAAGATCGCTTCGAGCTGAGCGAGCCAAGCGCGCGAGCTCTTCTCGACGTTCGCGAAGCGTGCGCGCGCGGCCTTCGAGTCGTCCGGGACGTCTTGCTCCAGTCGATCGCCGAGCACGTCCACCGCGGCATCGGCGATCGCCTGCAGGTCCGGAATGAAGCCCGACAGCGTGCGGCCTTTGCCCGTGACTTCGAGGCTGACCTCGGCCGACTTACCGATGTTCGGCCCGTGCACCGCGTCTTCGTCCTGGGCTTCGAGCCACACCGTGAGCGTGTCGCCTTCACGCGCACCGAGCTCAGAGGGCACGAGCTCGACTGCGGCGCGCAACGTCGGCTTCGAACCGCCGTCATCGAGCGCCGAGAACAATCGCCGCTGGCGCTCGACCCCGGCTGGGGTTCGCACGTGCATGTCGACCGCAGCTACGCCGACGTCGTCGCTCGCGACGAAGCGCAGCGCGATCGACGCATCCGCAGTTACGAAGGCTCCGTTGGCAGGCTCCTCGATCTCCACGCTCGGCTTCGTGTCGGCCGCGACGTGGAGCTCGATCGTCCGCGGATCTTCGTAGCGGACGCCGTCACTTTCGATCCGGATGCGATAGCTGTCGCTGTGGCGGGCGGTGAAGCGCCCTTCGAGCGTTCCGTCATCCGAGTGCGAGAGCGCGACCTCGCCGCTGCGTGCCCGCAGGCTGCCGCGCAAAGCGGCGAACGCGGGCGTGACTTTCAACTCGAGGTGACTGCCGACCGGAACCTCGAGTGTCCGCGGATCATCGACGGTGTGTGGGGCGCGGCCGAGATAGCTCGGATACGACACGCGAATGTGCACGTGCTTCGCAACGTTCGCGACGCGCGTACCGTCGTGAAGCACCGGCGCGGGCGTGCGCATCCCTTGCAACAGCAATTGTGCGCGCGGACTGCGAACCAGCAGCACGCCACCCACGAGCGCGGCGCCCAACCCGACCGCGAGGCTCCAATGCGCGAGCTTCCGCCACGGGATGACGCGTGTGGCTGGCAGTGCCGACAGCGAAAGCTCGACGTCCGCCAGGTGTGCAGCGACGAGGTCTGCAGAAGACTCCGGAACCGGTGCCGAGTGCAGCTCGATCGCCGATCGCATGCGCGCTGCGAGGGCTGGATCGCGCGTTGCGATCAATTGCGCGATTCGCGATCCGCGATATTGCAACGCCGGCAGAAGCGCGACCGCAAACGCCGCGAGCGCGATACCGACGACCCAGCACCAGATCAGCACCGCCGAACTCCGCGTGAGCACGGGCGGTGCGAGGAACGCCGCCGCGAGAACGGCGCAGGTCGCGGCTCCGATCGCGAGCACACCGCCCCGCAGCGCGTGGATTGCCCACAGCCGGCGGGCTAGCCGCTGCACGTAGGCGTGCACACTCGCGAAATTGTCAGGGCTGCGGGTCACGAATAGGGTCGGTGGGGATTGCCCACATGTGGATCGTCCAGAGGCTCGCTGAGAGACCGTGCTTGTGGCGGACCTGGATAAAGTAGGCGATGATTCGCGCCTTCGCACCCGGCATGACGATGCAGGATCCTCTTCCGCAAGCCGCAGGTTCGTTCGATGTACGGAACGAGCCGACTGCTCCCGAATCGGAGCCCCCCGTGGCCGAGCCCAGCGACGCCGCTGGCGAGCTCTCACGGCTCGAGCAACTTTTGCTCGAAAGAACGCGCGAACGTCGCGAATTGGCCCAGGAACTCGAGCGGCGCAGTGAGCTTTTGCGCAATGCTTGCGCTCGGCTGACCGAACTTGGGCCCCAGGTCGCCGCAGCGGCCAGCGAGCACGCGGTTCATTCGATCCGCGAGGAGCGCGACGCGGCCGTGGCTAGGGCGGTCGAGGCCGAAGTCGCCCGAGCTGACGCGACGTTTCGCGTCGACGAGCTGATGGGCCAGTTGCTCGGCGCGGGTCGGGCGATTCCGGAGCCGGCGATCTCGCCGAGCGCCAGAGAGCGTGCGCTGAGCGCGCGACTCGCCGAGCTGGACGAGGGGAAGCTGACGCTGGAGGCTCGCTTGCTGCTGCTCGAGGACGAGCTGGCACACGCGCGTTCGCAGCTCGCGACCGCGGCGCGCGACCGCGTCGAGACAGGTGAACGGCTCGAGTTCGAGATCGGCCAGGCGCGGGTTTGGGCTGAGACGGCGCAGCAAAAACTTTCAGAGCTCACGGATGCGCGCGGGGCGTTGCTCGGCGAGCGCGATGGTACGCGCGCGCGGCTCGATGAAGCGGAGCGGGCGCTGACTGTGTCGCAGGAGCGACTGACACGGACGTTGCGGCAGGCGAACGAGGCGAAGGAGAAGCTCGAGCTCGAGCGAACCGAACGGGCGAGCATTCTCACGGTCGCCGAGACGCGGGCGCTGCAGATCGAGGAGCTCTCGGGCCTGCGTTCGCAAGAACAGGAACAACTGCGCGAGTTGCGGGCCGAGTACGAGCGCACGTTGCGCGATGCGTCGGCCGGTGACGAGATGAACCTTGCCGCGTTGCGCGGAGAGCTCGAACGCGAACGGACCCAGCGCGCCGAAACCACGACCGCATTTGCAGTGCGCGAGAGCACGCTCGCCGAGCTGATGACGGAGCTCGAGCGCGAACGAGCCGACAAGGCGGAGAGTGCAAAGGCGCTCGCTGCGCGCGAAGGCACGTTCGCCGACTTGGAGGCCGAGCTCGCGAGTGTTCGCGCGCGAAGCGCCGAGAGTGTGCGGGCGCTGCTCGTACGCGAGGACGCGTTTGCGCAGCTGCAGACCGAGCTCGAGCGCGAGCGATCGCAACGCAATGAGAGCACCAGCACGCTGGCTGCATCCGAAGTGGCGCTGAACGAGATGCGTGCGGAGCTGGAACGCGAGCGGATTCAAGGGCTCGAGATCGCAAACCTTCTGACTGCGCGGGACGCGAAGCTCGCCGAGCTGGAGGACGAGCTCGACGCCGCGCGATCGCAGAGTTCGACCGGCGGTCATACGTTGGCGGAGATCGAAAGTACGCTGCTCGAGGTTCAGGCCGAGGTCGAGCTGAAGCAGTCGCAGATCACGGCGAGCACGAACGCGCTGACTGCGCGCGAAGCCGCGTTTACGGAACTGCAGGCCGAGCTCGAGCGGGAGCGTTCCGCGCGTAGCTGGATGGCCGCGCAGCTCGCAGCTGCGGATGCCGGGCGGACGTCGGCGGGCGAGCCCCGCTCCGATGTGTCGAATCAAGACCAAGTGGAGACGCTCCGGGCGTGTCTACTCGAGCTGCGTTTGCCGCTGCTCGAGTTCGAAAACGGTCTCGCTCGCATTGCGCAGGGCAAGGGTGGCGGGCCGAGTGATTCGACCGAGCAGATCGCGCATCGAATTTTGATCGATCCAGAGACGCTCAGCGCGATGGACGAGCAGCTGCGTCAGAAGGACACGAAGATCGAAGAGCTCGAAGCTGCGCTCGCGGCAGAGCGTCAGGCGAGGGTGGCTGCGTCGCCCGAGGGGCGTGAAGCGCGCGCGGCAGCGCGGGATACGAGTGTTGCGACGCTGAAGGGCGAGTTGATCGACATCCGGGCGAATGCGACTCGGCTCTCCGACGATCTGACGCGAGAGCGAGTGCGCCGTCGCAAGATGGCGGTCACGGTGCGAGCGCTTCAGGCGGCAACGGAGTCCGGTGAAGCCCCAGGCCCGTGGATCGAGGAGTTGATCTCGCTGATCAACGAGGGCGCGTCGTCGCTCCCGCCGAAGTCCTGAGCTCTGCGCACGCAGGCGCGAGAATTTCAAGCCGCTGACCAGCGCTCGGCACAGCTCGGGTCGAACTTCGTGCTAGTGCGAGCGAGATGGTTCGAAGCCTCTGCGCGTACGATCGACGCGTCTTCAGTGCGTACGGTCTCCTCGCGCTCGCCGGCTGCACCGTCATTCCTGACGTAAATCCTGCGGGATCGGCCACGGACGACGGAACTCAGACCTCTGACAGCCCGGTAGCGACCGAGCCCACGATGCCGTCGATGAGTGCGCCCACTTCGAGCGGTGACGGGCCGAGTTCTGCTTCAGGATCGGGTGCTCCACCGCCTTTGCAAAACGCTGCTGGTAGTGCTGGCCCGGCCGGCGGTGTCTCGGGCGGAGCAATGTCGAGCGCCGCGGGAACTCGCGCGCTCGCAGGGTCGAGCGCAGCCGGCGCCGGCGAACTGAGTGCGGCCGGACTTGGCTTTGGTGTGGAGTGCGGAGCGGACTCGCAGTGCGCGAGCAGCCAATGCGTCAAAGGTCGCTGTTGCGGCGTGCGCGATTGCGGGCCGTGCCAGCGCTGCGGCGACGACGGCCAGTGCCAGAAGATCGTCGGCGAGCCCGACCCTTACACGTGCGACGCGAACGTGGGGACGTGCGACGCAGCGGGCAAGTGTTCGCTGAAGAACGGTGCCGCTTGTTACGCGACGGCGACCACTTCCACGTGCGCGTCGGGTCACTGCGACAAGTTCTGCTGCGCGGTCGCGTGCGGAACCTGCTCGCGCTGCAGGAGTGCCGGCGATGCCTGCGAGCCGGTCATGTTCGAGGATGACGAAGGTAGCTGCTTCGGCGCCCAGAGCTGCAGCAACGGAGCGTGTGTCGACGCGGTCATCGACAACGCGTTGCTCGGTCTCGAGCGCACGGTCGCGCCAGGCGAAGAGGTCGCGCAAGTGTTTTGGCCGCAACGGGATGGCACGCTCGTCGAAATTCGGCTCGACACGGGCTGCCGAGGACTACCGTTGGCATTGCATCCGGCCGATGCCGCGACTGGAATGCCCGAAGCCGACACACTGCGGACGTTGCAGCCAAGCCCGAGCAAGCCCGAGGACTCCTTCGTGAGCTTCCCGGTGAGCCCTGGCTTGAAAATCGCACAAGCCGACAGGTTCGCATTCGTGCTGCAAAACACCGGCGCTGCGAGTTGCCCCTCACGCAACGTAAACAAGCTCTCGGTCGGCTCGACGAAGCTGTATACGCGCAACGGAGCCAGCGCAGCGTGGGCCGAGGCTCGCGAGGCGTCGTTGAGTTACAAAGTGTTCGCGGCCCCCTGAAAGCAAAAGAGCCGCACACCTTTCGGTATGCGGCTCTTCGCAGTGTGCCGGCGTTCGCGCCGCAGCGAGTGGCTGCAACGCTCACGGCAGCTACGACTTCACATGTCCATGCCGCCGTGCGGCATGCCCGGGCTCGCCGGCTTGTCTTCTTTGCGCTCCACGATGATCGCTTCGGTCGTCAGCATCAAGCTCGCAACCGAGGCCGCGTTCTGCAGCGCCGTGCGCACGACCTTCGTCGGGTCGATGATGCCGTCTTCGATCAAGTCGGTGTACTGGTCGGTCGCTGCGTTGTAGCCGAACGTCGCGCCCTTACCGGTGCGGACCTTCTCCACCACGATCGAACCTTCGAGACCCGCGTTGTTCGCGATCTGACGGATCGGCTCTTCGAGTGCACGCCGGATGATGCTCACGCCGGCTTGCTGTTCTTCGCTCACGTTCAGCTTCTCGATCGCGGACTGGCAGCGCAGTAGAGCGGTACCACCGCCAGGCACGATGCCTTCTTCCACGGCCGCGCGCGTCGCGTTCAACGCGTCCTCTACGCGAGCCTTCTTTTCCTTCATCTCGACCTCGGTGGCAGCGCCCACCTTGATCACCGCGACGCCACCGACGAGCTTCGCGAGACGCTCTTGGAGCTTCTCCCGATCGTAGTCGCTGGTGGTCTCTTCGATTTGACGGCGAATCGTCTCGATGCGGCCCTTGATCTCGGTCTTCTTGCCCGCGCCGTCGACGATCGTGGTGTTGTCCTTGTCGATCGTGACGCGCTTCGCTTGACCGAGGTCGCTCAGCGTGACGTTCTCGAGCTTGATGCCGAGGTCTTCGCTCACGACCTGACCGCCGGTCAGGATCGAGATGTCCTTCAGCATTTCCTTGCGGCGATCACCGAAGCCCGGCGCCTTCACGGCGGCGGTATTGAGCGTGCCACGCAGCTTGTTCACGACCAACGTCGCGAGCGCTTCGCCCTCGATGTCTTCGGCGATGATCAGGAGCGGCTTGCCCTGCTTCGCGATCGCTTCGAGCACCGGAAGGAGATCCTTCATGCTCGAGATTTTCTTCTCCGAGATCAGCAGGTACGCGTCGTTCAACACGACTTCCATGCGCTCCTGATCCGTCACGAAGTACGGCGAGAGGTAGCCACGGTCGAACTGCATACCTTCGACGACGTCGAGCACGGTCTCGAGGCTCTTCGCCTCTTCGACGGTGATCACGCCTTCTTTGCCGACCTTCTGCATGGCCTCGGCAATGATGTTGCCGATCTGGGTGTCGCCGTTCGCGGAGATGGTGCCGACCTGGGCGATCTCCTTCGGATCTTTCGTGGCCTTGCTCAGCTTCTGGAGCCTCTCCACGATCGCTTTCACTGCAGCATCGATGCCGCGCTTGATCTCCATCGGGTTGTGACCCGCGGCGACCATCTTGCTGCCTTCACGGTAGATCGCCTGAGCGAGCACGGTCGCGGTGGTGGTTCCGTCACCGGCGACGTCGGAGGTCTTGCTCGCAACTTCGCGCACCATCTGTGCGCCCATGTTTTCGAACTTGTCCTCGAGCTCGATTTCCTTGGCCACGGTCACGCCGTCTTTCGTCACGGTCGGTGCTCCGAAACTCTTCTCGATCACGACGTTGCGCCCGCGTGGGCCGAGCGTGACTTTTACCGCGTTCGCGAGTGCGTTGACTCCCGCGAGGATTTTGTCGCGCGCGAGCGTGTCGTAAATGATCTCTTTCGCTGCCATGTGATGTTCTCTCCTCAGGCAAAAATTTCGTGCGGCTTATCCGCTACTTCTCGACCACACCCAGAATGTCTTCTTCGCGCAGGATCAGGTGCTCTTCGCCACCGATCTTGATTTCGGTCCCGCTGTACTTCCCGAACAGCACGCGGTCGCCGACATTGATGTCGAGCTTGCGTACCGAGCCGTCTTCGAGCGTGCGGCCCGAGCCGACTGCGAGCACTTTGCCTTCGACCGGCTTTTCCTTCGCCGAGTCGGGGATGATGATCCCGCCTTTGGTCTTCTCTTCCTCGGCAATGCGTGACACGACCACGCGGTCGTACAATGGACGGATCTTCATGGACTCTCCGTTAGGTTGACGTCTGAACGCACGGGGACGAATCGCCCCCGGCGAAAGGCGGCGCGCAACATAACCCTGGGTAGAATGCAGTCAAGGCCACTAGGGCATGTCCGTCGCGGTTGCTTACGGGCAATTACGATGAGATACTCACTGGGTACGCATGTCTGGTGTTGAAGGCTGCACCGACGTTCGAGATTTCTTTCGGGACCACGTCACGGAAGCCCTGAAGAGTCTCGCGGTTCGGACGGAGCAGGCCACCGAGCATTATCTGGTGAATCTGCTAGCCGGTTTCACCGTATCCGACCGGATACACGAGATGTGCACGCCGTTCGTGGAGCTGCTCGCCCGCGCGATGAACGTATCGGGGGCTGAGCGTTTGTATCGTATGCGGAACCTGGGAGACGCGGCTCTGTTCGTGTCCGGTTTCCTTTCGGACAGCTGCGACCGCCGCGGAATCACGCCGACGTACGTCTACGCAATCGGCGCTCGGGCCTACGGCGAGGTCGGTCGGGCTGGGCGCACGGCACCTGCGTCGGATGGGCCGGATCAGTCGCAGGTCTTCGTGGAGCTTGCCAACCGCTTCGGCGCGTTCGCACGCGTGCTCGATGAAGTGCGCGAACAGACTGCGATGTGCACCGACGGTGAGATACTGCGCATCTATGAGCGTTGGTCTACCACGCGATCGCCCGAGTTATTCCGCCGGCTGAACCGGAGAGGCGTCGGGCCCGTACTCGGTTCGAACGGTTCGAACGAATCGAACTGACTGCCTCGCCCGGCCGGGGTTTCTCCGGGATTGCGATCGCCGCACGCGCGATGCGCTCCGCAACGCGACGTCGTTACGACCTTCTGCGCCACGTCGTCGGCATAAGAGCGTTTACTCCGGGGTTACGCGTCGTTTAGGATCGGCGCTGGCGCTCGACTTATGGCGTTTCTCAAGATCATTTCGCCGGAAGGAAGCGAGCGAACCGTCGACCTAGGCGAGTTGAACACGCTGGGCCGGCATCCGGACAACACGATCCAGCTCCTGGATCGCATCGTTTCGAAGAACCACTGCCACATCAACCTCACGGACGGCCGCTACGTCCTGGTCGACCAGGGTTCGCTAAACGGGACCTACGTGAACGGCGACCGCGTCCAAGGCACGCGCGTTTTGGCAGCCGACGACGAGATCACGCTGGGCTCGACGAAGATCGTGTTCGGCGTCAGCAGCGCTCGAGCGACCAGCGGTTCGGCCCAACGCAAAGCTGAATCGGCGGCGGCTACCGCCGTCGCGATCGAGACCGGCAAGGTGACGATCGCGCCCGGGGTGGTCGAGAGCCACATCCGCTCGAAGCTGGCCCAGCACACTGCTCAGAACTTCATGCCCGAGCGGCTCGTGCAGGACGAGTCGGTGTTGCGGCGCGACTACGAAAAACTTCGCGTGAGCTTCGAGCTGACGCGGGCGATCGCGGGCGAGCTCGACGTGGACAAGCTGCTCGCGAAGATCCTCGCGACCGGTTTCGAGCTTCTCGCGGCCGACCGCGGTGTCGTGTTGCTGTTCGACGAAAAGAAGACGCTCCAGCCGCGCTGCGTGCGCACCAAACGCGGGGCTGCAACCGATGACGTCGCGCTTTCGAGCACGATCATCAACGAGGTCCTCCGCGATCGCGCGGCCGTGCTCTCGAGCGATGCGCTGATGGACTCTCGCTTCAAAGGCGCGCACTCGATCATCATGCAGGGCATTCGCTCGAGCATGGCCGTACCGCTGATCTACTCGGACGAGTTGCTCGGCGTGATGGTTCTCGACTCGCAAGTCGCCGCGAACGCGTTCACGGACAAAGACCTGCAGCTCACGTCGGCGCTCGCCAATCAAGCGGCGCTCGCGATTCAGAACTCGCTCTACGCGCGAAAGATCGAAAAAGAAGCGCTCACGCGCGAGCGGTTCCAGCGCCTCTTGTCGCCGGCGATCGCCGAGCTCGTCGTCAGCGGTGAAGTCGCGGTCGAAAAGGGCGGGCAAGCGCGCGACACGACGGTGTTCTTCAGCGACATCCGCGGCTTCACCTCGATGAGTGAGACGCGCACGGCGCAAGAGATCGTCGACATGCTCAACGAGTACTTCGAGCAGATGGTCGAGATCATCTTCAAGTACGAGGGCACGCTCGATAAATTCGTCGGCGACGAGATCATGGCGCTGTTCGGATCACCGGTCGCGCACCCGGACGACGCCTACCGCGCGGTCAAGGTCGCGACCGAGCAGCTGCGCGTGCTGGAAGAGTGGAACAAGGTGCGGGTCGCCGAAGGCGAAGCGCCGATCCAGATCGGCATCGGGATCAACAGCGGGAGTGTCGTCGCCGGCTATCTCGGGAGCAGCAAAGCACTCGAGTACACCGTGATCGGCGACGTCGTGAACACGGCCTCGCGGCTGTGTTCGGTCGCGCAGGCTGGTGAAGTGATCATCAGTCGGAACACCTACGACTTGGTTTCGGAGTACTTCGACGCTCACGAGCTTTCACCGACGCAGGTGAAGGGCAAAGCCCAAGCGCTGCAGGTGTACAAGGTGCTCGGCGAGAAGGCGTCGCGCCGCTCCTGAGAGACCTGCGACACTTGCGAGACGTGAGATCAGCGGCGGGCCCCGCCGCTGTCAGCAGCAAAAGCCGGCTGAAGAAACGTCGTTTCTTTTGACCCGCCGCCATCAGCTTCCGTAGGATCGAGACGTGTGCCGGCACCGAGGGAATCGCAATGCAGCGCCGAGTCTGGCTGTGGCTTACCGTCGTCGTCGCGGGCTGTGCGACCAGCGCAGCGCCGGCGTCGGACACTGCCAGTAGCAGCGCCGAGCGCACCGACGACAGCTTGAAAGAGCTCGCGCGCACGCAAAACGAGCAAACCCGGCGCATTTCCGAGCTCGAAGCGCGTTTGGCGCTACTCGAGACCGATGCTCGCCGAGCCCGTGGTTCGAGCGAAAAACCGAGCAGCACGGTGCGAATCGGTGGTGAAAAGGAACCGTCGGTCGAAGCCAGCGAAGAGCTGTCGCTGACGGCGGCGCCCGTTTCCGACGCGGAGCCGGTGAACCCGCGCAGACCGAACCTGAAGCTGCACGGCCGAACACGTGGGCGCACGACCGATAGCGCCGACCTGCCTCCGATCCCAGTCACGAACGAGACGTTGCCGGTCGTTCCGCTGCCGCAAGACCGCAGCCGTGCGCGGCAGGCCGAGGCGGACACTGCCGCCGTGAGCGACTCTCCGACGTCTGACTACCGCGCAGCACTACACCTCGTTCGCGAACGACGTTTCGAAGACGCGGCTCTCGCTTTGTCGAAGTTCGTATCGGACAATCCTAAGCATGCGCTGGTCGACCGAGCCATGTATTGGCTCGCCGAAGTGCGATACGCGACGCGCGACTATCGAGAAGCGCTGGCGGGATTCGAGAAAGTGCTGGAACGGTTTCCGAACAGCGAGAAGGCACCAGACACCCTGTACAAACTGGGCATGTGCTGGCGGCGCCTCGGTTCAGAGGACAAAGCACGCTCGTATTTCCGTCGCTTACGAACGGAGTTCCCCAACAGCGATGCCGCGGGCCTCGCGTCTCGGGAGGGTTCGACATGAAGCGGTGGATGACTCTGGCGTGCTGTTTCGCCCTGTCCGGCTCGAGCTCGATCTCGGCGCAAGAGGCGGGCGACTTCACCGCCGAGCCGACGGACTACAGCGACTACTTCGGTGAGTCCGCGCATCCGGCGGCGCCAGGGCCGACTTCGCTCGGCGAAGCGCGACAACAACATCGCGCGTATCGCTTGGGTCAGACCGGCAGCGTCTACAAGAAGCCGGATGAAGAGATTCATACGGTCGGGGAGGGCGACACGCTGTGGGACATCTCCGAGCGCTACTTTGGTGAGCCTTGGCACTGGCCCGAGCTGTGGTCGTACAACCCGGAGATCACGAACCCGCACTGGATCTACCCGCTCGATCACGTGCGCTTGTCGAGCCACGCACTCGAGACCGTGCCGCCGACTACCGGCGCTTCCGCCACGGCAAATCCGAAGCCGTTTGCGGAGCCGACCCAAGCATTGCCGGGGGATCTCGCTCCGCGTGTGGCCGTTCCGGCGCGTCTGTTGAAGGACGGCACGGTGTTCTTGCGCGACCAGGGCTACCTCGACGACGCCGCGATTCAAGCGTCAGGGAAGATCGTGTCTGCGAAGGAAGAGCACATGCTCCTCTCCAACAGCGACAAGGTTTACGTGAAGTTCAAGCCGAATCAGAAGGTCGGCATCGGCCAGAACTACACGATCTTCCGCGAAGTGAAGAAGTGGGAGCGCGACAAAGCCGAGAAGGGCACGCTCGTTCGAATCATTGGAACGGTGTTGGTCGAGAGCTACGACTCGCAAAAGAGTGTCGCGCGCGGGATCATCACGGAGACGCTCGATCCGATCGAGCGCGGCATGGACGTGACGCTGATGGATCGGCGGTTCGATCTCGTGCCGCCTGCCAAGAACGAAGCGAACGTCTCGGGGCGCATCATCGCGTCGGTGCAACCGCGTCAGCTCTTGTCGTTCGGCAACGTCGTGTTCATCGACGTCGGCGAAGGGCACGGCATCAAGCCGGGCAATCGCTTCTTCGTCATGCGTCAGGGCGACGAATGGCTCGACATGAATCAGCGGCCGCCCGAAGAGATGGGCAACATCGTGCCGGTGCCGAAGTACGAGCGCGGAATCTTGCCGCACGAAGCGGTCGCGGAGCTGCGCGTCGTGAAAGTTCGAAAGACTGTGACGATCGCGCTGATCACGAGCTCGGAAACGGACGTGCTCCAAGGCGATCACGTTGAAATGCGCGTCGGCTTTTAGTTGTTAGTACCCGGGGAAACTCACCCGCCCCGACGGCAGAGCAGTGAACCAAGCAGTACATCGTGCGGCCCACCTCCGGCGCAGGCGCGCCTGCACGCCGAAAATTTCGGCGTATAGTGCGGCTTCCGCACTTTTGCCACGGGCCGGCCAGCCTGGTTTGCTCACCGATTTCCGAGTAGTTCCGGGGTGGGTTTACGCACGGCCCCCGCTCGTGGGAACATGTGCGACATGACAGAGGCTGAGAACCGCGACTCTGTCGTCGCTGAGCTTCGGAGCGAACTCGCTCGCGAGCAGGGGAAGCTGCGCGCGCTGCAGGATATCGGGCAAGCCCTCGGGAACACGCTCGATGTCGAGGAGCTCGTCTCGCTGCTACTCACGCGCGTGTCCCGCATCATGGACACTGAGCGGACAGCGCTTTTCGTGGTCGATGAGACGACGGGCGACTTGTGGACACGCTTGATCCACGGCGGCACGAACCTCGAGATTCGCTTGAAGCAGGGGCAGGGGCTCGCGGGTTGGGCTGCGAAGTGGGGCCGCTCGGTCAACGTCAAGGACGCCTATCAAGACGTTCGGTTCGATGCGGAGTGGGATAAGCGCACCGGCTTTCGAACGCGCTCGGCGTTGTGCGTTCCAGTGCGCAACCACAGCGGCGTGACGATCGGCGTGCTGCAAGTGCTGAACAAGCGCAGCGGCTACTTCACGCTCGACGACGAAGGCATGTTGGCAGCGCTCGCGGCGCAGGTCGGCGTCTCGCTCGAGAACTCGAAGCTGTTCTTGTCCGTCGTCGCGAAGAACATGGAGCTGCTCGAGACGAAAGAGCAGCTCGAGCAGAAGGTGCGCGAGCTCGACGTCTTGTTCGAGATCGCGCAAGTGTCTGCGACGGCGCCTCGGCTCGACGACTTGCTCGAAGGCGTGCTCGCACGTGCCATGCGTGCGATCGACGCCGAAGCGGGCTCGATCTTGTTGCCGGACGAGCGCAACGGCGGACTCGTGTTTCGCTGTGCAGTCGGCGGTGATCCCGAAGCGGTGAAACGGCTGCGGATCCCCGCGGACGAAGGCATCTGTGGCTGGGTCGCGACGCACGGCAAGCCGCAGGTCGTAAACGACGTCGGGACCGACGAACGCCACGCGACTGCGGTCGCGGACAAGGTCGGTTATCACCCACGTTCGGTGATGTGCGTTCCGCTCGGCCTCGAAGGTGGCTCGGGCGTGCTCGAGCTCCTGAACAAGTCACAAGGCCGTGCCGACTTCACCCAAGACGACGTGAAGCTCGCGAGCGTGATCGCGGGTCACGTGTCGACGGCGATCGGTCTGGCGCAAGCGCGCGAACGTCGCGAGCGCGAAGAGCGTTTGACGACGATCGGGCAGCTGCTGTCCGGCGTCGTTCACGACCTACGTGGTCCGATGACGGTGATTTCCGGATATGCGCGCTACTTGAAGGACGAGACGGACCCCTCGCGACGGGATGAACAAAGCGCGGCGATCCTGCGTCAGGTCGAGGCAATCAACGCAATGGCGCGCGAGATTCTCGCGTTCGCGCGCGGCGAAGAGAACCTGCTCGTGCGCAAGGTGTACCTCAAATCCTTCTTCAACGAGCTCGCGGAGACGCTGCGGGTCGAGCTGGAAGGCAGCGGCATCGAGCTCGACCTCGCGATCGAGGATCGCGGCGTCGCGTGGTTCGACCAGCACAAGATCCGGCGCGCGCTTCACAACCTCGTGCGTAACGCGGTGCAGGCGATCGGTCCGCGACATGGCGTGATCACGCTCGGCGTCGCGCGCCGCGAGATCGACCAGGCGCTCGTCATCACCTGTAGAGACGACGGTCCGGGTATTCCGGACGAGATCCGCGAACGGCTGTTCGAGTCGTTCACGTCGCACGGCAAGCCCGAAGGCACCGGCCTCGGTCTCGCGATCGTGCAGAAGGTCGCGGCCGATCACGATGGCGCGGTCGAAGTCAGCAGCCACCCCGGTGAGACGGTATTTACGCTCGTGTTGCCGCAGGAGCGAGCACACGAGACGCTAGCGTCAGGGCGTCCGCCGGCGATGCCTGCCGCGACGACCGGAACGAATCGAGCCGAGACGGGCCCCGCCGAGTGAAGGGAACGAAAGCCACCATGACGACACGCGTGTTCTTCGCGTGCGTGTGCGCACTGATCGGCGTAAGTGCCGTCGCGATGCGCGCCCACACGCAAGCCGATCCGATGGGCCAAGGTCAAGCAGCGATCAACGTTCGCTCGGATGTGAAGCTCGGCATCAAGGGCACGGGGGGAACACCCGGTGAACGACTCGCAAAGCTCGGGCAAGCAGTCGGCGATCAGATGCCTGAGATTCGCACCTGTTATCGCAAGCTGACTGCGAACGCACCGGAGATCGCGGGCGGCTTGCAGTTGAAGCTGACGCTCGAGGAAAAAGGCAAAGCGAAGGTCGAAGTCACGAACACCGAGGTCGGCGCGAACGAGCTGGTGAAGTGCGTCTCGAAAGTTCTGACCAACGCGCCGTACCCGGACGTCGGGCGGCCCGCCGCTGCGATGTTGAAGCTCGAGTTCGACAACAGCCGCGCGAAGGGCCAACTCGAGATGAACGCGAAGTCGGCCGAGAAAGCTCAGGTCGCTGTTTCAGATCGCGGCGACGGTGCCAAGCAGGCCAGTTGGTCGACGCAAGACGCCGAAGTGCGGTTCACAGTGACTGCGGAGCCGGACGCACCGCCGGGAACCGTCGAGCTGATCATGCGGGGCTTTCACTCCGGCTACGCGGGTTTTCTGGATTGCCGGCGCAAATGTGAGAAGGGCGGAGTCTCGCCCGAGGGTGACATCGAAGCGCAGCTCTCGCTCGACCGAAACGGGAAGCCGAAGGTCACGATGGGCAACATCACCGTGACGCACGAGCGCGCGCCGGTGTGCAGCGCAAAGGCCTTCAGCCGCACGAAGTTCGAAAAGCCGCCTGCACCCTTGAAGGCGCAAGTCCTCATTCACTTCGCAAAGTGAACGAGGCGGAGCGGCTTCCCGCTCCACACACGCTGCTCACTGGCGCGCGGGTCTTCCCCTCCCGCGCGCACGCATTCAACTCGAGAGCTTCAGGCGAAGTCCTTCTCGTGGCGCTCTTGGTCTTCCTTGCAGCGGATGCAGAGCGTGGTCTCAGGACGCGCTTCGAGACGCTTCACGCTGATCTCTTCCCCGCACTCCTCGCACACGCCGAAGTCGCCTTCGTCAATCTTACGGATCGCGCGATCGATCTTCTGTAAGAACGTCTTTTCACGGCCGCGCAAGCGGAACTCGAACGACTGCATGCCCTCGCTGGACGCTAAGTCCATTTCATCGGGAAGGTCGTCGGCATCGAGAACCATGCCTTCGGCCTTCATGTTGCGGGCGTTCTGAATCAGAGCATCGCGCTTCGCTTCGAGTACTTCGCGGAAGCGTTTCAGTTCAGCCTTCTTCATCGGGTTTGCACCCCTGACAAGAGTGAGCGGTGGAACATAGTGACCGGTTTTTGCGAGTCAAGCCCTACAAGCTCCCACATCCCTGACCTCATATGCCTCGGCGGTGGGGGGGTGGGGTTCTACCAAGAACTCGCGTCTGACGCACGTATTGCTGAAGCAGAAAGATACCGAGGGCGAGCCAGGCGAGCGCCGGCCAGCACGCTTGACGGAAGTGCACGCGCCGGCTGCCTGGTTTGAGCGCTTCGGCCGCCGTTGTGCGCTGCTGCCCGCCCGTGCGATCCGCAACACGGGCCAAAAGTGGCAGATTCGGCCGGGCCGATGCTAGCTCGGTCGAGTGGGCGGTCGCGAAGGTCCCATGGCCCAAAGCTTGGAGTGCGCCGTCGCGCTCGAAGCGGCCCTCGATCGTGAACGCTCCGAGGCGGGTCCAGGGGAGCGTGGCCTCGTAGCGTGACGGTGCGGTTTGGACGAGCGGCGCGGCCGCGATCTCGCCCTCGCTCGTGAAGATGCGGATCTGCGCGGTGAGCTCGTTTTCGAACTCGTCGCCGCCGCTGAGGGCGTCAGCCGACACATGCAAGCGCTCGCGCTCGAGGCTCGCCTCGATCGGGATGTGTTGGAGTGCGGGCGAACGCATGTGCTCGCGAACGAGCTGCGCGAACAGGCGCGCAAACGCCGGCCAGCGCAGGAGCGCGCTCGCCCACCGCGGTTTCAAGTCGCTGGTCCAGGCCAACACATAGCCGAGCCCGACCCGCCAGCGTGCGAGTAGCGGCTCGCCGCGATCGGTCTCGAGGATCACTTGTGCGGGGCGCGGTTTGGCTTGCGTCGTGACGTAGCCCGCGAGCGTAGGTGCGCCCGCGAGTGCGATCCCATCGAGAAAACCGGCGCGCTCGCGTTCGAAGATGCGCGTGCTCCGATCGACGGCGCTCGGCCGTTTGTGGCGACTCGCTTCGGACATGAAGATCTGCGGGACGTTGCGGGCGTCGAGTGGGAAGTACGCGCGACCGCCGCCGAGGCCGGCGACGGCTTCGAGGAGGCTGCGGTTCACCTCGGACCCGAGGCCGACCGTCGACAGCGTGATGCCGTCGGCGCGCATGCTGCTCGCGAGATCTTCGATGCCTGCTTCCTGCGTCTGGCCGTCGGTGAGAAGGATCGCGTGTTTGAGGCGAGCCTGTGCGCCGCGGAGGTCGCGGTAGGCGGCGTCGAGTGCCGGATACAGCTGGGTGCCGCCGGTGGCTGCAAGGCGCGCGATGCTCTGGGCGATGCTGGCGCGGTTGCTCGCTGGTTGCAGCCGTACGCGGCGTTCGGGTTGGGAGCTGAAGCCGATCACCTCGATCAGGTCTGGATCGGCCAACGTCTGGGCGGTGAGCGCGGCAGCTTCGCGCGCGAGCTGGAGCTTGCCGCCGGCCATCGAGCCGCTGCAGTCGATGATGAGTGCGAGTGCGAGGGACGCTTGGTCGCGCTGTTCTTCGGCTGTAGCGCGCACCGGGACGAGCTGTTCGAGCGCGCTGCCTTGATGGGCACCTAACCCGTAGCCTTGGGGGCCGCCCGTGACGAGCAGGCCGCCGCCTAGCGCTTCGACGTAGGTGCGCAGGGCCGCAACCGTGTCGGGGCGTAGCTCGCGCGCCGAGACGTCGGAGAGCACGACGAACGTGTAGGCGGCGAGGTCGGGATCGCGCCGGGGCGCAGCGGAGGGCGGCCGGACATCGACCTCGAAGTCGCGCGTCTCGAGCGCGCGGGCGAGTGGAGCGGCGAGGGCAGGTTCGCTGTCGATGATGAGTACGCGCGGAGGGCCGGGCACGATGGCGGCTACGTTTGCGGCGTTGTTCGCAGACCCACGATCCGCCGCTGTGGGCTGCAGCTCGAGTCGATATTCGATCCGGCCGGGCGCGGCGACGGTGAGGGGGAGCTCGAAGTCGGTGAGTCCCGCCGGGAGATCGAGCTCACGCAACGCTTCGAGGCGAGGTTCTTTGGGCGGGACGACGGCGAAGACCCGCGCTTCGACGCGGGTGGGCCGCTCCGAGGAGAGCGTGGCGTGCAGCGTGAACGGGACACCGACGGCGAGGTCGCGAGGTAGCGTCAGAGCGCGGACGGCGACATCGGGCGTGGCCGGAGTCCGCGGTGCGAGGAAGTCGATTCGAATGCCGAGGCGAGCCGCCCGTTCGGCTTCCGCGACCACGTCACCCCGAGTTTCGTTTCCGTCGCTGATCAGCAAGAGGTTGCGAACGTGGTCCGGTTCGAAGTTTTGGTAGGCGAGCTCGACTGCGGCCTGAAGATCGCTGTCGCCGTCCGCGGCAGGGTCGCGGCTCGGCGTTTCAGCGGGCGATGCGAGGATACGAGCGTCCTTCGCAAAGCGGATGACTTTCAATCCGGGATCCCGCTCTGCGGCCGAAGCGATCTGAGTGCGGGCGAACGCGATCGTCTCGTCGTCCATCGACGCAGACATGTCGGTGGCGATCACGAGGCTGACCCGACCACTCGTGCGTTCGATCTCGGGCTGAGCCAACGCGATCACGAGGCAGGTCCAACAGGCGGCTCGAAGACTGCCTTCGAGCCAGTCGCGCCGTGTTTGCGGCGCGTCGAGCAGCCAAGGGATGAAGCCGAGCAGCCCGAGCGCTGCGGGAAGGAGCAAGCGGAACGCGTTCAGGGGCACGGGAAGAGCGAGCTCGCGGCCCGCAAGCGCGGCGCCGACGATCAGCGTGGCCGCGGCCCCGACGCCGAGCCAGAAGCGCCTATGCGTCTCAGCTCCGGCGCGCGCGGGCGTCATCGTTTCCACCCACGCGAACTGCGCCAGACCTCGAGCGCCAGAACGAGGAGCGCCCCGAACAACAACGACCACGCGGCCCCGCGCGAGTGCCACGAGCGGCGCAACGGCCGGTCGGGTGCAGGCGCCGGCGCCCACTCGCGCGGCTCGATCGTAGCGGGCGCATCGCTGCCTACGTTCGCCGCCATGAGCTGCAGCGAGCCCGTACTGCGCAGCTCGTAGAATCCGGGTTCTTCCGGGGTGAGCTGGACGCGCTGACCTCGCACGTCCAAGTCGGTGGTCTTGCCGCTCGGAGCGCGCAGCTTCGCGGACACTTCACCGGACGCAGTCACGTCGCGCGATTGCAGCCGCCCCAGCTGCAGCGGAACGTCCAACGCTGCGCTGCCTGCCGCCGTGAGCTCCCGCACCAGCTGCGAAACCAAAATCGGCCAGCCCGTGCGCAGCACCAAGTCGCTCTCTCGCACGTCGAACGTCAGCGCGATGAATGGCACGCCGGCACGCAGGCCCTTCACAATCAATGGCCCGAGCTTCGAACGCGCTAGAACCTCGTCGTTCGGCTCGAGCTGAGCTCGCTGCGCTCGGCGAATGTTCACGTCTCGGAGCGACACGGAGCGAAGCAGAGGCTCGTCGGAACGCGCTTCATCGAAGAAGGGCCGGTCGATCGAACCGAGCACGCGGTACGGAGCCAGGGTCCCAGGTGCAGCCTCGCTCGGGGCAAGCCACAGCGTCGCGACGCCGGGCGGCTCACTCGGCACGAACCGATCGAAGATCACCAAGTCGTAGCCTTGCGCGGAGCGATACGCCCCGGGCGCCTGCTTCTCGACCAGGAGCCTTCGATCCAGCGCGAGCGCGCTCTCGAGATAGCGTTGACCCTCGGTCACGAGCAGCACGCGCCGCGGCGGCGCTTGGGCCAACACCGCGTACGCTTCGTCGTCCAGCGGTTGCGCGTCGGCCACTCCGGCCTTCGCCGAGATGCGCGCCGAAAAACGCGCGCCGGTCGCGCCAAACTCCAACAGCTTGCGCACGCGGCTGCTAGCTTCGAGCCGAAACGGGCGCACGTCGATCGGACGACCCTCCTCGAACAACGCGAGCTCGACGTCGCGCGGACGTGGCCCCGTGTTCTCCAGCTCCACCAGAGCCTCACAGCGTTCGCCGCCCCAGGGGTACGCGCGCACGGCGAACGCTCGGATCGCGAGGTTATCCGTGCTCTGTCCAACCTTGAGTTGTCGCAGCTCGACGCCCGCGTCGCGCAACGCTTTCAGCTCGCTTGGCGCGATCTCGAACGCGCCATCGGAGACCAGCAGCACTTCAGCACCCGGTTTGCCGCGCAGCTGTTCGCGCGCGAACCTGCTCAACGCCTCGAAGCGTGTCGCCTCGTGTGACACCCGCGCCGCGCCTACCGCAGCTTGCAACTGCACCCGCTCGCGAGTCTCGCTCCAACCCGAGAGCGCCGTGACCGTCGAATCGAGCTGCGCGACCATCACGCGATCGCCGGCCGCTTGCTGCTCGAGCAGACCCGATGCGAGCTCGCGTGCGCGCTCGAACCGCGACGGCTTCTCGTCGGTTGCACGCATGTGCGCACCCGCATCGAGAACGAGCAGCGTCGTTCGCGCAGGACTGGCGAGCCAACTCGGTTTCGGATCGACCAGCGCGACTCCGATCAACGTGACGATCGCGATCGCTCGCAGCAGCGGCCAAGACTTCGTGAGCGCCCACTTCGCAGGGCGTCCAGCTCGCTGCGGCGCCACTTCGTCCCAAGCGTCCAGAAACGCGACGCGTGTCCGCTGAGGGCGCGGCGTTCGCAGGTGCAACCATGCGAGCAGCCCGAACGCCGCCGCGAGCAACGCACCGAGTTGCGCGAGCGAGAGCGGGGCGAGCCAACTCACTGGAACATCCCAGCCTGACGCAAGCGCGAGAGCACGGCTTCTTCGGGCGAGATGTTCGTTTCGATCGCATACAGCGGCACGTGCCGCTCGAGACACGCGCGACGCAGCGCAAAGGCCTCGCGATCCCGCGCGGCTCGATACGCAGCACGCACCTCGGGAGTGATCGACAGTTGCCGGCTGCGCTCCGTCTCGGAATCGATGAGCTCGTACTCACCAGGTGCGAGCCCTTCGTGTTCCGCCGGGTCCACGACGCGAATCACGCGGACGTCGAAACGCGCCCGGCGAAGCACGTCGATCGCAGGCGGTACACCGGCGGGGTCGTACAGGTCGCTCACGAGGACCGCGAGCCCGCGCCGGCGCGTCCGCGCACAAAACGCGCGGCAGGCCGTGGCGAGACTCGTCGGCCCGCTCGCTTCGAGCGTGCGCAAGAACTCGAACGCGCCGTGCGCCCGCGCGACCCCTGGTCCTGACCCGAAGCTCGCGACGATCCGATCGCGAATCGCGACGAGCGCCAGCCGATCGGACCGCTGCAGCGCGATCTGCGCGATCGCCGCCGTGAGCTGCAAGGCGTAGTCGAGCTTCGGTGGATCGCCCGTACCCATCGATGCCGAGCAGTCGAGCAGCACCGAGACCGAAAGTTCGGTCTCTTGTTCGTGCTGTCGCACGAGCAGACGCTCGCTGCGTGCATAGGCATTCCAATCGATGTGCCGGTAGTCGTCTCCGGCGGAGTACTCGCGATAGTCGGCGAACTCCGTCCCTGGCCCCAGGCTTCGCGAGCGATGCTGGCCGCGGCCGAATGCGATCCGCGACGTGTGCCGCGACGCGAGCGACAGCGTGCGAAGGCGCCGCTGAAACGCTTCGTCGAGCGGTTGAAGCTTCGGTTTGTCTGCGGGCGCGGCCATCGGTTCAGCTCGGCAGTTGCGCGAGCACCTCGTCTAAGATTTTGTCGGTGTCGATTCCGTCCGCGTCGCCCTCGAAGTTCAAGATCAAACGATGGCGTAGGGCGGGCCTCGCCACGTCGCGGATGTCGCTGACCGCGACGTGGGTGCGGCCAGCCATGAGTGCGTGCGCTTTTGCCGCGAGCAAACAGGCTTGTGCACCGCGCGGGCTCGCGCCGAATCGCACGTAGCGGCGCACGAGCGCCGGCGCCTTGGCCTGCCCAGGATGGGTCGACTCCAGCATCGTCACGACGTGATCGCGCACATGCTCCGCGACCGGCACCTCCCGGACGAGCGCGCGCATCTCGAGAATGTCGCTCACGCCGAGTGCGCGCGTGATCTCGGGAGTGCTTCGGCCGGTCGTGCGCTCGAGGATTTCGTGAAGCTCGGAGTGGCTGGGGAAAGGCACGTGCAGCTTGAACAAGAACCGATCGAGCTGTGCTTCGGGCAGCGGGTAGGTGCCCTCCATCTCGATTGGGTTCTGTGTCGCGAGCACGAAAAACGGCTCCGCGAGCGTGCGCGTGCTCTTGCCGATCGTGACTGAGTGCTCTTGCATGGCTTCGAGCAGCGCGCTTTGCGTGCGCGGCGTCGCGCGGTTGATCTCGTCGGCCAACACGAGGTTCGCGAACACCGGCCCCGGTTCGAACTCGAATGCTTTTTGGCCAGTCCCGAGCTCGCGGATCACGGTCGTCCCGAGAATGTCTGCCGGCATCAGGTCGGGCGTGAACTGAATCCGAGAAAAGCTCAGCTCGAGCGCCGAGGCCAAGCTGCG
>Ga0193753_10001017_pt1 | contig 25124 bp, 22 predicted proteins | sample H1c2metaG_FD_144925 | JGI IMG/M metagenome (GOLD analysis project Ga0193753, IMG submission 144925) | Soil microbial communities from a riparian zone of the East river system, Colorado, United States - H1c2 | ecosystem: Environmental > Terrestrial > Soil > Riparian zone | place: USA: East... | reverse complement strand
TCTTAAGTATTTCATTGCTTGATAAGGAACCGCTAAATGCACTGCTTTCCCAATCTGTAAATCAAAATGTCAAAGAACGAAACTATGATCAGCTTAAATTTGACCTGTTTTAACGGGATGCTAATGATGACTCATAACTCATAACTCCTCCAAGTTGTTATTGCGTTTGTGTCTCAGCTTTTTAAAGTACGTCGGCGTTAATCCCGTCATCTTCTTGAACTGGTTTGACAGGTGGGCACTGCTGCTGTAATGCATGCGAAACGCGATTTCGGATAAATTCAGCTCGTCGTATAAAAGCAGTTCCTTCACGCGTTCAATCTTATGGATGATGATGAAGTGTTGTATCGTTATCCCTTTTACTTCAGAGAATATGTTGGACAGGTAGGTATAGTCATATTGTAATTTTTCGCTGATGTATTCTGAATAATTCGTTTGTGGGATTTCGTCGGAATAATGAATCATTTCGACAATTACATTTTTGATCTTTTCGATCAGAATACTCTTTTTGTCTTCAAGCAATTCTAATCCTGAAGCCAGCAGGGTTTTTCTCAAATCCTCCCGTTGATCCTTAGAAATATCCTCCAACAATTCCACCACGCCAAGGTCTAACGATGCATACCTGATGCCCATTTTCTGCAATTCATCCTTGACGATGAGTTTACATCGCAAACTCACCATGTATTTGATGTACAGCTTCATCATAGTTTGATCCCTGTCAATAAATCAACGCTGTAGTCAATATTTTGGTTTTTCCTTTCTGGCCTTCTTCACAACTCCGGTAAATTAAATTACCCTTTACCTGGCAATTCTTAGGAGGGTTGAATTAGTGAATATAGGGATGAAACGCCAGTTATTTAATAGAGGGGTGCGTCAATCAGCAGAATAGATGCTGCAATCTGCGTCATTAGTTTTTGCGCAATAAGGTGAGCGCCAGAATGTTATTTTGAGATAACACGAGGTTTTTGAGAAAGCTATCAGCGCTAATTTAGCACAGCATAGGTTGAGGCTAACCAATCCCTGTTAACGATCTGGTTTAGCTTTTTGCTTAAATCCTTGCCATCAGCTGGTTTTTTGATGAACGCCCGCGCTCCCAGGTTTAGCGCTTGTTCCCGATACGCAAGGCAGGAGGTAAGCATAACGATGGGGACATTCCTGATCCTCGGATTATTTGAGAGTTCCTGCAAGCACTCGATGCCATCCATACGAGGCATATCCACGTCCATAAAGATGATTTCTGGGAGGATAATGCTGCTGGTGAGTGTGTCAATTGCCGCCTGACCGTCGGAAGCGATCTGCAGTAACGTGATATCCCGCACTTCACGCAATGCTTCCATAAAAAACTCCTGATCGTCCTCATCATCCTCAACGAGCAGAATACTTATTGGCGTTGTCATTTTAATGGAATGAGTTATTCACTTCGATATCCCGTCCACTCTACGTAAGTAAGTGCCTAATAAGGGAATTAATTAACCCTCCTGCGTTACATCGGCCGTGACAACTTTTACATAAATGCCACATTTGGGCATACCAGTGGCGTCGTGGCAGCATGTGTGAAATATGTAAGGCTGAAATCGATTTATGCAAGGGCAATGGCTGGCTAATCAGGATCTTTATGGTTTGGTAGACGTCACGTTGTGACCTCTATAATCCTAATTTGAAAAGAGCATTATGCAACCAGCGGAACTGGAGAAATCCAAGGTACACATCATCGTCGAGATCATTGAATACTTACCCAATTCGGTCGTAAGTAAAACGATCATAAAGAAGTCAACCGGTAATATAACGGTTTCATCATTTGATGCAGGAGAAGAATTAGCGGAAAAGACATCGCCCTTTGAGAACTTCATTCAGATTATCGATGGGACTGCCAATGTGCTCATCAGCGGAAGGAAATTTGAACTTGGACTAGGTGAAGGTATAATGATCCCCGCGCATGCCCGACATACATTCAATGCGAATGTTAAGTTCAAAATGATTTCAACCATTATCAAAAGCGGATATGAAGACTAGAAACGTGACAGCTGTCTTTCTAAATGAACATAAAAACAAGAAAATAATACTTTGAAATTGAAATCACCTGCGTTGAAATCACCGACGTTCGCTCACGATCGGATGGATTTTCATACGGTCCTGAACAAGAATGTTAACGAATACTTCAAAAGTAAGGGAATACCACGGCATGGAAATGCTGAAATGTTCGTAAAAACAATCTGCATGTTCACCATGTATTTTCTGCCCTATACATTGATCGTTCTTGGTCTTGTTGATGGGCTGCTGCTACTTCCAATGGTACTCACCATGAGTGTTGGCCTGGCCGGGATAGGACTGGCTGTGATGCACGATGCCAATCACGGTGCCTATTCCAAACGGGCGTGGGTTAATGCCGTCATTGGTTATTCTTTGAACCTTGTGGGCGCAAATGCCTTCAACTGGAAGATGCAGCACAACATACTTCATCATACTTATACAAACGTCTATGAACACGATGAAGACATTGTATCCCGTGGCGTTATTAGAATGTCTCCGCAGGCTCCGTGGAAGAGGATGTATAAGTATCAATACATTTATGCCTGGTTTCTGTACGGACTAATGACATTGGTTTGGATGTTCTACAAGGATTTCGCACGTCTAATCAAATACAACCGTGACGGATTGATCAAGAAATACCATGCAAACATTTACAAAGAATGGCTAATCCTGATTGTCACGAAAGTGATTTACGTGGGTTATATTTTTATCATACCTGTAATGTTGACATCCATACCATGGCCATTGATCGTACTCGGCATTGTGATCATGCATTACATCGCAGGCTTTACCCTGGCTATTATTTTCCAACCTGCCCACGTCAACGATGTTGCGGAATTTCCCGAACCGGATGATACTAATAAGCTGGCAAACAATTGGGCGATTCACCAGTTGCTGACGACGACGAATTTTGGACATAACACGTTGTTTTCATGGTACGTAGGTGGTTTGAATTATCAGATTGAGCACCATCTCTTTCCAAATGTGTGTCACGTCCATTATAGGAAGATTGCGTCTATCGTTAAAGCCACAGCGCTCGAGTACGGGCTGCCTTATAAATCTTCCTCAACGTTCCTTCAGGCACTTAAAGCGCATGCGCACCTATTGGAGATGCTCGGGCGTAAGCCGGACAAATTTGCAAGTATAAAGGACGGTGCGTTTATTCACCGCAAAGACGCAAAGGAGCGCAAAGTACCGCAAAGGGCTTGATGCCTGTATTCCTTTTCAAAAGTATTTATTAAATTGGGATCACGAACCAATGCACGAACCAATGACTGGATCTTGCTTAACAATCTTGATTACGATCTTATCGTGCCTTACGCACGTTGAACGAAGCACGCTAATCAATCCGGCAGCGCTATTAACCATACAAGATGCTGACCAAGTACTTGGCGTAAAAGGAATGATGACGGATAGTTCATCAACAATCAAGGACGGAACATTGAAATATGCATGCTCCTTTACGGCAACTACTAAAGATCAGAAAGATAAGTTAGGCGCAGTTTATTTTGTATTTGAAGATTATCCTGAAATATCAGGTGCACAAAAAAAATATTCTTCAACAAAAAAGGCTAACGAGCATAGTGACGGAGTAAAGGTACTGGAACACTTATGCGATGAAGCCTATTTCCACAGCGATGGTGATAACTTTTATTTTGTCATGGCCCGTAAAGGGGATAAGGTATTTGTCCTGAAGTTGAATAAGATCACCAGCACCACCTCGTTGGATGAATTTAATCGCATTGCAAAGAAGATCTGTGATGCCATGTGAGGTTGCTCACCGAATTTCTTTGCGGTCCCTTGCGATCCCTTGCGCCTTTGCCGTGTCCGCCGTGGTCCCGACAGTGTCGGGACGAAGGAGGGCGGTGAAAAAAAACCGTTCAGTCCTGCACGTCAAATCGTAACCATCAACACCTGCCCAACCTCCAACATCACCGGCTCCGTAAACGTAACCCGGACAGCGCCACCCTTCTGACTGACCTTATGGGCGATGATGTTTTCACCTACGACTACACGCGCATCTTTAACTGACGATGGCTTCTCAACGATGATCTCGCGGAGCATGAGCTTTCCGTACTTCAATGACAATGAATGTTCCTGTTGCTTCCCTTTTCTGACCTGGGCGTAGGTTCCCCAACCCAACGCCGTTGTGAATGGCGCCTTGAAGTTGTTGGGACTCAGCTTCGGAGCGAATCCAATGATCCCCTTGGGACCGTGATGCGTAAAGCCGCAAGCCGTAATGAACGTTCCATAGCTGGCCATAGCCCGTGCATAGTGATCACTGCATTCGACTTCGTTGAAAGGATTTCGTTTCTTGGCAAGATACCGGTCGTGGATGGTGCGTGTCAGTATTAGTGATTCATCCACCATCCCTTCAGCCATCATGTGTGCGGCGACCTGATGCTCAAATCCGCTCATGCATTCGTGAAAATATGTAACCTGCCAGGCATCCTTAACACCGTATGGATCGGTTTCATTGTAAGGATTGGTGTTCATGATCATGCCACCTTCGCCTGGTAACGCGTACGGTCGTCCACCATGATGCGTCTTAAGATATGGACCGACATCCGTCGTAAAATTGTATCTCCAGAGTGATCGCAATGCGGACTGCATCTTACTTTTATCGAACAGACGACCTAAACCAACCTGGTAGGCCCAACTTTGCCCATACACCTGATCTATGTGACAGGTGTTGTAGGAACCGATGACGGTGCGGCCTTTCACAGCGTTAGGTTTGTGAATAAAATACTCACCATTGTAAAGGTGCTTTTCCATGTTAGCGATCCCGTTGGATGCATAGACGGCGCAGCGCGCGCTGAACTCCTGATCACCGGCTTCATCCGCCATAAGTTGTCCCGCTTTTACCGCACAGATCGTGAGTCCTACGACCCAGGCAATCTCTCCTGGCCATTTGGCGTCCAATGTATTTTCCAGTTGCGTGTCAGTCATGCCATCGCCGTTTGTATCCTGCGCCAGCAGGTATTCGATAGCTTTTTTTGTTTTCGGCCAGGAGCGTTCGAGGAAAGCGCTATCTCCGCTCATCTGATGCTCGCGATAGATACCCAGTATTCTCCCAGCTTGTCCGTCAATGGCTGGCTGTGAATCGTACTCGGCCCGGAAGCCGATGTGGCCATCGTCGTGAAAGGCGATGCCCAGATCAACACGCTCGCGTGTGTCGCGTTCGAGTGCCGGAAAGATCCGGCCCATAGCCTGAGCGTATTGCCAAACGTGATTGCAGGTTCCTGGACAACTTCCGACACCCTCCCAGGCGTAAAACCGTCCGGTACGAAACCTGTGCACAGTCGTAGTAGCCAATGTAGAAATGTTCAAAAAGGTCCGTTCGAGGAACCAGTAAGGTAGCGTGCTCTGCTCATACCAGGTCTCATGCCACAACCTCGTGGCGGCAGCGAGACCTTTGAAATTGGTGTCGATGTATTGGGCAACATCAAGCGACGACTTAAAGGTCTTCTCATAATATCTTCCGCTGTCATCCTTCATTCGTTCGAATTTCAGGTTGGGGAAATACCAGGAAATGCAATAATTCAATTCCTTTGTTTCACCTGGACCAAGGGTCACCGTTGTTCCAACGGAGGAGACCGCACGGTCTTTAACTTCAATCTTTGTCTTCTTGAGATCTTCGGTAAGGAATGCGTTACCATCGACAGTCGTTGGCGATAACGTACTGCCTATACTGCCGGGATTCAATGAAGCCAGGCAGAAGTTGCCATAGTCGGGTGCACTGGTAAACGCCTCATCTACCCAATTGTAGCTGTCCGCCGACTGCAGGATTGCTGTCATTCCACCTTTCCTGAAACCTTCGTTCACATGAAAATATTCGTCTCCCACGGCGGAGTATAAACTCGATTTATTTTCAAGCCAGCCCTTCAGATCTATCTTCATTGGGGTGGAAGAATTGTTTACTAAGGTGAAGGAAAAAATTGTGGCGGGTAAACCCGAATCGTCCTCGTTCAAAGGAATGAAGGGTGACCCAGCGCGAAGCGTGATTGATAATGGGAGACCCTTGTCCGAATACTGGATCTTCGCCAGGGGATATGTTGCCTCGAAACTAATCTCATCCCAATCTGATTCCTGAAATTTTTTGATGGTAGCCCGTCCTTCGTGTTCGATTCTAACTGCAAATCCCTGGTCCAAAGGGCGTACATCTTTTACAGGTTCTACATAGTTGGCTCCATCAAAGGGTCGGAGAAATGGAAAGTTAAATTGTATCTTCTCGTGCCACGCCACATTTTTGTAAACAACACCGGTTTGATTTTTATTGAAGACATCCCACAACCAGAGCCGGCCATCGCCGCCGAGGTACACCATTCCACAACCGATCCCCCCTGCTGGCATTCCTATATAACCTAGTTCATTCCTGGATTTCAGGTATGTGGTTGGTTTTCCCCGTTCATATAATGAGCGGATCCATTCTTTATTGAGATTTTTCTCCAGCACCACCCCTGACTTTCCAAGCGTCGGGGAAGTTGTGCTCTCTCCCACCAATGGAGCTGCGAGCAATCCTGCCGTCAGCACACCCGATTGCTTCATAAATGTTCGACGTTTTATGGGCATTGTAGAAATGTTTTAGCCTTTGATTCTGGGTGAAATTAGAATTTTAACTCCATGCGCCTGCTATTTTTTTCACTGAGGAAAGTTTGACGCAGGTTGTTGAATGCCTGTCACCCCATGTACCCGCAAATGGCGCCACATAATGCCTCACTGGTCGTGAGCAACTGGCATGGATTTGACGCGTAGTGATCATTATCACCAAATAGTTATGCGAAATAGGTCAGAGAAGAAGGGTGGGGAGTACAGCAGGCTCGTGTGGCTTGCGACGGTGTCGTTTGTGGGAATGTATATTCTGCTGTACACGATAATGGATGGTTTCATAAATGTAAATGGTATCAATCAATTTTACATGGCTGGGGTGTTGACCATGCCAATGGTAATCATTGAGATCATATTGTTAGGGGGGATGCCCCGCAGTCGAAAGGTTACCGCGGTTATCATTTTCACTATTACCCTAGCCTTCATCGCCTTCTACCTTTTAATCCGCAGTCATCATGGTGTTATTGATCGGCGTTTTCTAAACCTCTAGTTAATCCTCACGTGGCATGACATCTACACGTGAAACCAACTGTATGGCGATAATAGCTGGCAGTAATTTTTATTGGAACGTTTACAAAAAAAAGAGGGGCCACTCTATTGGTTTCAATAGAGCGGCCCCTGGTATCGATCTGTTTTTGCAGGTGTCCTTTTACTGGAATCATGCAAAAAGTTCAAGAGAATCAGAGCTTGTAGTGTTTCCACCGAGTTTACATTCTCTTTAGATCAACACTTTATCTTACGACAACTATTATACCAAACAATCACCTTGCAATTTGGTGAACATGGGGCGATTAGAAAGTAGCAGCTGCGGAATTCTTGAACACGTTGTGTGTTATTGAGGACGTGGTTACACGATATATAAGCATGCTCGTTCAGGACTTCTCTTGTTCAAATAACTTACCAAGAAAAAGCCCGCATACGAGCGGGCGTGCCCTGACGTGTAACGCTCCTTCAGGCTAATGCCGTGCTCAACCTCCTTACGATCATCATCATAAATGGCGGAATAGTGCGTCGCTTGTGATCACCTGGCCGCCCGCACCCAGTATCTCAGATCTTAGGAGTTGATAACCACCGGGATCAATTGGCTTCGTTGCATCTTCAATGATGTAGGTTTTAAAGTTCTCGCGCAACGCGTCTTTTGCCGTGAACGCCACACAATAGTCGGCAGCCAGTCCACACACAAATACCTTCTCAACTTTGCGCTCGCGAAGATACCCCGCAAGACCTGTAGAACGTTTTGATCCATTATCATAAAATCCACTGTAGCTGTCGATGTCACGGTCCATCCCTTTGCGGAAGATGGCTTCCACCTGGTTCGTGTTGAGCCCAACGTGCAATTCCGCTCCGTGCGTTCCCTGCACGCAATGATCCGGCCACAAGACCTGATCCAGCCCATGCAATGAAATCTTTTCAAAAACCGTTTTACCAGCATGGTTGGAGGCAAAGCTTTTATGGTCCGCGGGATGCCAATCCTGGGTGGCGACCACGAGATTAAATGAACGTTGCAACGAGTTCACTAACGGAATGATCTTGTCCCCTTCATTTACCGCCAGTGTACCGCCGGGAACAAAATCATTCTGTATGTCAACCAGGATCAATGCATTCATAGTCCGTTACTTTTTATACTGTAGACGAAGCTTGTTTCTCTCTTCCTTCAGGGACTCACTGATGCCAACCTTATAAATATGTGGATTATAAAATCTTTTGTATTCCTCCGGCACCATTCTCAGCCTTCGTTGACTGTACGATGAGATGTCTTTCAGTGAAATTGTGTCGTTTACGATCTTGCCATTACGCATAGCTTCGTGTAGCAAAGGTTCTAACTCAAGACCTTCAAGTGGCATGGCCTTGTCAGGTTCATAAGGGTGATGCATGATCTTTGGAAGGTCCTCTCCATCGAGTCCAATGGCATCGGCCCCAAGAAAATTGCCATTTTCATTTATGACCCGATATACCTGCTTCTTGCCCGGCAGAGTGATCTTCTTCAAATTCTCAGAAAGCTTAATGCGCGGTCTGCCATCCAGCATGCATAGCTTATAGACACCATCAAGTGCTGCGTCCGGCGGTCCCGTTACCAGGCTCGTCCCTACACCAAATACATCTACCGGTGCGTGCTGATCAACGAGACTTTTGATGACGTATTCATCCAGCTGATTGGATACGGTGATCTTCACATGGTTCAACCCGGCAGCGTCCAGCATTTTTCTGGCCTGGATCGAGAGGTAGGCCAAGTCCCCGCTGTCCAAACGTATTCCCTGCAACCGCTGCGAACGCTTCTCCATCTCCAGTCCGACCGTGATGGCGTTTGGAATACCTGATTTGAGCGTATCGTACGTGTCGACCAACAGCACACAACGTTCCGGCCTGTGAGCCGCGAAATCCCTAAAGGCCGTCAGCTCATCGTCATATCCCTGTATAAAGGCGTGCGCCATGGTCCCCACAGTCGGTATATCAAAATCGGCCCCGGCTTTCACATTGCTGGTCGAATTAAATCCTCCCACGATTGCCGCGCGGGTGGCATGATATCCACCTAACCCCTGGGCACGGCGCAGGCCGAAGTCGCTTAGTGTTTTGGTACCAGCGACGTACCGCATGCGTGCTGCCTTGGTCGCGATCAACGATTGAAAATTAACAATGTTCAGCAGGCATGTCTCGACGAGCTGCGCTTCCATCACCGTTCCTTCAACGCGCAGCACTGGTTCATTTGGAAATACAATTTCGCCTTCATGAGCGGCGTAGACGTCGCCGCGGAAGCTGAAATCTGAAAGACTGTCAACAAACCCCTTATCAAGGCCGATGCCTTTCAGATAGTCGATGTCTTCAGATGTAAAACGAAAGTCCTCCAGCGTCTCCAGGGCAGTCTGCAATCCTGCAAAAACCGTATAACCGCCCGAGAACGGGATCTTCCTATAGAAGTAGTCGAATACAGCTTTTTGCTTATGCTTGCCCGAGAGGTGATAGACCTGGGCCATGGTAAGCTGATAGAGGTCGGTGTAGGTTCCTGTAAGGATCACGGATTAAAGCGGATTAAAGGATTTTACGGATTTCGGTTTGAATGGACGAACGAATTTAACCGGATGGATTTCACGTGTTTGTAACACGAACGAAACTCCACTACAATATAATCGGTGGAATCCTTTAATCCTTATAATCCGTGTTTCATCCGTGATATGTTGCGCAACAATGATTTTTTTCCCCTCGCATCACCGAGTACCTGCCAGATCATGATTCCAGAAGCCTTGTCCTCTGCAAGCCTTGTTTTTAACCTCATAGTAGGGATACCGTTATAGTAGAGGGTCTTTCCGTCGGGCATTTTCCATTCATCCACATTTTCAGATCCCCGGAACTTCTTAACGATCTCTTTATAGCCCATGCTGATGGCTGGTGAGGTGAGCTCGGGACCATATCCATAACCGTAGAAGGGGACGCCCAACGTCATTTTATTCCTGGGCAGCTTTCTTTCTATGCCGAAGTAATCGAGATCCTCGACTGCATGTGCGTACGTCGAATGTGGACCTGGTTTATCGGGTCGCCAGGGTCCGGTGCGATCGTAGCTCATTACGTTCATGAAGTCATATTGTGCAAGCGCCTTGTCCGTGATCTGATCCTTGTAATAGATTGCAATGGCGGCGGTGATCAACTTTTGTTTAGTCCGTAATGCTTGCGCCAGCTCAACAACAAATTTCTCATAATAGGCATCGATGTTGCTTCCTTCCAGGTCGACATCGATGCCGTCGAGATCGTACTTCAGCACTTCATCCACCAGGTTGGCAATGAGCATGGCTCGTTTATCATCCTGCAGGAGGGCCTGGTATTGTGGTTGTTTGCTTCCCCCGCCAATCGAAAACAATACCTTGATATTTTTTTGATGTGCCTTCTTAATGAACGGCTTCAATCCTGAAAGGTCACGGGTAAAATTGCCAACAGAGTCAGGATTAAGGAACCACAGATTAATGTGTGTAAGGTATTTGAAAGCTGGCCCTTTGCTGGTTTTCATGGCAGCGTTGATGCCATAATAACCCACGATCCGGAACGGCTCTTCCTGCGCAGCCACGTTGGATGTGGGGAATGCGCCTACGATGACCAGTAAGACAGCGATTGCTCTCAGCTTCATTTATCGAGGATTGAGAATGTTAACAATTATAACTTTAGCCTCATCCCGATCCGCGTCAGCCATCCTGTGATCACAGCACACAGCAAAGCAAAAAGGAACGACTTAAGAAGGCCAACGACCCCCACTAGCATAAATGCCGGAAGGTGAATACCCAGCACGCGCGTTGTGGCATAGGCAAAATATGGAATAAGATAGCAGAGCAACGTATTCGTTCCGGCAGGCTTGATAATATTAAACCAGTTAGATTTGCCCATAACATCCGCTATCCAGTAAATGGCTACGAGCGCCATGATGGTAAACGCGCTGCAGAGAAAGAGCCATGCCGGTGTGGCGCCAAGCTTGGCAAGTCCCCAATAGGGACGCGTCAGGATCGACAATAGCACAAAGACAGCGGCAAGTCCGAGCAATACTACCGTCATCATACCGTGTTGATTTTTCGCGCGGTAATGCTGAAATATCAGGGATGTCAATACACCACCCATCGTCAATCCAGCCAGTGTTCCTCCACGAATCGCGTCAGGAATAAAGTGGAGTGGCTGCGGTACCAGGCCCGCGTGGGAGACCATGCTTAACACTGCAAAAAATGTCCACGCTCCGGCGACAATGTAAAAGTTATTTTTGGCCAGTACCGTCACGATCCCACTTGCAAAGTAGGCCCAGCCAATCAGGCCAAGAATTCCCCACCACTGCGGCGCAAAATAATGGATCTCGCCACCATCATCACCGCCGCGATACACAATTGACAACGTCAACAGCGTAGCAATTCCAATGCCTTTCGCGAGATACACAATTGTTTTGCTGACTGACGTTGGATAGCTGTTCCAGATTAGAATGAACGATGTGCAGCAGAGGGTATTCCATAGCAACCGGGGCATGCCCGTTGCTGTTTCGTTGATATTTTCTCCATTGACAAGAAAGACACCCATCACCAGTAAAGCTACAGTTCTCACCAGCACGTGTTGAATGAGTTGCCAGGTATTGTCACCCTTTTTTCTCCGCGCATCTATGGCATATGGCATGCTAAGACCTACGATGAAAAGGAACGCAGGGAAGACGATGTCGGCCAGCCCAATGCCGTCAACACCGCGTTCAACATGCTCCAGCCACACCGGTATATCCGTCAGTGACCAGAGGTCATTCACAAAGATCATCAGTATCATCGTCAGTGCACGTACCAGATCAATAGCAGTAACACGCTGCGCGGTTGTCATCATGGCAGGTGTTGCGGGTGGCTGTAAGGTTATCGTATTCATTTTATCATTACTTGGTTAGGGGCGATATGACTATAGTGCTTTGATTCGGCATAGCCTGGTATTCTACAAAGTTACCCTTTGCATTCTTAACGACCGCCGTTTTTATTTCTTTCGAACCCTGTTTTATGCTGGCCTCTTTCCAGGTGCCAGGAACGATCGACCGTAGTGTGAGCGGTAGATTGTAGGCTTCACCGAGGGAATGGGTGAGTGTAATTGAAATGTTTTCCTTTGACTCGTTTACTTTAACCGTGGCATTCATTCGTTCACGCATGTATTTGGCGACATCTCCGAAAGTTGCTATCCACAGATCGCTGTCGTGCTGCTTGATGTACTGGAAGTATGGATCCAGCACTTCGTGCGACAAGGCTTCGTATCCGATCCCATCGACACCATGGAATACAAGTACCAACCAGTTATTCGTGTGGGACGCCACTGTGTCGACCCAGGATTTCATCATGGGGAGGGGAGTCTTTGTTGTGGCACCCCTTTGCCACTGCACATATTCCTTCTTGGACGTTCCGGGCGTTACCTTGCTGGATCGGTTCAGTTCGGTTAGAAATTTTTCAGGCATCCTGTTTCGAAGCGCGGGATAGATCTTATACATGTATTGCATGACGCGCTCATTCTCCGTCCCATAAGGACCCTCGGCTGAAAACGTATATCGGTCACCGAGCTGTTTTCGAATTTCCTCTTTGCTCTTTTCGAGTTCATGTAACATGTTCACTTCATCCAATACCGCCAGCCTGGGATGTGTAACGGTATGACTCGAAAACTCATGGCCCTGCGCAGCGAAAGTTTTGATCTGTTCCCACGTAACGCCTGACCGATGATCACCATTTTCCTGGGGTTTGAATTCTCCTGCTCTTACTTTTCGATATCCTTCGTCAATGATGGCATACGCCTCGTTGGCTTTGGCTTCTCCGCCCTCGTCGTAAATGCTACCTGCATTGGTATGATATTCCAGCGTTCCTGCATAGCCCAGAAAAGGAATAGCGGACGCACGTTCGAAAAAATTGTCTTTATTGGTCTTAACTGTTGCCGTTTCCTTGATGATCTGTTCGACCGGGCGACCAATGAATTTTCCCTGATACTGAGAGCCAGGTATTTGTCCCGTGATAATAAAAAAGGTAGCAGGAATTTTTATCCGGTTCAATATCGGCAGGGCTACCGTAAATTGGTTTATCGATCCATCATCAAACGTTAAAGACACAGCTCCCTTTTTGCCGTTTGGCCATACGGAAATTGTTGTATTTGCCTGTTGCGCATGAGATCCATGGCCAAGCAACAGGACAAGCATTGTTGCTATCAATAGTCTTCTCAGGTATGTATTATTAGCGTGCACAGTATATTTATTTATAAGGTTTGGTGTTATTTGACTACGATCTCATCTATAAGCATGTTTGCCGGTCGTCCGGCTCCAGGGTGCCATCCTGGAGTATTGCCAATGGTATAAGCCTTCACTTTTACATATCTCGCCTGATGGGGTTCAAATTCTGAAATGAAATCACGTTGGTGCCCACCGTACTGGTCAATGGGTAGTGTATTTTCGACTGTACCCACCAGATCGAACTTTTTGCCATCGCTGGACAATGCGTATTCTACTTTTTTCGGAAGCAACCTCAGCCAGAATCCGTATTGATAATACGCGGATTCAATTCGATGGACTGATGTTATGGCACCAAGGTCTACTACGACCTCGAGGTCCTTTCCGGTAAAAGACAACCAGTTATAGTCGTAGTCATGGCTGCCGCGTATGCCGTCCGTGAGCATGGTGGCCGCGGTAGCGGGGAGCTGCGTTGAATCCGGACTAATGAAAGCTACTTTTTTGCGAAATGCGAGGTGTTCATCCATCCCTTGAGAGAATACCCGGTACATGGCCGATCTGTATTCCTCCGGCGATGTACTCCACTCTTTAACCTGCGTAACGCCTTGCCTGATGCAAAGGTCAGTCAAGGGATCGATCATGGATCGGATTTCAGTGCGAACCACCCATTGCCCGTTGACTTTTTTAAACACCCCACGGTCACCAATGAAATTTTTCTTCGCTTGCTCCATGATCGCGTACGCGATCGGCAGCCGCGCGATGCGCACTCGTTCCAGAACTATTGAATCTTGCTGCACCGCTCCCTCGGCTTCGTCAAATAACACCTCATATTTTTCAATCTGTGCAGCACTCAGGTAGCTGGTAGCCGCTTCGTTGGGTGTTCCGAAGATGCGAAGGGGTTGTCCGGACTGCTGCAATGAGATGCGCATCTCATCAATATATCTGCGGATCGGTTTTGACGCCGCCCCATAGTAGCCTCTTAGGAAATCATTCATCAGGGTATCAACATTGGCTGAAGGGTTCCACAGCAGCTTTGCCAGGAGATACGACCTGAGCTCAGCAAATTCTCCTCCAACCTCGCGGTTCCCCTGCTCGAACATGGCATTCACGCCGTGCTTGGCGAAGAATTGAAGATTCGGTTGCAAGACGTGTAGATTTGGAAAGGGGCTTAATAAATTATTGAACTGGATGACGTAATCCCAGACAATGATATCCTTTGCTATCTTTCCCCAGTCTTCAACGTCCTTTACGAAATCGGCGCTTTTAGGATCTTCGGCAATGGGCTTGTCGCGATACGCTTCGATACTGCAAAGCATGATATTAACATTGTCGAGAGGTCTGAGATTCTTCGGCGCATGACGGCCGTATTCATAGGCGAGTGTGGAGATCATCTTGTCCGGAAACGCGGCAGCGACCTGGTTAACGAATTGAATGATAGATCCAGAAGGCGAGCCTTCCTGCTCGTCAACAGTCCGGCATTTATCGCAGGTGCAGAAGTCCCTGTTGTCGTTCTGGCTGACTGACCAGTATCGCGCTTGCGGATTGGCGGCGATTTCTCTGCGCAGCGTTTGTATGGTAATTTCGATTACTTCAGGGTTGGATAAGCACAACTGTGTGGGTATGCGTTTTCCTTTGATCATTGAATAGTATTCCGGATGACCGTCAAAGTACAGTTCAGGTGGGACAAGCTCGTTGAATGTATGGACCCACATTCCCCATGCAGGTCGCTCGCCGTCCGGACCATGATCCAGTTTATGCCAATCCGTATAGTTTTCTTCCCAGGTTACCCGGTAGTGCGTATCTCTGAAAGCAAAAACTGGGACTTGTACATCGCTCTTGATAGGTTGCAATTGAATCTTTTCCTGCCGCGGAATGACTTTGACCTGAGGTGTGTACATCCTGCATCCAAGATATTCTTCAAGAAAAGTATAAACGCCATAAAGTGTTCCCTGTCCACTTCCGCCAGCTATAATCAATCTTGAACTATCCGTTCTGATCACGAACCCATCTTCGCCAAGCATATTAAAGTTTATCGGAATCGATAATTCATCAAGGCGCTCGTTTTGTCCCAGCACAATTTCATAGGGACTTCGATCTTTATCTGCGCCGATAATGGCCAGCGCCGCTCCTGATATCTGCAGTAAATAATCCTGCAATACTGCTGACGCCTTTTGCTCGGAGCTGGTTGCGGCCGATGGGATCACAATGCGATAGCTTGACACCCGGTCCGCAGTGAGGGTGATCTGTTCTGCCGTACTTGCCCTGTCGTTACGCTTTTTGTGTCTTTTTTGTGCGCGTCCTTCGTTCACCGTAATGAGAATACCGAGCAAAACACCAAGTCGCAATAACTTCAGGGTTGGGATACGTCCTCGGTGCAAGATCATTCTGGTTGGTTTCAGGCTAGTTTAAGCGTTGCGCCGGTTAAATGCAATTACTTTTATGCACGTAAAGGCCATGGGGTTACGGTCATGACTGCGTGTCTCACGCACACTTTACATTTTGCGCTAATTCAGGCGTGAAATACGCGAGAAGGCTCTGATCAGGCCAGGCATTATGCTTTATTTACTTCTCTCAAATCGCTGTTATGATACCTTCATCAAGAATATTTATTGTTAGTGTCGCGATATTGTCGATGTTACTTTTTTCTTCAGCCAGTAACAAGACAGATAACATGACGCCACGCGTCAAAATAGTAACGCTAGGCAGGGATCATGTTCTGGGCCCGACCAGGCCATTCGACCAGGGCCATGCCTCAACAATTGTGAGAACGAATGACAACCATTTTCTTATTGCATGGTTTGGTGGCACGCATGAGAAACATGACGACGTGGCCATATGGATGTCGAAAGGCAATCTTAATAAATGGTCACCGCCCCGGAAGGTTGCCAAGATCAGAGATGATGCACATTGGAACCCGGTGCTTTCAAGATCTGCCACCGGAATGATCTCTTTATTTTTCAAAGTGGGCAAAACGATCGATGAGTGGGAGACGTGGATCACCACATCTACCGACGATGGCGAGACCTGGTCAACACCTCGTGAATTGGTAGCAGGGGATCACGGTGGCCGGGGTCCCGTTCGAAATAAGCCTATCCAACTCTCCAATGGAACCTTGCTTGCAGGGGCTTCCAACGAGAAACAGGGTGTTTGGAACGCATTTGTTGACAGGAGCGAGGATGAAGGCAAATCGTGGACATCAACGTCCTACCTTTCGCTCGATCGCAGTGTCATCATTGGTGAAGGTATCATTCAACCCACGCTTTGGGAGTCGAAGCCGGGGCATGTGCACATGTTGCTGCGCAGCTCTTGCGGATACATTTGTCGAAGTGATTCCAACGATTATGGAAAGACATGGAGCCCGGTTTACAAAACCTCATTGCCAAATCCTAACAGTGGTATTGACCTTACAAAACTGTCGAATAACCGACTCGCGTTGGTATACAATCTCGACAATAAGAATTGGGGCGAGCGCAGCCGCCTTGCAATAGCGATCTCCAGCGACAACGGCAAATCGTGGCCGGTTTCCACCGAAATAGAAAAAGGAGTTGATGGTGACGAATTCTCCTATCCAGCCGTCATCAGCATGCACGATACGATCGCCGTAACGTATACGTGGAAAAGACAAAACATTGGAGTGTGGCTGGGAAAAATAGAGTTATGAGTCATGACTCATAACTCATGACTCTGTCTTTTTTTCCATGAGCGGGACACTTGTTATTGAGTTTATGTGAAGTTTGAAATTATATTTGTTCCACCCCATCAATCTCAATGTGGCAAAGTGATCCACCTAAAAGCAATTCGAGAACCTAATTTCAAAACGTCTAAATGCTAACTAACATGAAAGAACAAAGAAGATCAACCTTAAGAAAACTTTTTGCTTCACTGGCGGGAATCGCCGGAATTGGCATCGCGTCATCAGCAAAGGCGGACAGTACGCCTCAGAAAGAAGTATTCAATGTAGTGAAGGATGATCAGGACGTGCCCCTTTTCTCAGAATCGACTAAATTCTGAAACCTGGTATTTATCGCAGGAAAAGGCGCACATTTCGAAGGTGACATTACTGCACATACCAAACACGTACTCGATGAACTTGAAAAGGAATTGGTAAAGGCCGGCTCCTCGATGGAAAAAGTACTTAAATGCGGCGTGTTCCTGCACGACCTTAACGATTATAAGGCGATGAACGAAGCTTACAAGGGACGCTTCGGCAGCAAACCTCCTGTACGCACCACGGTTGCGGTATATGGCGGCGTTCCCGGCGATTCACTGGTCGAAATTGACTGCATTGCCTATATCTGATTTTTCACGCCACCTACTTTTCATCTTTAACCCTTGAGGCTTATGCACCATTCATTTCGCTTTTTTCAAATTATTATGTTCTTACTGATCACTGGTGCTGGCTATGCGCAGGACTACACGATCGTGATCAAAGGTGGGCATGTAATTGACCCCAAGAACAATATCAATGAAGTGATGGATGTTGCCATCAAGGATGATAAGGTGGCGCTTGTTGCCAAGAACATTGACGCTAAACAGGCCCAGGTGATCGATGCCAAAGGTTTGTTTGTGACACCCGGATTGATTGATATCCACTCTCACAATTTTTTCGGAACCCAGGAAGATCACTACCTGGGAGATGGCTTTGAAGCACTGCCTCCCGATGGATTTACTTTCCGCACAGGTGTCACGACGGTGGTCGATTGCGGCGGTGCCGGATGGAAAACGTTCAATACTTTTAAATCACAAACGATCGATCATTCAAAGACCCGCGTGCTCTCTTTTCTGAACATTGTGGGAGAAGGCATGCGCGGCGGCGCCTATGAACAGAACCTGAATGATATGGATGCGAAGATGACGGCGATGGTCGTCAAGCAGCACAAGGAAATTGTCGGCATTAAAGTCGCACACTACGTGGGCAAAGAATGGGATCCGGTTGACCGGGCAGTAGAAGCAGGCACGGTCGCCAACGTACCGATCATTGTTGACTTCGGTGGCAACAAACCCCCACTCTCCATCGAGGAGTTATTCATGAAGCACCTGCGGCCTGGCGATATTTTCACACATGCCTTCGCGCAACTCGAGTCCCGGGAGTCTATTGTAGATGCCGGGGGAAAACTGCGTCCATTTGTTGTCGAAGCGCAGAAGCGTGGAATTGTCTTTGACGTAGGGCATGGTGGCGGCAGCTTTCGTTTTTCACAGGCGATCCCCGCCTTGAAGAGTGGATTCATACCCAACACCATCAGCACTGATTTCCATACGGGTAGCATGAACGCGGGTATGAAGGACCAGCTCAATGTCATGTCTAAGTTCCTCAACATGGGCATGACGATCCAGCAAATCATCGCCGCTTCGACCTGGCATCCGGCTCAGGTCATTCATCGTGAAGAGTTGGGACACCTTAGCCAGGGGGCCGGTGCCGACATAGCGATCTTCAGTCAGCGGAAAGGAAAATTCGGCTTCATCGACTCAGGAGGATTCCGGATGGATGGCGACCAAAAACTTGACTGCGAACTCACACTTCGCGATGGCAAGGTAGTTTACGACTTAAACGGAATTTCTCGTCCCCCCTGGAAGTGAGAGTTAAGTGAATTTGGGAGCTATTTCCAAAGTTCTCTCGTCGTATTTGAGACCGTATTGAGCCAGAACTTCCTGGGGAACACCGTCCCATTGGTTTGGTTTGTTGCCCATGTATCCCAGGTCTTCAATGCCAATCTTGCTGGTGAAAAATCCGCACGCAGTAAGATCCCGCATCGTGTTGAAGAAAGCTACGCCTTGCTGCATTTCGGGCTTAGCCTTCGAGGGAAACGCGATCTCATCCACAAGCTCAATTTGTTGTTCTGGTTTACAAGACGCGAAGTCGGCGTTGAACCTTCTCATGCATTGCAGGTCGAGCCACTTGATCCCTCCTCTCAGTGGTGTCTGAAAATCAGGCATATCTTTCACAATGAATTCAATGAAGGCAGGGACACCAGCGTCTGTTGCGCTTCCTGACTTGTCATCCTTAGGTATAATGATATCTGCCAGGACGTTTATCGTTTTCATTTCGTGGTCATCGAAGAACTTGTCAGCCATCAACTTCTTGTCACGAGCCAATTCTTCAGGTGTGCGATCAATCGTGACCGCGGTTGCCGGTGCTTCGATGGCTACCTTAGGAGTCGTTGGGTCACACCGGATCAACAATCCAGCGCCAACCGATCCGACTGCAAGTGTTTTTAAGTATTTTCTTCTGTCCATAGTCTGAAAGTTACAGATTAAATATTTTGTTTTTTAAGTTCATCGATGATATACTCCGATGCCCGCATCGATAAGGCAAGTATCGTCCATGTTGGATTTTTGTCGGCCTGAGAAACGAAAGCTCCTCCATCAACGACAAAAAGGTTCTTGCAGTCGTGTGCCTGGTTGAATTTGTTCACGGCAGATTTTTTTGGATCGTCACCCATCCGTGTCGTGCCAACTTCGTGGATGATTCGTCCGGGTGCTGCCAATCCGTAATTATTTTCCGCGCTGTCTTTTCCCCAGGTAACTATTCCGCCCATCTTCAGGATGATCTCTTCGAACGTCTGTTTCATGTGCCTGGCTTGCTTGATCTCGTGATCGCTCCATTTATAATGGAATCTCAACACCGGTATGCCGAACTTGTCTACCGTATTCGGATCTATCTCGCAATAGTTGCTTTCCAATGCGATAGCCTCGCCGCGTCCTGACATTCCAAAGGTGGCTCCGTAAAAATAGCGATAGTCATCTTTAAGTGATGCACCGTAGCCGCCGCCTGCTTTTTGCTTGCCATCACGGCCGGGATATGTGCCGTTCATTCCCTGAATGCCAAATCCGAAACCGTATGACGGCATGCCCATGCCTCCCCAATACTCGATATGATATCCCCTTGGAAAATCCAGCTTCTTGTTCTCAAGCCACCATGGAGTGTATACATGCAGACCACCGACGCCATCTTCATTGTACCGTTTCCTGCCGATCAGTTGCGGAAGAATACCACCCATATCTGCGCCGGTCGAATCGTGAAGATATTTGCCGACCACGTTGCTTGCATTGGCCAGACCATTTTGATGACTCGATGATTTTGAATTTAACAGCAGACGAGCGGTCTCACAAGCGCTGGCTGCTAATACTACAACTTTGGCGTCGACCGTGTATTCCTGCTTATCCTCCTTATTGACAAATGAGACGCCGGTTGCTTTCCCTTCGCCGTTTGTAAGCACTTCACGCACCATGGCATTGGCGATAATATCGACATTGCCGGTTTCAATGGCCGGCTTCACTAACACTGAAGACGATGAGAAGTCTGCATGAACAGTACATCCGCGACTACACTGAGAACAATAAAAGCATTGTCCGCGGGCATCATTTATTTTTTTGGTAAGGATTGAAAGCCTGGAGGGGATAACAGGGATGTTCAGTTTTTTTGCACCTTCTTTTACAAAAAGCTCGTGCAGTCGCGGCTTCGGCGCCGGCAAAAATATACCATCAGGCTCATTGTAAATTCCTTCCTTGGATCCAAAGACCCCGATGAGCTTATCGATCTTATCGTAGTATGGCGCAACATCGTCGTAGCCAATTGGCCAGTCCTGACCAAGGCCATCCATGCTGCTGCGTTTGAAATCGTTAGGTCCGAATCGCAGTGAGATCCTGCCCCAGTGATTGGTTCTTCCACCCACCATTCTGGACCGGAACCAGTCGAACTGTGTGCCATCTTTGTGAGTATACGGTTCGCCTTCGAGCTCCCATCCACCATAGGCCGCATCAAAATCACCAAAGTTACGATATGGAGAACTTGCGCCCCGTCGCGGAGATTCCCAGGGCCACTTTAATTGTGTGACATTTTTTGCAGGATCGTAGAGTGGACCTGCTTCGAGTAGCACGACCTTGATGCCTGCATTGGCCAGCACATAAGCGGCCATACCGCCTCCGGCTCCTGAGCCAACAATGCACACGTCGTACGCCTTCGGTGACTTCTTAATTTGAAATTCCGCCATAGAGTTTAAGTTAGTCAATTACATATTCTATGGAAAATTAAAGATTTTAACATAGAAGTACAGGAATTGCCTTCAATAAGTTTACGCCACACGTGCGAAAAACGTTATCATGAAACCGGGTCTACGGGTTGTTCAATAAGGTATTCATCCATCCCTTAACCGCTCATCAAAACGTTTATCGATTTGTCATGAGTGATTGACTACGTTCTATTGTTTTCGTCACAATTGTTTCGTCGCGTTCGCGCTTTGGTCTTTCAAGAATTAGCTACTGTCCAGACCTTTTAATCGCAAAGTGCGCGGAGTAAGATCACGCAAAGGACGCGGAGTAAATGCGCCGGGAGAGAACTAATATGAAATAGCGAGCTTATTAGGTGAAACGACTTGTGTTGATATAGATCAGCTGCTGACGTTATGACACCGCTTTTTCGGTTACATTTTCAACCGGAACGTTTTCTTTTTTCCTTCCGATGATCAACCGGATGCCATTGTCATAGCTGAAATAGCTCCAAATCCAGTTGATCAACACGACCAGTCGGTTTCGAAATCCTATCAGCGAGATCAGGTGAACGAACATCCAGATGAACCACGCTTTAAAACCCTGCGTCTTGTAAAGCGTCCCAAAGATCTTCAGGTCGGCAACTGCCTGGTTCCTGCCAATCGTTGCCATCGACCCCCGATCTTTATAACGGAAGGGCTGGAGCTCTTTTCCCTTCAACATATTGGCCATGTTTTTCCCTAACCATCTGCCTTGCTGGATGGCCGGTTGGGCCATCATGGCGTGACCTTCAGGGTTTTCCTTTGATGTCATGCCTGCGATGTCGCCAATGGCAAAAATGTTCGTATATCCCTCGACCCGGCTGAACGCATCCACTTTTAATCTGTTGCCTTTTAAAACAGCCGCCGGATTGAAGCCGTTTAGCACAGACCCTGTAACGCCAGCGGCCCATATCAACGTCCGCGTACACAACGATTCACCGGTATCCAGCTGCACTTTGAATCCATCGTATGATTTTACCCTGCAATTCATCCACAGCTTTACACCCGCATGCTCGAGCAAAGCTTTGGCCTCTTGAGCGGCTTCGTCGGACATACCTTTGAGCAGTTGTGGTCCGCTTTGAATCAAATGAATATCCATGTTGACAAAGTTCAATTCGGGATAATCCTTTGGGAAGACATGTTTGCGCAGCTCGCTCAAGGCACCAGCGATCTCTACACCGGTAGGTCCGCCGCCTACGATGACAAAGTCCATCAGACTATTGAGTTGCATTTCATCCTTAATCTGAAGTGCCTTCTCAAAGTTTGTTAGCAATGTATTGCGCAGTGACAGCGCATCTTCAATGGTCTTGAGGGCGATTGACTTTTGCTCAATCTCATCATTGCCATAAAAATTGGCTACAGCGCCGGTCGCGATGACCAGGTAATCATAACTGAAATAACCGATCGTCGTTTCCAGGATTTGTTTTGAAGTGTCCACGCACAGGGCATCCGCCATGCGAAAATAAAAACCTTGTTGGTCTTCAAAGATCTTCCTGAAAGGATATATGATAGAGGATGGTTCGACGCCAGCCGTGGCAACCTGATACAACAAAGGCTGAAACGTGTGGAAGTTCTGCCGGTCGACAACCACGACCTGTACTGGCAATCGCTTCAGTGATTTAGCCAATTCAACACCTGCGAATCCGCCACCGACAATGACCACCCGGGGCTTGTCGCTTTTTTCAATAATTACTGGTTCACGCACATTCGGTCAAGTTAGATTCACGAACTCCATAAATGTAACGCTACACGGTCATAAGCCACAGGATTCTTGCGTGAATTTATTACTAAAACCCCACGCTTATAAACTGTCGGTTATGTGCACCTTCAGGCTTCTGAATTGAAGTTTATAAAATATATATTTTCGTTCCGGTCTCGATTGAATGCATCGAAAGAACGTTTGAACTTCTTTTCGGATCGCCCGCCACGCTTTCATTTGAATCTATATTTCTTATTGTCCGTTAATAGAGGTGTCAAATTATTTTTTAATGGAAAAAATTCCATCACAGAACCACTCACCCAAAGGACTCACCGAAATTTTTCAAACGCTTCGAACGGACGGCAAGCACGGCGAAACAATGCCAAAGCACGCGTATGATTTTTGGAGCCATTTTATGCTATCGACGCTGGCATCCTCTGACCTGACGTTAAATGAGCTACTTGAAAAAGCCCACCAGAAGAAACTACCATCGGCCGACACCAAAAATGACAGTCAAACGGGCTGGTATATCCTGCAGGTCAAGAGAGATCTTGAAGCGCGCGGTTTGATAAAGTTGATTGCCGCTCCCACACAGCGACATGGTTTCCTGATTCAATTGACGCGCCAGGGATTGAGCAAGGTCAGTTACGATCAGCAGGTTAGTGCGTGGTCTGAAAGTGATTTTTGAGCGCCGATAACTAACATTTGAAATGCTGCACGTCAGTGTTTTTTAACAATATACACCAACATGTTACCCCATGTATTGTGGTGAGTTTTTCGTTTAAGGATCATATTCAGCAAAGGGTTGATAAATGCTGCACCGAATTCAACAAAGGCCTCCTGTTCTGAAACCCGCGAATCCTGTTTTTGATAGTACGCCTTGTATTCCTGTTTCCAGGCTTTCACGTTAAAACAAAACTTTTCCTCCAATAGCCCCCACGTTTTTTCCATATGAATGGGTGATAATTCATTTTCCACATCGCGGGGAATATTGCCATATAGTACTTTGCCCTTCACCATGTGATATTACCTGACCAGCTTGAGTTGAGCCTCATTCAAGTACCAACTGATATTCTCATCTATCTCCCGGTAAAATGGTTCAGATGAAACATAGGTTGAATCATTGGCCATCATGTGCTGAAAGATAAAATCATACTTGTCCATATCAACGGACGAATTTTTCATGAACGATAGTTTATCCTTCAATGATTCCAGCTGCTTTTGGTTTACCCTTGAATTAAACTTATAATCCAGATACGCCGGCAGATCGGCAATGAGCCGATTGATCAGCATATTGCGATGAGCATCCAGGAGCTCGCGCAATTGGAGCAATGCCATGTGATGATCTTTTTCTTCTATTTTCTTCACCCCAAGAACCGTTCTGACTGATTTCATACTAATATTATTAGTTTTAACAAATCTATTAAAACTAATAATATTAGTAACAATTAACCCAAAGATTAATTTAAAAGGGTTTTTTTTGGGTAATTGGAAGTGTTTATAATGGGCTCAGTAGGCCCTTTAAAAAGGCTCTGAACTCCGGCGTGTCGTAGTTCGAGGCGCCGCTTTCGCTGGTTGCGATCTTGCCGTCGGGCGAAACGACAAATGTTGACGGTATTGAGCTTACCTGAAGTTGGTTCGGCAGCGTGCCCGCCGGCACGTATACTGGAAAAGTAAAACCCTTTTCCTTGACGTAGCTTTTTACCTTTTCAAGATCCTGAGAACGGTCAACGGACAACATGATAAAGGCCACTTTGGACGTATCTACCTGGTTGTACAGGCTTTGTATCGAAGGCATTTCCATTCGACAGGGACCGCACCACGTTGCCCAGATATTCAAAAAGACCACCTTATTCTTAAAGACGTTAGCGTGGCTGACCTTCCCCTGGAGATCGCTGATCTTAAAGTTGTAGTTGAATTTGCGCACCACAGCAGGCTCGTCTGTATCCGCGTCCATAATACCAGTATGCATCAAGGCGCTGCCAGTCGCGTACGATATTGCCGACAGGGCACCGGTATACCTAAGCACCAGCAGCAATGCAATAGCCGCACACCAGGGTTTAAACGGCTT
>Ga0193753_10001016_pt1 | contig 25145 bp, 20 predicted proteins | sample H1c2metaG_FD_144925 | JGI IMG/M metagenome (GOLD analysis project Ga0193753, IMG submission 144925) | Soil microbial communities from a riparian zone of the East river system, Colorado, United States - H1c2 | ecosystem: Environmental > Terrestrial > Soil > Riparian zone | place: USA: East... | reverse complement strand
ACAGCGCGGGTCCAGTGATGCTGCCGTTGCTCTACAACAATAACTACGAGATTGCACAGAGCAAGGACACCGTGGCGATCGTGGTGGAAATGGTGCACGACGTGCGCATCATCCACATTGGCGGCAGGCATCGAACCGATGGTAAGCGGCCTTGGATGGGCGATTCGATCGGCTGGTACGAGGGCCCGACTTTGGTGGTCGAGACAACCAATTTCCCGGAAGACACCGCGCTGCGCGGCGCCTGGAAGGAATTGAAGGTGACCGAGCGGTTTACGCGCGCCGGCCCGCACCGCATCCTGTATCAGTTCACCGCGGCGGATCCGACCGTATGGGATCGGCCGTGGAGCGGCGAGTATGAATTCAGCCCGTCGAAAGGGCGGATCTTCGAGTACGCCTGTCATGAGGGCAACTATGCGCTGGAGGGGATTCTTTCCGGGGCTCGTGCCGACGAAGCGGCCGCTGCCGAAAAGGCCAAGGCGGCCGCTGCGAACAAGACTGCGGCGGCGCCCGCGGCACCGAGCGGAACGAAGAAGCAATGAGCCCTTAGGCGAGTCTGATCGAAAGATGCCGCACCCTGTGCGGCATTTTTTTAACTTTGATGGCGTGTGCTGACGATCGGGTGCGAGCCGGACAAGCCGCCATCCACGGCGATGGCCTGGCCATTGACGTAGGAAGCGGCGTCCGAGGCCAGGAATAGCGCGGCCTGCGCAATTTCATTCGGCAATCCGTAGCGTTGCAGAGGATTGAGCTGTCCGATTTTGCGTTCGGTGCCGCGCTCGCGTGCGCGTTCGAACATGGGGCGCGTCATGCCGGTTTCGATCAGGCCCGGGCAGATGGCGTTGATGCGAACGCCCGTGCCCGTCAGCTGATAAGCCACCGTCTGCACCAGGCTGATCACGCCGGCTTTGCTGGCGCTGTATGGAACGCCGCCCGCGCCCGAGCGCAATCCCGCGACTGACGCCGTGCAGATGATCGACCCGCGCTTCTGCTTCACCATCTCCTTCGCCGCATACTTCGCCAGCAGAAAAGTGCCGATCAGATTGATCTTCAGCACCTCGGTCCAATGATCCACGGTCTCCTCGAAAAAGGGCACCAAGCCGCCGCTGATGCCGGCATTTGCATAGCAGGCATCGAGACTGCCGAATTCCTTGAGCGCCGTGGCCACTGCGCCGGCGACGTCGGCCTCGGCGGAAGAGTCTTTGATCAAGGCAATGGCGCGGCCGCCGGCGGCGCGAATGGCCGCTGCCGTCGCTTCAACCTCGGGTGCGCGGTCCAGCGCAACGACCGCCGCACCCTCGGCGGCAAACAGCATGGCGCTGGCGCGTCCGATGCCGCTGGCGGCACCGGTGACGATGGCGGTCTTGTCCTTTAATACGTCCATATTTCTCCCGTAGTTCACCGCGGCGCTTCGCGGGCAGTATCCGCTGCGCGGCGCACAAGTTTCAAGCGCCGGCGGTTGAGCCTATACTTTGCCGCCGCCAACAACCATCTCCGCTTCCGAGGGTATCCGCATGACCGACGACTCAAACAAACTTTCGCGCCGCGAATTCACGGCGCTATCACTGGCCGCCGGCGTCACCGCTGCAACCGGCGCGTCCGCCGCCAACGCTGCCGACATGGTGGACACCGATGTCGAGATCAAAACATCCAGCGGGACCTGCGAAGCCGCGCTGATTCACCCCAAGGGCAAGGGTCAGTGGCCGGGGGTCATATTGTTCGTTGACGTATTCGGACTGCGTCCGACGATGCGCGACATGGCGAAGCGGTTGGCGGCGAACGGCTACACCGTGCTCGTGCCGAACCCGTATTACCGCACGACCAAGGCGCCCGGTCTGCCCATGAATCTCGACTTCAAGAACGCCGAGGATCGCGCGAAGATCGGCAAGGTGCGCGCATCATTGACCGACGAGGCTGTGATGTCCGACTCGACAGACTATGTAAAGTTCTTGGATGCGCAGCCCATGGTCAACAAGAAAGCCAAGATGGGCGTGTTCGGCTACTGCATGGGCGGACCGATGACCATGCAAGCCGCGGCCGCAAATCCCACGCGGGTGGGTGCCGGCGCTTCATTCCATGGCGGCGGCTTGGTTACGGACAAGCCGGACAGTCCGCATCTGAAAGTACCGCAGATGAAGGCGCAGTTCTATTTCGCGATCGCCACGAACGATGATCAGCGGCAACCGGATGCCAAGACCAAACTTGCCGAAGCCTACAAGGCGGCCAATCTGACCCAGAAGCAAGAGGTCTACGAGGGCTGCATGCACGGTTGGTGCGTCAAGGACATGCCGAACGGCGACGACGGCAAGCCCCTGTACAACGAGGCGGGAGCCGAAAAAGCGTGGGGCGAACTGGTCGCGCTATATAAGAGAGCTGCCGTATAAGCCGATGGTGATTTTCGGCGGCTGAGGGCGCAGTGGCCTTCCGCCGCCGACTCTGCTGACGACCGCATTCCGCGGCGTTTTCCGCTAGCTGTAGCCCTTGCATTTGCTTCTCAAAGAGCACTCTGCGCTGGTACATTAGTCGGCCAAAACGACGGAACTTAGTTCTGCAGAGTGGAATAAGAATGAGCACGAATCAGGCTGGCTTGGAAATCAACGGCGGCATCGCGGTCCTCAAATTCGACAATCCGCCCGTCAACAGCCTGGGTCTTGAAATGCGGCGGGCCATTGTGGACGGCATCGAGCGCGCGAACGCCGACCCGAAAGTCGATGCCATCATTCTCATCGGATCGGGCGCCGGATTTTCCGGGGGCGCCGACATCCGCGAATTCGGCACTCCGCTCGCTACCACTCAACCGCATCTGATGACCGTCATCAGCACCGTCGAAGGCAGCGGGAAACCGGTGATCGCGGCGATCGGCGGCGTGTGCATGGGCGGCGGATTGGAGCTGGCCCTCGGTTGTCACTATCGCGTGGCGGCAGCGGGCGCAAAGATTGCCTTGCCGGAGGTCAAGTTGGGTCTCCTGCCGGGCGCGGGCGGCACTCAGCGCCTGCCACGCGTGATCGGCGCAGAAGGCGCGCTCAACATGATCGTCTCGGGTGCGACAGCGCCGTCGGAAAAACTGCGCGCCACGCCCTTGTTCGACGCATTTGCCGATGGCGACCTGCTCGAGTCAGCCCTGACTTTTGCCCGCAAAGTGGTGAGCGAGAAGTTGGGCGTGAGACGCGTGCGGGATTTGAAGGTCAACATGCCGAATCACGAGGCGTTCTTTCAATTCGCGCGCAACACCGCCAAGGCGGTTGCCGGCCGCTATCCCGCGCCGATCGCCTGCGTTGAAGCCGTGGCTGCCGCATTCGACCGGACCTTCGATGCAGGCATCAAGCGCGAGCGCGAATTGTTCACGACGCTGATGTTCTCGCCCGAGTCCATGGCGCTGCGCCATGTATTCCAGGCAGAGCGCGCCGCCTCGCATATTCTCGACGTCCCGAGTGACACGCTTACTCGCGCGATCCGAAAGGTCGGCGTGATTGGCGCCGGCACCATGGGCGGCGGCATCAGCATGACGTTCATCAATGCCGGAATTCCGGTCGTGCTGCTGGAAATGACGCAGGAAGCCCTCGACAAGGGGCTCGCAACCATGCGCCGCAATTACGGCGGTGCGCTCAAGAAGGGCACATTGACCGAGGCCGCGCTCGACCAGCGCCTGGCGCTGGTGACGCCGACGCTGGATTATTCACAGCTGAAAGACTGCGACCTGATCATTGAAGCCGTGTTCGAAAGCATGGACGTCAAGAAGAATGTTTTCGAGAAACTCGATCAAACGATGAAGCAAGGCGCGATCCTGGCTTCCAACACCTCGGCCTTGAATCTCGACCAGATCGCGGCATTCACCAAGCGTCCGCAGGATGTCATCGGCCTGCATTTCTTCAGTCCCGCGAACGTCATGCGTCTGCTCGAAATCGTGCGCGGCGCCAAGACGGCGAAGGACGTGCTTGCAACGGCCATGCAGATGGCCAAGAAAATCGGCAAGGTCGCGGTGATTTCCGGCGTATGCGATGGCTTCATCGGCAATCGCATGGTGGCGCGCTATGGCGCGGCCGCACACGATCTCATCATGGCGGGGGCTTTGCCAGCCCAAGTCGACAAGGCGCTGGAAGACTTCGGCATGGCGATGGGGCCGTTTCGCATGAGCGACCTGGCGGGACTGGACATCGGCTGGGCAGCGCGCAAGCGGCGCGCCGCGGAATTTCCGGATCGAGACTTCTCCAATGTCGCGGACGATTTGTGCGAGGCGGGCCGGTTCGGTCAGAAAACCGGCGCAGGCTTCTACCGCTACGAAGCCGGTTCGCGCAATGCCATCCCGGACCCGACGGTAACCGCGATCATCGAAAAGTACCGCAAGCAGAAAGGCATCACGCCGCGCAAGATCGGCAGCGAAGAGATCGTCGAACGCTGCATCTATGCGTTGATCAACGAGGGCGCGCGCATCGTCGAGGACGGCATCGCCCAGCGCAGTTCGGACATCGACATCGTGTATCTCAACGGCTACGGCTTTCCTCCCTGGCGCGGCGGACCCATGTTCTATGCCGATCAGGTGGGATTGAGCGAGGTCGCGCGAGCGATACGCACCATCGGCGAGCAGCCGCATGCCGACAAGACATTCTGGACCCCGGCACCGCTGCTGGCCCGCCTGGCTCAAGCAGGCAAAACATTCAGCGCATATAAAGGATCAGACAAGTGACAGAAGCCGTCATCGTATCCACCGCGCGCACCGGGCTTGGCAAGAGCTGGAAGGGCGCATTCAACATGACCTACGGCGCCACCCTGGGCGCGCATTCGGTGCAGCACGCGGTTGCCCGCGCCGGCATCGATCCGGCGGAAGTCGAGGACGTGATCATGGGATCAACCTTCGGCGAAGGCACCACCGGCGGCAATATCGCACGCCAGATTGCGCTGCGTGCCGGACTGCCGATCACCACGGCGGGCCTGAGCATCAATCGGTTTTGCAGCTCGGGATTGCAGTCCATTGCCCTGGCGGCGCAGCGCGTCATGACGGAGGGTGCGGAGGTTATCGTCGCCGGCGGCTTGGAAAGCATTTCCTGCGTGCAGAACGAAGCCAATACGCATATGCGCCGCGATCCATGGATCGACGAGCACAAGCCGACGTTGTTCTGGAGCATGCTGCAGACCGCCGAGACCGTGGCCAAACGCTACAACATTTCGAAGGAATCCCAGGACGAATACGGCGTTCGCAGCCAGCAGCGCGCCGCAGCGGGCCAGGCCGCCGGAAAATTCAAGGACGAGATCGCGCCGATGACGACCATCATGGGCGTGACCGACAAGAATACGGGCACCATCGGCATGCGCGAGGTCACGATTTCGAGCGATGAAGGCATCCGCGCCGACACCACATTGGAGGGTGTCTCGAAGATTCGGTCCGCCCTTCCCGGCGGCGTGATCACCGCGGGCAACGCCAGTCAATTCTCTGACGGCAGCAGCGCCTGCGTCGTCATGGACGCCAAGCTGGCGGAGAAGCGCGGCATCAAGCCCTTGGGGTTGTTCCGCGGCTTTGCCGTGGCCGGTTGCGAGCCTGACGAAATGGGCATCGGTCCGGTGTTTGCCGTACCGCGCCTGCTGAAGCGCGCGGGGCTCAAGGTCGAGGACATCGACTTGTGGGAATTGAACGAAGCGTTCGCGGTTCAGGTGATTTATTGCCGCGACAAGTTGGGGATTCCCGACGAGCGCTTGAACGTCAATGGCGGCGCCATTGCCGTGGGGCATCCCTACGGCGTCAGCGGCGCGCGCCTGACCGGGCATGCGCTGATCGAAGGCAAGCGCCGCGGCGCCAAGTTGGTGGTCGTCACCATGTGCATCGGCGGCGGTCAGGGAGCGGCGGGTCTGTTCGAGGTGCTCTGATGGGATTGCGGGACTTATTTGAGCTGGGCGGCAAGGTGGCGCTGATCACCGGAGGTTCGCGCGGGCTTGGATTGCAAATCGCGAAGGGTCTGGGCGAGATGGGCGCAAAAATCGCCATCAGCGCGCGAAAGCCCGCGGAGCTCGAGGCCGCCAAGGAAGATCTCAAGAAGCACGGTATCGACGCGCTCGCCGTCACCAATGACTTGTCGAAGCAGGATCAGATCCCCGCGCTCGTCGACGCGGTGGTCAAACACCACGGCGGCATCCAAATCCTGGTGAACAATGCCGGCGCGAGTTGGGGCGCGAAAGCCGAAGAGCACCCCCTCGAAGCCTGGAACAAGGTGATGACCTTGAATGCATCCAGCGTATTCGCCCTGAGCCAGGCGGTCGCCAATCGCTGCTTCATCCCGCAGCGCTCGGGCAACATCATTGTCATTGCCTCCACGGCCGCGCTGCGTGCCGGAATGCAAATGAAGGCAGTCGCGTACTACTCATCCAAAGCCGCGGCGCTGCATTTGACGCGGGCGCTGGCCGGCGAGTGGGGTCAGTACAATATTCGCGTCAACGCAATCTGCCCGGGATTCTTTCCCTCGAAGATGGCCAGCGGAGTCCTCGACAGCATGCTGACGGACGTGATCGCGCGCACGCCGTTGGGCAGGATCGGCGGCGACACCGATCTGCAGGGCGCGGCGGTCTACTTGGCGTCGGACGCTTCGCGGCACGTCACGGGGCAGTACATTGCCGTGGATGGCGGCGCCTCGAGTACATGACGATGAACGGCGAAGCGGCGGGTCTGCGGCAGCCGCCGGCGCAGCACAGCTTCGATACGAAGCGGCTCACGGCGTGGATGCAAACGCAGATCGCCGGCTTTTCCGGTCCCATCGACGTGCAGCAATTTGCAGGCGGCCAGTCCAACCCAACTTACCTGGTTCAAACTCCCGCGCATCGCTACGTACTGCGGCGCAAGCCGCCGGGCAAGCTGCTGCCCTCGGCCCACGCAGTCGACCGCGAGTTTCGCGTGCTCGCGGCGCTCGAAGGTTCCGCCGTGCCGGTGGCGCGTGTTCATGCGCTGTGCGAGGACCCGGAGGTGATCGGCAGCGCGTTCTACGTGATGGACTACGTCGAAGGGCGGATCTTTTGGGACGCGTTGCTGCCGGAAGCAGCCGCCGCTGATCGCTGCGCCATTTACTTTGAAATGGTGCGTGTGCTGGCGGCCCTGCATTCGGTGGACTACGCGGCCGTGGGTCTCGCCGACTTCGGCAAGCCGGGCCACTACGTCGAGCGGCAAGTCGCGCGCTGGACACAGCAGTACCGGGCCTCGGAGACCGAGCGGCTCGAGCCGATGGAGCGGCTCATCGAATGGCTGCCCAAGCACATTCCCGAAGATGAGCAGACCTCCATCGTGCACGGCGACTTTCGCCTCGACAACACGATTTTTCATCCCACCGAACCGCGCATCCTTGCGGTGCTCGACTGGGAGCTGTCGACGCTCGGGCATCCGCTGGTCGATCTTGCCTACTACTGTCTGCGCTTTCACCTGCCGGTCGCCGAGTTCCGCGGCCTCGGCGGCGTTGATGCGACGAGCCACATGATTCCCAGCGAATCGGAAAGCGTGGCCGAATACTGCCGGTTGCGCGGCATCGCGCCGGTCGCACCGCGGGACTGGACCTATTACTCGGCCTTCTGCATGTTCCGCCTGGCGGGAATTCTCCAGGGCGTGCTCGCGCGTGCCTTGCAAGGCAACGCCTCGAGCGCCACGGCATTGCAAGCAGGCCGACGCGCCCGTCCGCTGGCGGAGCTTGGATGGAAGCTCGTGCAACAATCGTTCGACGTCTGAAATAATTCAAAGGAATCCCATGGATTTTTCGCACAGTGAGAAGGTTCGCGATCTGCAAGAGCGGATCACCGGGTTCATGGAAGAGCATGTCTACCCAGCTGAGCCGCTCTATCACAAGGAACTGGAGGCCAATCGACGCGCCGGCAATCCCTGGCAAGTGACCAAGGTGGTTGAGGATCTGAAGAAGAAGGCCAAGGCGGCGGACCTCTGGAACTTGTTTCTACCGCATTCCGAGCATGGCGCGGGACTCACGAATCTCGAGTACGCACCGCTGTGCGAGATCATGGGACGTTCGCACATTGCGCCCGAAGCCTTCAATTGTTCGGCGCCCGATACCGGCAACATGGAAGTGCTGGCGCGGTATGCCACCAAGGCGCAACAGCAGCGCTGGCTGGCGCCGCTGCTCGAGGGCCAAATCCGCTCGGCCTTTGCCATGACCGAGCCGAATGTCGCGTCCAGCGATGCCACGAATATCGAGTCCTCCATCCAGCGCGTCGGCGACAGCTACGTCATCAATGGCCGCAAGTGGTGGACTTCCGGCGCCGGCGATCCGCGCTGCGAGATCTTGATTTTCATGGGCAAGACCAATCCGGAAGCCGGACGGCACAGTCAGCAGTCCATGATATTGGTGCCGATGAAGACGCCGGGCGTCAAAGTGCTGCGCACCCTGACGGTGTTCGGCTACGATCACGCACCGCACGGACACGCGGAAGTGGAATTTGAGAATGTGCGCGTGCCCGTTGAAAACCTGCTGCTCGGCGAGGGGCGCGGGTTTGAAATTGCGCAGGGGCGCCTTGGCCCCGGCCGCATTCACCATTGCATGCGCACCATCGGCGTTGCCGAGCGGGCGCTGGAATTGATGTGCAAGCGCGCCCAATCGCGGGTGGCGTTCGGCAAGAAGCTGTCCGAGCAGGGCGTCACACTCGAGCGCATCGCCGAGGCGCGCATCATGATCGACCAGACTCGCTGGCTGGTGCTGAACGCCGCATACATGATGGACACCGTGGGCAATCGCGCGGCCAAGGCGGAGATTGCCATGATCAAGGTCGCCGCGCCCACCATGACTTTGCAGGTGCTCGACTGGGCCATCCAAATGCACGGCGGCGGCGGCGTCAGCGACGACTTTCCGCTGGCGGCGTTGTGGGCGGGAGCCCGTACCTTGCGGCTCGCGGATGGGCCGGACGAAGTGCATCGCGAGCAGATCGGCAAGCTGGAACTGTCGCGCTACCGGCCGAAGGCTTGAGCCATGGCTGACGCGCACTTCAAATTTTGGCCGGATCATGCCATGCGTAATTTGACGGCGCCCGCCACGAATATGTTCTACAACGCCGAGGTGTCGGCACGGCGCTTTCCGCACAAACCGTTCCTGGTCTATTACGACACCCTCGTGAGCTTCTCGGAATTTCACGACGAGGCGCAGCGCATTGCGGGGTATTTGGAACAGCGCTGCGGCATTCTCAAGGGCGACCGCGTGCTGCTGCTGATGCAGAACAGTCCGCAGTTCATGATCGGCTACTACGGCATCCTGCGCGCCAACGCGGTGGTCGTGCCGTTGAATCCGATGAACCTGACGCAGGAGATCCTGCGCTTCGCCAAGGATTGCGGCGCGAACACCATGCTGGTGTCGCAGGAACTCTATCCGCGCGTCGAGCCGCTGCTCAAGAGCGGCGATCTTCAGCATGTGATCGTCGCCGCGTATTCGGACTATCTGAAGGAAGCCACGAGCCTGGCCGTGCCGGACTTCATCACTGCACCGCGCGTCGACCATCAGGCGCAGGGACTGACCTTGTGGAAGGACGTGCTCGCCGCCAACCTCAAACCCGGTCCGTTGACGGCAGGGCCGGATGATCTGTGCGTGATGCCGTACACCTCCGGCACCACCGGGCAGCCCAAGGGCTGCATGCATACGCACCGCACCGTGATGCACACCGCCGCGGGCGGCATGCAGTGGTTCGCTCTGCAGCCTGAATTCACGCTGCTGGCGGTGGCCCCGATGTTTCATGTGACAGGCATGCAGGGCGGCCTCAACGGACCTCTGTTCACGGGCAACACCATGGTGCTGCTGCCGCGCTGGGACCGGGACGTCGCCGCGCAATGTGTGCAGCGCTACAAGGTCAGCAGCTGGACCGCCATTCCGACCATGATTCAGGATTTCTTCCTGAATCCGGATATCGACAAGTACGATTTGTCCTCGATTCGCCGCTTGAGCGGCGGCGGCGCGGCGATGCCGGCTGCGGTGGCGCAACGGCTGGCGAATGTGGGCATTACCTATGTTGAAGGATATGGGCTGACCGAAACCATCGGCGCCACGCATATCAACCCGCCGCATCATCCGAAGCAGCAATGTCTGGGAATTCCCATTTTTGACACGGATTCACGCGTGATCGATCCCACAACGTTGCGCGAATTGCCGCCGGGCGAAATCGGCGAGATCATCATGCACGGGCCGCAGGTATTCCTTGGCTATTGGAATAAGCCCGAGGATACCGCGCAGGTTTTCATCGAGCTGGACGGCAAGCGATTCTTCCGCAGCGGCGATCTCGGGAGAATGGACGAGGATGGCTATTTTTTCATCGTCGATCGCCTGAAGCGCATGATCAACGCCTCCGGGTACAAGGTATGGCCCACCGAGGTCGAGTCGCTCATGTATCAGCATCCTGCCGTGCAGGAAGCCTGCATCATCGGCACCAAGGACGCGCATCGGGGCGAGACGGTCAAGGCCGTCATCGTGCCGCGCGCCGAATGGCGTGGCCGCGTCGAAGCGCAGGCCATCATCGACTGGTGCAGGGAGCACATGGCGGCCTACAAGGTGCCGCGGGTCATCGAATTCGTCGACGCGCTCCCGAAATCGGGCTCCGGCAAGATCATGTGGCGCGAGCTGCAGGAGCGCGAGAACGCCAAATCATCTTCCCCACTGGCGACATCCTCATGAAAGCACTCGTAAGCCGCCAGCCGGGCGGTCCAGAAACACTGACACTCGAAGACGTTGCCGACCCGGTGCCCGGCCGCGGCGAAGTGCGCATCGGCGTTCGCGCCGTGGGCGTCAACTTTCCGGATCTGCTGATCATTCAAGACCTGTATCAAATCAAGCCGCCGCGGCCGTTTTCCCCGGGAGGCGAACTGGCCGGCGTGGTCGAAACGCTGGGCGAGGGTGTGACGACGCTCAAGGTCGGTGATCGGGTCCTCGTGAGTCCCGTGCGCAGCGCCATGGCTGAAAAAGCCGTCGCGCCCGCGGGCAATTGCTGGAAGATCCCCGACGCCATGCATTTCGATGAAGCCGCGGCGCTGCTCATGACATATGGCACTTCGCAGCATGCCTTGAAGGATCGGGCGAAGCTGTGTGCCGGCGAAACCCTGCTGGTGCTGGGCGCGGCCGGCGGTGTGGGCCTGGCGGCGGTGGAACTGGGCAAGGCGATGGGTGCGCGCGTCATCGCGGCGGCGTCCAGCGCGGAAAAACTGGCGCTGGCGCGTGAGCACGGCGCGGACGACGGCGTGCAATATCCGCCGGGGTCGCTGGACAAGAATGCGGCCCGGGCGCTCACAGACAGTTTCAAGGCAGCCTGCGGAGCGCAGGGCGCCCATGTCATTTACGATGCCGTCGGCGGCGACTACAGCGAATCAGCGCTGCGCGCGATCGCCTGGCAAGGCCGCCACCTGGTCGTGGGGTTTACCGCGGGGATTCCGAAACTGCCGCTGAATCTACCGCTGCTCAAGGGCTGTGAGATTGTCGGCGTGTTCTGGGGTGAGTTCACGCATCGTAATCCTGCGCAGCACGCCGCCAATGTTGCCGCGCTCATGGCGCTGTATGTGGATGGTAAAATCAAGCCCGCCGTCACCGAGCGATTCCCGCTCGCGCGCGGCGGTGAAGCGATCGCGAGGCTGGGATCGCGCTCGGCACGCGGCAAGATTGTCGTGACGGTTTAACGCAGCGCGCCTCAAGAGGACATCGACATGGATCTTAAATACAATCCGGAAGAAGAGAAATTTCGCGCCGAGGTGCGCGCATTTTTCGACGCCGAGCTGCCCACCGACATTCGCACCAAGCTGCAGCTGGGACGCCGCATCTCCAAGGAAGACATGGTGCGCTGGCAGAAAATTCTGTTCCGCAAGGGCTGGGGCGCGCCGAATTGGTCCAAGGCCTTCGGCGGCACGGGTTGGAACATCGTGCAGCAGCATATCTTCGAGGAAGAACGCGCGGACGCGTGCGCGCCGGGGCAGAATCCGTTTTCACTGAAAATGCTGGCTCCGGTGATGCAGGCTTTTGGCAATGCCGCGCAGCAGGAATACTTCCTGCCGCGAATTCTCTCCGGCGAAGATTGGTGGTGCCAGGGATATTCCGAACCCGGGTCGGGTTCGGATTTGGCCTCGCTGCGCACCAGCGCCGTGCGGCAGGGCGATCAGTACATCGTCAATGGCCAGAAAACCTGGAACACCATGGGCCAGTACGCGGATTGGATTTTCTGTCTGGTGCGCACCAGCACCGAAGGCCGCCAGCAGCAGGGCATCTCGTTCCTGTTGATCGACATGAAGTCTCCCGGGATTTCGGTTCGCCCGATCATCATGCTCGACGGCGAGCACGAGATTAACGACATCTTCTTCGACGACGTGAAAGTGCCGGTGCAGAACCTGATCGGCGAAGAGAACAAGGGCTGGACGTACGCGAAATTCCTGCTGACGCACGAGCGCAGCGGCAATGCCGGCGTCGGCATCTGCAAACGCGCGCTGAAGAAACTCAAGGAAATCGCCGGCGAACAGCTGTCGAACGGCCGGCCGCTGATCGAGGATTCGCGCTTTCGCGATCGCATCGCCCAGGTGGAAATGGAATTGATGGCGCTGGAAATCACCAATTTGCGCGTGCTGTCGGCGTCGGCAAAGGAATCGGGTTCGCTGGGGCCGGAAGTCTCGGTGCTCAAGATCAAGGGCTCGGAAATCATTCAGCAGCTTGCGGAACTCAAGATGCACGCCTTGGGACACGATGCCCTGCCCTATGTGCGCGAGGCGCTCGACATGGATTGGGTCGGGAATCCCCTGCTGGGCGCGCACTATCGTTCCTACGCGCCGCCGATTTCGGGGCAGTACTTCAACCAGCGCAAGACCACCATTTACGCCGGGTCCACCGAGATTCAAAAAAATATCATCTCGCAGATGATTCTGGGATTGTAAAGAGCACCTATGGAATTCAACTACAGCGAAGAACAACTGGCGCTGCAGGACACGCTGCAACGATTCATTTCCCGCGACTACGACTTCGACAAGCGCCGCGCCTTTTCCGCCTCGCCGCCGGGGTTTTCACCCGAGGCCTGGAGCCAATACGCCGAACTCGGACTGCTGTCGCTGCCCTTTCCGGAAGATTTCGGCGGGCTTGGCGGCACGGCCGTCGATACCATGTTGGTGATGGAACAATTCGGCAGGGGGCTGTTGCTGGAGCCGTACTTGAGCACCGTGGTGATTTGCGGAGGCTTGATTCGCGACGCGGGTTCCGACTCCCTCAAGCAGCGGCTGCTGCCGCAGATAGGCGCCGGCACGGTGAAGCTGTCGTTGGCCGGCTACGAGGCGGCGGGGCGGTATGACCTGCCGTACGTGGCCTGCACCGCGCAAGAGAGCGGCGGCAGCTGGCGCTTGTCCGGCCGCAAGACCGTCGTGCTCGACGGCGCCTCGGCCGACCATTTCCTGCTGTCGGCGCGCAGCGGCGGCAAGGTCTCCGATCGTGACGGCATATCGCTGTTCCTGGTGCCGAAGGACGCGAAGGGACTCACGGTGGCCGCGTATCCCACGCAGTCAGGGGCGCGCGCCGCCGATTTGGCACTGGAGAATGTCACCGTCGGCGCCGATGCGTTGATCGGCGCGCCCGGCCGTGCATTGCCCATCATCGAGCGGGCGGTGGACCACGCCATCGCGGCGCTGTGCGCCGAGGCCGTCGGCATCATGAATGCGCTCAATCAAGCCACGTTGAATTATTTGAAGACCCGCAAGCAATTTGGCGTTGCCATCGGCACCTTTCAGGCGCTGAAGCACAAAATGGCGGACATGCTGATCGCCGCGGAGCAGGCGCAGTCGATGGCGATCATCGCCGCCGTTCACGCCGATTCGGAGGATGCGGCCGATCGGCATCGCGCCATATCAGCCGCCAAGGCCTATATCGGCCAGGCGGGCCGTCTGGTTGGCCAACACGCCGTTCAGATGCACGGCGGCATGGGTGTGGTGGATGAACTCATCGTCAGCCACTACTTCAAGCGGCTGACCATGATCGACTTATCCTTTGGCGATGCCGACTACCATTTGGCGAGTTTCAGCGAGACGTTGAGACCGACACCTTAGCAGCTCGGCACTGTGAGTTAGAGCGGCTCGAATGGCCGTCACCGGTCGGTGTAGTCGGCGAAGCAAGCAGGGAGTAAAGGAGAGTCATGCCTACATTTGTTCTGGTGCACGGTGCGTGGCACGGTAGTTGGTGCTGGAAGCGCGTCCGCAAGGCACTCCAAGCGCATGGACACGAAGTTTTTACGCCCACCCTGACGGGCGTTGGAGAGCGATCGCACCTGCTGGCTCCACAAGTGAACCTGGACACCCATATTGACGATGTCGTTAACCTGATTCAGTGGGAGGAACTGTCTGACGTGGTGCTGTGTGGTCACTCGTACGGCGGCTGTGTCATCAGTGGTGTAACAGACCGCATTCCAGATCGCATTCGCGAATTGGTCTACCTGGACGCATTCGTTTTAGAGGACGGCGAAAGCGCGCACGACACTCTGCCGTCCTTGCAAAGGGATATGCAGCTCGAAATCACGCGACAGCACGGCGAAGGTTGGAGGGTGCCGCCGATTCCCGCCGAGGTATTTGGTGTAAATACCGCCGATATAGAGTGGGTGAATCGCCAGTGCACCATGCAATCCCTTGCGACCTTCCAGCAGGCAATCAAACTGAAGAGGACGGCCGAGGCTACAATACCGACCACGTTCATACTCGCCAATGGCTGGAAGGATTCTCCGTTCCCCCTTTTTTATGAACGCGCCAAAGCGAGAGGCTGGAAGACACTCTCAGTGCCGTGCGGTCACGATGTGATGTTGGATCGGCCGGAGGAGCTAACGAGGGCTCTGCTTGGCGTCGCAGGTTGAGCCGCGGGCGAAGGGGGCAGAGGGAGCAAGGAGGGCAGGGCGATGAACGGGATGTATATTGGCAAATTCCGTCTGCGAATCAATGCTAGGCACCCGACTGCAATGCCTCGCACCTGGCCATTCGTTGTCGTGTCCATCGTTCTTACGCCGCTTCTGCTGTACGTGGCGCTGGCCTCTGCTGGTGCAGGGCATGGGAGCTATTTCTGGGCAAAGGTGTTGTTCCCTTATACGATGCTGGCGGCGAAGGTCGTAAATTCAATAACTCCCGCGCTCGAGGGCCTCGCAATCGCTCAAATGCCGATATATGGGTTATTGATGGGCCTGGGCGCAAAGGCCTGGCGCGTCGTGGCCGTTATTTTTGGCCTCGTTGTAATTCACGGGGCTGCCGTTGTCGCATGTTTCGTAGTGCCGATGACCGGTAACTTCCCATGACAACTTCTTCATCAGTTTTGGTTTGGCTTCGCTTTTGCCTTGGTCTTTGCACTGGTGCGGTATCGAATTGCAGCGTAGCGGGAGTGCCGGGGAGGGAGTTGTGATTCGGATGACTCAAGACTTATGACGGCACAACCGCGCGTCGCTCAACCTCATCGTTAGTCGACATGGCACTGCGATATACCTACGTGTTCGACTCGGCCTACTGCAAAAACGTGATTTCACGCTACTACAAGCAACGACCGTTCTTTCTACGATTGCATTTTCAATTTGGAGCGGTAGGGATCATTCTATTGCTCGCATGGTTTTCAACTCAAGCGGCGACTATTCGCTCCGGCAACGCGATAGTTGGCATTCTGATTGCTGGTGCTCTCATTCTTGGCGCCATATTGCTAGTTCGCGCGGGCGTCATGATGAAACTGCGCGGTAGTAGGGAGTTTGGAATGGAAGTTAGCGTTGCGCTTTCAGCCGAGGGATTGGAGGCTTCGGGTCCGAACGGACACAGTTCGATTAAATGGGCTGCATACCCGCGCTCCGTGCGATATCCAGACGGCATATTGCTCGTGAGAGGTGGCGCTATTCGTTGGTTGCCCGACGCGGCCTTGCAGGAAGGCAGTGTGCCGGACGCCGTCGCACTCGTTCGAAGCAAAACAAAGTCTCGCTCAGTCGGCTAACCAACGGTTCGAGCGATCGGCGCGAGACGTTTTCGGTAGACCCAGGAGGGCAGTTGATCAGTGAGAAAGGCACCTTCATTTGCGTCAGCGCCACCGGAAGTGGCTTCGGGTGAATGCTAACTATGCGAACGATGATTTCGAGCTTCTTGATCCTCAGCGTATGCTGCGGATGCTCAACCGCGGGGCCGAACAAGGCCGTCGCTGCACGGCTAGGCTATGAGGGCTGTAGGGTGTCGAAGCCTCTCACTATTGCGCAAGTGATGGCGAAGGATATGGGTGGCAACTATCAGTCGAGCCGCCCGCATCCAGACTGGGATGCACTCATCGCCAAGTATGCATCCGGTGATCAGGTTTATTTCATAGATTGCAGGGGCGTGGCTTCCTCTCGGATTGTCGTTGGAACATCTCTGTACGCTCTTGTTCGAGACGGCGTGGTGATCGCCCGCGCGGCAGACACGACGTGACTGACGCAACGAATTCCTGGCGAAGTGCGTTCTCGAAGGCGCTGGTATTTCAGGGTGTCGTTGTCGGTTTCTTGTCATTGGGATGGTTTGGGATGTTGGGGGGATTTGGGGGCGCAGACAATCCGCTGTGGTTCTATCTTGGCGCGGTACTGCAGTTTCCGGCGTCGCTGCTCTTCAGGCCCGCGCTGGGCCTCGTTACGAAGGTATTCCCGGATGACCGCCAAGCTTTCGAGGTCGCCGGTGCAGTGGTGGCCGTTTTAGAGTTCGTTTTGCTTACGGCCGCGATCAAGAAAATCAGGGAGTCTTGGCTAAAGTAAGTCCCTAGCCTGACAAGCGGTAGAGCGATCACGGGGCTGGGAAATGGAAGAATTTGCAATATCAGGGAGATAATTCAATGCGTGGTTTAAAGCTAGGCTTGGCATTCATGCTGGCGGGAGTGTTTTGTTCTCCGGCGTGGGCGCAGCTCGAGGAAATTGTGGTCACGGGGTCGCGCGCTAGCGGCGATGATTACTCAAAAATGCCGGCTGTCGTTCTTCAACAGCGCGCTGACTTTCTCGTGCAGCGCATCCGATTGACCAACGACACCCGTGCCGAAGATGCCAGGACCAAGGAGCTACATCAAACGATTCGAGATATGGTAGGCGACGCTTCGAAGCAGTCCGGAATCGCTTTGAGCTATGGCGATGAATTTCTAATCCCTATCACGTCTACGGCCTATGAAGTACCCCTGACGGAGGGCGGGAAACGGGCCGACACAAGCTCAACCAGCATCTACGTCAAAATGGCGCTCGGGGAAAGGGACGATGTTCCTGGTGCAATCGCGCGGCTGCGCGGCTTCATAAAGAAGGCTCGCGTGTCGGGAAGGACAGAGATTGAACCGGATGGCGATGTGGGCTTGAGTTTGGTGACTCCGGAAAAATACCGATACAACATTATCGCGAAGATAACCGAGGATGCGAAAAGGCTTCACTCTACGGTGGGAACACAGTGCAGAATTCGCCTTAGCGGGCTGTCCAACAGAGTGTCGTGGCAGCGTTCGGATGTCTCCGAACTCACCCTGTACATTGCTTACGGCGTTGAACTGACAGATTGCCAATAGCAAACGATCGGTTCGAAAGACCGACGGGTAGCTTGAAGATCATGCCAGACGTCACCGCACGGGGCTCCTTGCTGACTAATCTGCGCATTACAGGCGCAAACCGGGACAAGCCGATGAACAAGATGTATATGAGGTTATTCTGTCAGCGAACTTACTAGTTAAGGTCCGATAAACGCGAATGCTTGTACTCCTCAAGTTCATCGCCACGTTCGCGGCTGCCATTTTTGCTGGCGCTGCGCTTTACGTGAACATCGCAGAGCACCCAGCTCGGATGACGCTCGAGACGAGGTTTGCCGTGGCTCAGTGGGCCCCAAGTTACCGACGCGCCACCTTGATGCAGGCACCGTTAGCGCTGCTCAGCCTTATCTCAGGCCTCGGCACATGGTGGATGGGCGGTGGCGTCGGCTGGGCAATAGCGGCTCTTCTTATTGGTGCCGTGGTTCCCTTCACTTTTATCGGCATCATGCCGACCAACAGGTCGCTACTTGAGCCGGGTCGTGATCTCGATGCGGCGGAGACGCGTGGTTTGCTCGAGCATTGGGCAAAGCTTCATGGCGTGAGAACGGTGCTTAGCGTCACTGCGACGATCTTCTATTTGTGTCTTGCGCTTGAATCTTAATAACAGGTTTACGCAACTTGGGCGCCGAGAATCAAAAATGTAATGAGAAAACCGTCGTCACGTCGCTCAACGTCATCCTTGGAACTATAGAGGACGATATCGATGACTTTTACCGAACATCCGTGACTGCTCGCGCGCCTTGCGGGACCGCACGCGGCGCTGCCGCCCAGTCATGGCTTGCCAAAGGTGTGCAGGCGCAACTATTGATAGGGAAGGGGAGAACTCATGATATCGGTATCACTCAGCGTCGATGTTCCCAGCCTTGAGGAGGGCCTTCGCTTCTACGGCGAGGCGTTTGGTTTCGTCAAAGCCTCTGAGCCTTATCCTGGCGTGGCGGTGATTCGGGCAGACAACGCCGAGCTCCTTCTCCTCGTGAAGAACTCCGGCTCTGTTCCATTTCCGCAATCCGGCGAGAAACGCCGTTACGAGCGACACTGGACTCCAGTCCATATCGATTTTCACGTCGATAACTTCGAGGAGTCACTCACAAAAGCTCTTGGCGCGGGCGCGAAGCAAGAGCAATTATTTGCGAACCCCGGCCGTCCTTCCGTGGCTTTCTGCAGCGATCCATTTGGGCACGGATTTTGCTTGATCGAAAGAAGAAACCGATGACGCGGGGCGTGCCGGCCTACTCGGCCATCGTGCTGGGTTCAACGGGTAATGTGGGACGTCAGATCGAGAACCTGCTGGTCGCCAGCCAGGCGGTGAGGCAGGTGGTGGTCGTGAACCGTAGGCAGACCGATGAGTTCAAGGGCTTTTCGAAGGTGCGTGAGGTCGCGGTGCCGGACCTGGAAAAGCTGGCTGAGGTTGCGGAGAGTGCGGCGAGGGATGCCGGGGCCACGGTCGGTTTCTGCGCCATCGGTGTGGGCAGCGGCGGCCGGAGGATGCCCGATGCAGAGGTGCGCAAGATTGAGGTGAAGTATCCCGAGGCCTTCGCCAAAGGATGCAAGGCGGGTGGCGTGCTTTCCTTAGGGCTCTTGACCGCTGCCGGCGCCGACATCAATTCCTCGTTCAAATATGTGCGAATTATCGGTGAGAAGGAGCAAGCGGTGACCGGGGTTGGCATCTCGACCTTGAGCATCTACAAGCCGAGCGTCATCCTTGGGAACTCGAACACTCCATCCTACCTGAACTATGTTTTTCCGGCGGTGCAGTGGATGCTGCCGTCGCGCTACCACGCCATCGACAAGAGCGAGCTGGCCCGCGCAATGGTCGGGGGCACTATTAAGGCGCCCGCTGAGCTTGTTCAGGGCGGAGCGCCAGTGGTCAAAGTCTACGAGTACAGTGATATGAAGAAGTTTTTCAAGGATGATCCGAAGGACTGACGATGGGTTCGAAGTTGAGGAGCTTCTTGATGAGCGCTGGACCAGTGAAAATCACCGGGCGGACATACTATGTCGTGTGCGCCATCTCCTGCTTGCGCACGTCCTTATCCATGGTTCGCGACGCTGCAAATAGCACCGCGGCCGCTGCCAACGCCAGTATTGGAATGATGTACATCGCGTTATGCAGGCCGGTGGCCTTGAACGCCTCGGTCATGACGGTTGCGCCCGCGTCCGTCATGGCCTTGTGAGCGAAGTGATCGCTCAAGAATCCGGTGCCCACCGGGCCCATGCTCGCGCCCAGGATGTACATGAAGCAAAAATAGAGGGCGACCGCCGTGCCGCGCAAACGCGGTTCGATGACGTCTTGAATCGCGGTATACACCGTCGCGTAGTACACGAACATGGTGATCGTGCCCATGGTCATGAAGATGACATAAGCGGTGATCGCTTCTTTGGGTTGATTGATCGCCATGAAAATACAGGGCGCGGCGATGGCCATGGCGGCGGACGACAGCACCAAGCGGCCGTTGCGCCGTTTGGCGCTCATTTTGTCGGCAAGCCATCCTCCGACCAGCAGGCCGATGGCGCCCACCGCACCGACGGAAATCGAGGAGACGTAGCTCGCATTGAGCAGGCTCATCTCGTGAAAGCGCTGCAGGAACGGCGTGTTGAACGAGTTGATGGCGTACATGTTGAAGTTGTGGAAAATGCCCGACATGATGATCCACCACATCGTCGGCAATCCCAGCACGGTCGCGAACGGCGATTTGACGGCATCTTTCGCCGTGGTCACCACCCGGCCCGGGTCCAGCGCACCGCGTTTGGGTTCAGGTATGCGCAGCGCCATCAGCGCCAGGAGAATTCCCGGGATGCAAGCAAACCAGAAGGCCGCCCGCCAGCCAAATTTGGTGGCGATTGCGCCGGCGCTGATGTAGGCCAGGAAAATGCCCGCCGGCAATCCGAGCATGAACACGCCCATGGCCTTGGCGCGCTGATGAGGCGGGAACAAATCGCCGATGAGCGATTGGCCGGCAGGAGCGCAGGTCGCTTCGCCGACGCCCACGCCGAGCCGAGCGATGAATATCTGCGCGTAGTTTTGCGCGAAACCCGTGGCGGCCGTCAGCAGGCTCCAGAAGGCGGTGCCCAAGGCGATGAGCCGATTGCGGTACCACCTGTCGCTGAGCGCCCCGAGGGGTAAGCCGACGAAGGCATAGATGATCGTGAAAATAGTGCCCAGGAATCCCAGCGCGGTGTCGCTCAAGTGAAATTCATGGCGGATCGGCTCGCCGAGCGCGCCCAGCAATTGGCGATCGAAAAAATTCAACAGGTTGATGGCGAACAACAGGAATAGGGCGTATTTCGCACCCGTGGCTGCCTTGGCAATGACGCCGGCCGGCTGATCGGCGGGCGCGCCCCCTTCGAGCGATTGCGGACTAACAGACATTTATTCTACTCCCCAAAGAAAAAGCCGGCTGCCGCCCGGTAGTTTGCCGCACAACGCCGTCAAACGCTGACATTTCAACCGAGCGGGCCGCCCGGCGCGGGCATGCGATCCCAGAAGGCGCGAATTTCGCCGCGTGGATCGTTCTCCATTTGAGTCGGCGTGCCGAAAATCATCGTCGCCCGCGTTTTGCTGTCAAATGTCGGCCAGGGCGGTATGCGGGCATTGTTCGGGTCGCCGGTGCGCGCGAAGGCAACCCAACTCGAGGACAGTTGATCGGCCACGCGCGCAGCGTCGTTGCCGTCGCGCGCTTCGCGGAACGATCCGGACACATCGAGCCCGTGCACGGCCCCATAACGGCCGCCGAAAGCAGGTGTCGGCCACTCCCATTGATACATGTAAATGGCGCCCGCGCCCTGGGCCGCCTTCAATTCAGCCTGCTTGATCGCCGAGCGTCGAAAGCCCGCATCGGTGAGCATCATGGCCTGAACAAGATAGGGCGATTTTTCCGGGTAGTACTTGCGGTACATCGCGAGAATCTCGCCGCCCTTGTCCTTGTAGCGGTTGTCGATGAGGGCTTTGAGGTCGGCCTCAGTCAAATTGAAATTGGTCAGACTCAGCGCCGCGTCCTCCAGCGTGGTGGACACGATGAGCGGAACTTGAGCCGATTCCGGCGGCGCCGCTGGGTCGAATGCGTCGTGGGTCAGATACTTGCCGTCGAGAACCGGACCGTTTCCCAAGCCCGGTGTCGTGGCGCTCACGGCGGCCTGCGCTTCGAGCAGCTGCTGCCAGGAGATCTTCTGCAGGTCGGCGATGCGGGTTTTTGGCATCCCTAGCTGCTTGAGGAGAGCTTCCGTGTTCCGCGTTGCGCGATCCTTCGGCACGAATTTCAGCAGCGATCCGCTCTGCACGGCGGCGCGATGAAACAATCCCTTTGCGGCGGGCGTTGCCAGCATGGTGCTGGTCTTTGCGCCACCCCCCGACTGGCCGAAGATCATCACATTGCCGGGATTGCCGCCGAAATTTTCGATGTTGTCGCGTACCCACTCGAGCGAGGCGGTGAGATCCATGATGCCGGCAACACCCGCGTAGGCAAATTCCGCCGGCGCGCCCAAGTCCGCGAGATGCGTGTAGCCGAACGTGGCCAGGCGGTGATTGACGGTGACCACCACCACATCGCCAAAGCGCGCGAGCTGCGCACCGTCGTAACCAATCGCATTGCCCGATCCGGTGGTGAAACCCCCGCCATGAAAGGACACCAGCACGGGTCGCTTGGCGCCATCTTTGAGGCCCGGGGTCCAGATGTTCAGCGACAGGCAATCCTCGCCCATGCCGCCGGGATGATAGTCCCAATGAATCATCATGGCGTAATCGGAGCGCAAATCCGCGGCTGTCTGCGGGCTGACCTGACCGTGCGCCAAGCACTCGCGCACGCCCTTCCAAGCCGCCGGTTTTTTCGGGGGCATGAAGCGATTGCGCCCCGCGGTTGAAGCCCCATACGGTATGCCCCTAAACTCCTTGATGCCGGCGCTTTGAATGCCCTGCACCTTGCCGTAAGCCGTATCGGTCTCGACGAATATGCCGCCGGTCGAGCTGCCTGCCATTGACGGCGACGGTGACGACGGCTGCGACTGCGCTTCAGCGGGGCTCGTCGCGAGCGAGGTCACGCTTGCCGCGGCAAGCGTCAGCGCCGAGTTCTTCAGAAATTCGCGGCGGCTGGTCGATTGATCTTTTTGTTCGCCGGAAGACTCATTGCTCATGGCAAGCCCCTATGACTTTGAACTGGATTCAAAAAAAACGGCGGGTCTTTGAGGCCCGCCGTGTACTCGGATCAAATAGTTAAAAACATCGGGCTACTTGAACTTCACCCGCGCCGTCAAGCCAAAGGTCCGCGGAGCGCCCAAGTAGGACGAGATGGTCTCGAACTGGAACGGCGAGTCGAACGCAACGGCGTAGTAGTATTTATCCGCAAGGTTCGCGCCCCACGCCTCGATGGCCCAGGATTCATCCAATGCGCCAAAGCTGATGCGCGCGTTGAGCAGTCCAAATCCCGGTTGGATTTTCTTGGGATCAAGATCGGAGCCCGTGTTGTAAGAGGAGTTGTATTTCTCTTCCACACTGGTGCGTAACCCCAAGGTTCCGAACGGTATCAGGTAGCTGGCCGAGAGCGCTCCGGACCACAACGGCGCAAAGGACAGGCGATTGTTGTCGCGGGCCGTGCAACCATTTCCCGGGCCGCCGCAGAAGTCGGGCAGGGCGTTGCCGAAATTGTCGATGTTGGTCAGATCCTGGGTCACGCCGCCTGCAAGGGTCAGCCCGGAGATCGGGGTTGCCCAGGCGAAATCCACGGCGACGCCCTTGGACACCACTTTGTCGAGAGAGGTCACGACGAATTGAATGCCGGTAAAGGTATTCAGTTGGAAGTCCGTATATTTCTGATAGAAAACTGCCGCGTTGAGGCGCAGTGTCTTGTCGAATAGCGTGGTCTTGATGCCCGCTTCGCCGGATACAACGGTTTCTCGCGGGAAATGGGTATCGAAATTCGGTTCGAGGCCAAGAGGATTCGTTCCGGTCGGTCCGGTCTGTGGAAAAGTTACCCGCGACAGATTGTAGCCTCCGGCCTTGTAGCCATTCGCGGCCGAGGCGTACACCATCGCTTCCTCGTTGAACCGATACGACAGCTTGACCGTGCCGGATAAATTATTTTCAGTGTTCGATTGGTCGAATCCATGGCCGTTGATCAAGGGATTGAGACCGCTGAAGCAGCCGTATCCGAGCAAGAATGATTGCGCGTTGGTTCCGCCAAGACCACCCGGGGCTGCTGTTGGAGGCGCGTAAAGAAGCGGCGCGTTCTGTGGGAGCAGCGCCGCGCAGCCGGGGCCGCCGCCGATGCCATTGAAGCTTGCCGTCGCGGATTTCTTCTCCTCAGTACCGCGCAGCCCCACCGTCAGATCCAAGCCCTGAGTGATGTTGTAGGTCTCGTTGGTGAACAAGGCGAAGCTTCTAGCCGTCTGTTGGTAATCGTCGTTGTAGCCGGTGCCGCCAAATGTCGCGCCCGGTGCGTTGCCCGTCAGCTGCGAAACCAACAAGGGGTTGAACGCGCCGCCAATCGAAGCCGAGGCAACCGCACTGATATAGGTTTCGAATTGATTTCCTATATCGGCGAGCGTTCGCGTGGTCAGGATCTCATTGTTGAAGAACCCGCCAACCAGCCAGTTCAGCGAACCGACCTTGCCGGCCAGGCGCAGTTCCTCGCTGAATTGCTTGAAGTCGGTGGAGTTGGCGCTGCCGTTATCCGGGTACGACAAAAGATCGATGCCGGTGTAGTCGACATCATTGCCGCCGCCGACGGTGTTGTCGCGCCAGGCGGTGATCGAGGTCAATTTGCCGAAGCCCAAGTTCCAGTTCAGTTCTCCCGATATGCCCATGTCGCGCAAATGCTGGGTGATGATTTGATTGTCATACGCCACATAGCTGCTGGGCAGACGAACTACACCGGGTTGGCCGATGAGCGGTGAATCGCCGAGCCCGCCGGGTTTGCCGCCCAAGGCCGGGGTCGATGCGAACACATTCACCAGTCCTTGGAAGGGACCGGGGTATTCCACGACGGCGCTGCAGCAGGATTCATTCCGCTTCGCATAGTCGGCAATGATCAAGAAATCCACCGTGTCGCTCGGCGTGATCAACAACTGACCGCGCGCGTTATAGGCCTTGCGGTCGTTCGTGTTGTTCTGTTCGCTGGGTCCGACGCCGTTGACCACTTGCAGAAAACCGCTGTTCTGCTGATAGCCCACGTATAAGCGGCCCGCCATGATGTCGCTCAAAGGTCCTGTGACCGAGGTGCGGAACTCTCGGTCGTTGAAGTTTCCGCCCGTCACTTCCGCCATCGCGCCGAAGGTGCTCGACGGCCTCTTGGTGGTGACGTTGATGACGCCGGCATCATTGTTCTTGCCGAACAATTCGCCTTGCGGTCCGTAGAGGACTTCGATTTGTTCGATCTCGCCGAGATCGCCGAAGGCGACGCCGTTGCGCGGCCGATAAACGCCGTCGATGTTCACGCCAACGGAGGATTCCAAGCCCGGATTATCGCCGACCGTGCCGATGCCGCGTATGCGCGCAGTGGTGATGGCTTCATTTCCCTCGGAGGTGACGGTGAGGCCCGGAGTCAGGATCGCGAGGTTCCTGATATCGGTGATGCCCGCGTCCTTGATCTGCTGGGCAGAAATCGCGACCACCGAAATTGGAACGTCCTGAAGGTTTTGCGAGCGCTTTTCGGCGGTGACGAT
>Ga0193753_10001015_pt1 | contig 25162 bp, 18 predicted proteins | sample H1c2metaG_FD_144925 | JGI IMG/M metagenome (GOLD analysis project Ga0193753, IMG submission 144925) | Soil microbial communities from a riparian zone of the East river system, Colorado, United States - H1c2 | ecosystem: Environmental > Terrestrial > Soil > Riparian zone | place: USA: East... | reverse complement strand
CCACGCCGTTCTACTCGGCGATCCCGCTGGTCGGGCGCGCCCAGCTCGATCTGGCGGTCTCGAGCCGCGCGTTCTACGTCAAGAACAACGTGGCCGACATCGAGATGGGCGGCGACCTGCGGATCACCGGCACGCCGCTACGGCCTCGCTTCGAGGGGGTCATCCGGGTCGAGCAGGGCTCGTTCAAGTTCCAGGGGGTCCGTGCCCGCTTCGAGCGCACCCGCGGCACGGTCAACTTCTCTCGCTTCCGCCAGTTCCCCGACGAGACCCCGACCCTCGACATCCGCAGCGAGAGCGACTACCGCGACATCAGCGGGCAGAGTCACCTCATCCAGCTGGTCCTGCGCGGCCCGCTCGGCCACCTGGACTGGGATCTATCGACCAACACGGGGCTCAACAAGGCGCAGACCTTCACCCTCATCTTCGCCGGGCGCACGCCGGACGAGGCCCGCCAGGCGCTGCTCGGCGAGGAGCCGATCGGCAAGGGCCCGGGCCAGCTGGCCACCACCGACTCGACCGCCGGGACGATCGAGGCGCGGCTGGTGATCGCCGATCAGCTATTGAAGCAGCTGGCCGGCGAGTACCTGACCCTCCTGGTCGAGGACAGCATCCGCAACGTGACCACGCTCGACGTGGCCCGGCTCGAGGTCGGGGCCGGGTCGCTCGCGTTTCACGGGGAGAAGGAGCTTCTGCCCGGGCTGCGCGCGGTCGGCGACGTCGAGCGATCGCTGCGCGGCTGGAGCTGGGACGCGCGCGGCCAGTACCGGCTCAACGACTCGGTGTCAGTCGAGGGTGGCGCGCAGCAGAAGCGCTTCGACGAGGAGGCGGAAGAGGACGTGTCGGAGGTCAGGCTCCGCATGATCTGGCGTAAAGTCCTGCTCCCATGAAGGGGTTGGCAGCGGCCGCGGCCATGGTCGCGCTCCTCGGCGCGACCGGCGTGGCAGCGGCGGATCCTCCCCTGCCGATCGGGCAGCCGGTGGCTCCGGCGACCGCGCCGCCGTCCAGCGCCCCGCCGTCCAGCGCCCCGCCGTCCAGCTCCCCTCCCCCGCCGCCCGCGGCGGGCGGGGCGATCGAGCAGACCACGCTGGGGGCGCCGGCCGCGCGCTGGACCCAGTGGTCGGTCCAGGGGACGCTCATCGACGACGTGACCACGGTCGAGGCCTTCCTCGAGCCGGTCATGGAGGAGCACCGCAGCTGGGCCGCGGCCGACCAGCGCCAGGTGGTCGCGTTTCTGCGCACGCTCGGCTACGACGCGGTCATCCAGAACCGGCGGCTGGCCGACGGCGGGGTGCACGCGGTGCTCCTGCTCGACCCGGTCACCTTCGTCCGCTACGTCACGGTCGACATCGACGCCCGCAACTACCTCGAGCGGCTGTGGGAGCCGATCTACGCCGAGGACCTCAAGCGCCGCATGAGCCTGCGGCCGGGCTCCCCGCTCGAGCGCGACGCGGCCGGCCGCGCGGTCGAGCTGGAGAACGAGGCGGCCCGGCTCGAGCAGTACCTGCGCAACGAGGGCTTCTACGACGCCCACATCTCGATGGAGCGCATCTCCAAGGGCCCGCACGCCGCGCTGCTGCGGGTGCACGCCTCGCTCGGCTCGCCCTACCATATCGGCCGCCTCACCATCGTCGGCAACACCGCGATCACCGCGCGCGAGATCGCCTCGGTGTTCCACCACCCGTGGCGATGCATCGTGTTCTGCTTCGGGGAGGCGCGCTTCTCGCGCCTGCGCCTCAACCGCGACGTGCAGGCGGTGGCCGAGATGTACCAGCGGCGCGGCTTCCCCGGGGTCCGGGTGCGCACCGACTTCGACCTGCGCCACAGCTTCCGGCGCGACACCCACCGGGTCGAGTTCACCGTCGAGGTGCGCGAGCGGCGCAAGGTGGACGTGGTCTTCGAGGGCAGCCGCTACGGCGACGACAAGCTGCGCTCGCTGCTCACCCTCGACGAGGAGGGCTCGTACGACGACGTCGAGCTGGAGTCGTCGGGCGAGTCGATCCGCCGCTACTACCAGTCACAGGGCTACTTCGAGGCCAGCGTGACCTGGGAGCGGGTCCGCTTCGGCCTGTTCGAGCGCATCGTCTACACCATCTACGAGGGGCCGCGCCTGAAGGTGGCCGGCATCGAGTTCGTCGGCAACCGGGCGCTGTCGGACGAGCGGCTGCGCCAGGAGATCGTCACCCGCCCGTTTCGCAAGATCGTGCTCGGCGCCCAGGGCGGGTACGCCACCGGGCGGCAGCTCGAGCAGGACGTCGAGCGATTGACCCGGCTTTACCTCTCGCTCGGCTACCGCGACGCCATGGTCGAGCTGCGGGTGGCGCGCAGCCGGGCGCTGCTCGGCAACGCGGCCGCCCTGGCCGCGGCGGTGGCCGCCCAGGCGCCGGCCAGCGGCCTGCAGATCGACTTCGACATCACCGAGGGGGCGCTGCACCAGGTCGAGGACGTCCGCTTCGAGTTCATCGGACCGGCCGAGCTCGACGTCGCCCGGCTGTCGGCCGGCACCACCCTGCGGCGCGGCGACTCGTTCACCCCCGAGCGCGCGCTGGCCGACGGTGAGGGGCTGCGCCGGCTCTACTTCGACAACGGCTTCGCGCGGGCCGAGGTCGAAACCAGCACCGCGAGCGGGCGCTCGCCCAGCTCGATCGTCGTCACCCACCGCGTCACCGCCAACCGCCCGGCCCGGATCGGCAAGGTGGCCGTGCGCGGCAACTTCAAGACCCGCGACTGGGTGATCGAGGACGAGCTCAAGCTGCGCCAGGGCCGCCAGCTCACCGCCGACATGGCCGAGGCGGCGATGAGCAACCTGCGCAACTCCGGCCTGTTCTCGTCGGTGCAGATCGACTACGTCGGGCTGGACGATCCGCGACGCGACACCATCAACGTCTTGGTCCAGGTCGAGGAGCGCCACGACAACTGGGTGGAGAGCCTGGCCGGCGGCGGCTACTCGACGGACAAGAGCCTGTTCGCCGAGCTGGGCGCGGTCATCGCCAACATGTGGGGGTCCGGCGCGCGCTTCGACGTGAACGGCATCCTCGGGGTCAAGGAGCGCTCGATCGAGGCCAAGCTGGCCTTCCCCGGCTGGATCACGCGGCGGGCGTTCGGCACCGCGTTCCTGCTCGAGCTGGGCGTCATCGGCGAGACCCAGGAGACCGAGCGGTTCGGCGAGCTGACCAGCCTGGGCGCGAGCGTGGCCGCGACCAAGGAGTTCTACCGCGGGGTCCTGCAGGGGCTGCTGCTGTCGCTGCGCTACGACTTCCGCCAGCGCAACCGGGACGTGCCCCTGGTCCGCCCGGCCGGCAACAGCGACGACATCTCGACCACCAAGGTGACCACGCGCTCGAGCACGATCGGCCCGCTCATCGTGTTCGATCGCCGACGCGACCGGCGCGGACGGATCAGCCAGATCCTCGCGGTGCGCGGCTATCGCCTCGAGCTGCGCGGCGCCTACGGCGAGGACGCCTTGCTCGGCAGCGCGCGCTTCCTCAAGCTGGGCGGCAGCGCCCAGCACTTCCTGCCGCTCGGTCGCCGCTTCCGCCTGTCCAACGGGCTGCGCTACGACCACGCGGTGCCGCTGGGCGGCGACGTGGCGCTGCCCGAGGTGGAGCGGTTCTTCGCCGGTGGCGACACCACGGTGCGCGGCTTCGAGCAGGACCGGCTGGCCACCGAGATCATCGAGGACGAGCTCGGCCCGCTCGACGGGGTGAGCCGCTTCCGCGTGGTGCCGGCCGGCGGCACCATCCGCTTCATCTACAACCTGGACCTCCAGGTCGAGGTGTGGGACCTGGGGTTCCCGGTCGCGTCGGCGATCTTCTACGACTCGGGCCTGGTGACCAACAGCCTGGTCGGGCTGAAGGTGCGCGACCTGCGCCACTCGATCGGGCTGGCGCTGTTCCGCTGGGTGACGCCGTTCGGCTCGCTATCGCTCGAGTACGGCGTCCCGCTCGATCCGCAGCTGGGCGACGACCCGCGCGGACGGTTTCACGTCAACTTCGGCTTCTTGTTCTGATCGCGCCGGCGGCGCGACCGGCTCAGCACTGGCTGGGCTCTAGCTGTGGCTCGCCGCCGACGACGACTTCTTCTTGGTCGTTGCCGGCTTGGCGGCAGCCGCGGCGGCCGCCTTGCGCGCGACGACCTTGCGCTTGGCCGCCGCCTTCTTCTTCCGCTGGCCCACGAGCCGAACCATCTTTGGCGACTTCCTTCGATCTCCACGACCCATGGGGCGGCATCTTTCCCGAGCGGGCCCGGAGTGTCAACCGAACGGCAGCTCGACCACGTCGGCGTCCTGCCCGTCGACCGTGACCCGCCCGCCCGGCTCCCAGGCCTGGCGGTGGAGGTAGCCGAGCGCGATCGGGCCGAACGCGGGCGAGAGCGCGGCCGAGGTGACCTGGCCGGCGTCGTCGCGGGCCGGGTGGCGGATCCGCGCGCCCCGGGCCGGCACGGCCCCCCCGGCCAGGCGGAGCCCGCGCAGGGCCCGGCTCGGGGTGCCGCGCGCGCGGACCCGCGCGAGCGGCTCCTGACCGACGAAGCAGCCCTTGTGGTAGTCGATGACCGCGGCGAGCGGGGTCTCGAACGGGAAGCACTCCTGGTCGGCGTCGACGCCCCACAGCGGCAACCCGGCCTCGATCCGGCGGACCTCGACCGCCTCGGCGCTGGCGGCCGGACCGGGTGGCGGGCTGAGCACCGGCGGGGCGCTCCACACCGCGGCCGGCGTGTCCCAGACCCGGTGGACCGCGAGGTCGATCCGCTCCAGCTCGACGTCGTCGGCGATGGCGTGGCGCGACAGCAGATCACGGGTCGCGTCGGCCAGGCCCGGCTGACACAGGAGCAGGAGGTCGTCGGTGCGGCGGACCAGGTCGTAGATCGACAGCAGCCGGCCCTTGATGTTGAGGGTGGCGGTTCGCAGCCAGCCTCCCTCCGGCACGGCGTCGACGTTGCCCATGCACATGCCCTGGAGGAAGCGCACACGGTCCGCCCCGGTCACCCGGACCGCCCCCCACCCGCTCTGGTCGACGAGAAATGAATGGCTCACTGAGAACGCTCCTCGCGCCCCGCCGCGCGCAGGCGCTCGTGGCGGCGACGCTCACCCTCGCGAAAACGGCGCCGGTCGTCGTCGCTCTCCAGCTCGAGCGCCGGGATCGGGCGCGGCCGGCCGTCCCCGTCGACCGCGACGAAGGTGAGGTACGCCTTGGTCGTGTAGGCCCGGTCGCGCGTCCGGGGGTGCTCGGTCTCGACCCGGCACCCGACCTCCATCGACGTGTGGCGCGAGTAGTTCACCTGCGCCTGCAGCACGACCACGTCGCCGAGGTGGACCGGCACCATGAAGTCGAGTCGATCGATCGACGCGGTGACCACCGCGCCGCCGGCGTGGCGCATGGCCGCGACCCCGGCGCAGACGTCGATCCACTCGACCAGGACCCCGCCGAAGAGGACCCCGGCGGCCCCGTTGGTGTGGCCCGGCATGACGATCTGGGTCATCACGCAGCGGGTCGAGGTCGGGGTGAGCAGGAGGCTCATCCGTGGACCGTACCATCCGGCGCCATACCGCACACGCGGGCCCGGAAGGGCACCTGTCGGCGCTTGGCTACAGCGCGCCGCTCTGCAGCGCGGCGGCGACCACGCCGGCGGCGACCGCCGACAGACAGAACAGCGCGACGACGATCGGCGAGGTCCGGAAGCGCGGGATCTTGATCGACGCGAAGTCGAGCTCCGGCGCCGGCAGCGGCAGCGGGAGCCGGTCCGGCCGATCGCTGTCCCGGCGGGCGCGCCGGGCCTCGGCCATGAGCTGCGCCTTGCGCTTCTCGGCGTGGACGCCGGGGAGCGGCGGGGCTCCGTCGCCGACCGAGACCCGCGCGAAGATCTCCTCGACCAGGCGGCCCGGCGGCGTGCCCTCGGGTTCCAGGATCATCGGGAACTGGCAGGCGGGACACCGATTGGCGACGCCCGGTCCCTCGTAGGAACACCGGTAGCAGACGGCTTTGAAGAGGCCCGAGCTCATTGAGAAGTCCAGACTGCCCCGATGGGCGACTGTCCTGGCCCGATGCCCATGCGAACCCGGTGCCATCGCGCAACTCCCCGATGGTGCGGGGTGCCGCGTCGCGCTTGACACGCTCGGCGACGTGTTTCGGCCGCGATCGAGCGAGGGGATCGCCCCCACCTGGGGGTGGGCCTCACCAGTTTTGCGGTAAAGCTAGTGCGTGCCTCCTGCACCGGGCCGATCCGCGCCGCGCCGCGCGCTCCTGCTGGGCGGGATCGCCGCCGGCGCCCTGGCGGCGTCGGGCTGCGCGGAGGACGCGCGCCAGATCGACCCATTTCCGATTCGCGTGGATCTGACCCGTGGCGCGGTCACCCTGGCGGTCGATGTCGGGGACGGACCGGTCCCGGCGATCATCGACACCGCCACCCCGCTGACCGTGCTCGACCCGTTCCAGGAGGGCGTGGCGGTCCCGCCGGCCAAGCGCCGGCTGTCGACGGTGACGCTGGTCGGGCTCGACGAGGAGGGCCAGCCGACCATCCCGCGCGCTCGCTTCCCCGACACCGCCGCGCTCGCGCTCCACCCCTGCCCCGACGACCGGCTGTGCCGGGCCGGCCTGGGCGACGAGGCGGTCGAGTTCCGGGCGATCGTCGGGGCCGACATCCTGGCCCGCAGCGCGGCGCGGTTCGACTTTCCGACCTCGGAGCTCCGCTTCTTCCCCGACACCAGCGGCGACGCGTCGCAGCTGGGCGACGAGTGCCACGCGGTGATCCAGGAGGCGTTCGCCGGCGGCGGCACGCTGTCGGTCAACGGCGGCGAGGTCAACTTCGGCGGCTGGCGGCCGGTGGTCGGCGCGTGCATGGATGAGGTCGGTGCGCCCGACGACGCGGAGCGCGGCACCGACGCGCTGTTCGTCCTGTCGACCGGGCTCGGCATCAGCGTGCTGGCCGCCAGCTCGTACCAGCGCTACGCCGACGCGACCGGCGCGCCCGCGCTCGAGGACCTCCCGGCCGGCGAGCTCTACTTCCCGTCGGGGGTGGCGCCGGTGCGGCTGGGCCAGATCGGCAGCGTGGCGCTGGTCGGCAGCCTGAGCAGCAGCAACGACGACGACGTGGCCGATCGCGGGCCGTGCCGCGAGCTGTACCTGAACCGGATCATGGCGGCGCGCGCGTGCGACGACCCCGACGCGGGGCTGGCGACCTGCCCGTGTCCGGATCAGGCGCCGTTCTGCTCGACGGCGGCGGCGGTCGACCTCGACCGGACCATCGACGTCGCCATCCTCGACGACGGGAACCCGGTGCTGCAGACGCTGCGCGACGAGCTGCGCCCGGAGACGCCGGAGCTGGACGGGATCCTCGGCACCGCGGCGCTCGCCAGCCTGCGGCTCGAGCTCGACTACCTCAACAACCGGATGCTGATGCGCTGCGAGCTGTCGGCCGGGTGCCGGACGCTGCCGGCGGTGCGCAGCCCGGAGTCGCGCGACGCGCTCGACCGCTGTCGCGCGCGCGAGGAGGATCGAATCGACGGCGGGGTCGACGCCGGCGCGGTCGACGCGGGGCTCGCGGACGCGGCGAACTGACGGCGGCGAACTAGCGGCGGCGACGCGCTCGGTTGCGGTCGCGCGCCTTGGCCTTGATGATGACGCGCAGCGAGGTGCCGGCGAAGCCGTAGCGCTGGCGGAGCTGGTTGGTGACGAAGCGGCGATACGCCTCGTCGACCAGGTCGGCCCGGTTGGCCCACAGGAGGAACGTGGGGGGCTTCACGCCGCCCTGGGTCAGGTAGTGGACGGTGACCAGCTTGCCGCCGCGGCTGGTCGGCGGGTAGCGCTCGCACACCTCGGCGAAGAAGCGGTTGAGCTCGGAGGTCGGGATGCGCCGGCGGTGCTGGGCCGCGGCCGCGTTCACCCGGGACAGCAGCTCGCCCACGCCGTCGCCGCGCAGCGCGGAGACCAGCTGGCGCGGGGCATAGGTCAGGAAGTGGAGCTCGTCGGCGGCGAGGCGCAGGACCTCACGCCCCGCCCCTGCCCCGCTCAGGAGATCCGACTTGTTGAGCGCCAGCACCACGGCGCGCCCGCTGTCCTCGATGAGGCCGGCCAGGCGCGCGTCCTGCTCGCTGACTCCCAGGTGGCCGTCCATCACCAGGATGACCACGTCGGCGCGATCGATCTGGGCCAGGGCGAGCGTGACCGACAGCTTCTCGGTCGCGCCCTCGACGCGCGGGCGGCGGCGGATACCGGCGGTATCGACCAGGATGTACTGCTTGCCGCCGTACTCGAACGGGGTGTCGACCGGATCGGTGGTGGTGCCGGGCTGATCGTGGACCAGGCTGCGCTCGCTGCCGACCAGTCGGTTGAGGAGCGACGATTTGCCCGCGTTGGGCTTGCCGACCAGCGTGACCCTGAGCGGCTGGGCGGCGGCGGCGCGCTCGTCGGCGTCGCGGCGTTCGCGCTCGCGGCGGTCGCGCTCGGCTTCGTCGTCGGCGTCGGATGCGTCGCCGTCGGTCCGGTGGCGGTCGTCGTCCGCGTCCCGGGCGTCGCCCTCGTCGGCTGGCTCGTCGGACGGCTCGCCGTCCGCTCCGTCGCCGTCATCGTCATCGCCGGGCTGTTCGCCGGCCTCGTCGCCGAGCGCCGGGACCGGCGCCGGTGGCGGCAGGTGCGCGAGCAGCGCCTCCAGCATCGGGTCCAGCCCGCGCCCGTGGATGGCGGAGACCGGGTAGACCTCGCCCACCCCGAGCTCGTACAGCTCGCCGGCCAGGATCTCGCGCTTGCTGCTGTCGACCTTGTTCACCGCGCACACGATCGGGCGGCCGAACCGGCGCAGCTTGGCGGCCAGCTCGCGGTCGAGCGGGGTGGTGCCGGCCAGGGCGTCGACCACGAACAGGATCGCGTCGGCCTGGCCGAGCGCCACCTCGGCCTGGCGGTGGATGCCGGCGCCGATCGCGTCGCGCTGGGCCTCCGGATCGAGCCCGCCGGTGTCGATGACCCGGATGATCCGGCCGTCCACCTCGAAGCTGCCGTAGCGGCGGTCGCGGGTGAGCCCGGGGGTGCCGTGCACGAGGGCCGGGCGCCCGCCGACCAGCCGGTTGAACAGCGTCGACTTGCCCACGTTGGGCCGGCCGACGATCGCCACGATCGGCTCGCGTCCGCCGGCGCTCATTCGTACCCCATCTCGCGCAGGCCGCCGGCCCCGCCCGTCCAGTTGGGCGAGACCTTGACGTGAAGGACCAGGTGGACCGGGCAGCCGAGCAGCTGCGAGATCGCGGCCCGGCCGGCCATCCCGATCGCCTTGATCCGCTGGCCGCCCTTGCCGACCACGATCGCCTTCTGCGACTGGCGCTCGACGTGGACGACCGCGTTGATGACCACGTCGCCGCGCTCCGGCCGCTCGTTGAACTCCTCGATCACCACCGCGGCCGCATAGGGCAGCTCGTCGCCCAGCTGGCGGAAGACCTGCTCGCGGACCAGCTCGGCGGCCAGGAAGCGCTCGGCCCGGTCGGTGACCATGTCCTCCGGGTAGAGGTGCGGCCCCTCGGGCAGGCGGGCCGCGATCGCCGCCTCCAGCTGGTCGACCCCGTCGCCGGTCCGCGCCGAGATCGGGATCAGCTCCTGGAACCGGCCGGTGGCGTGCCACGCGGCCAGCGCCGGCAAGAGCGCCGGCTTGTCCACGCGATCGACCTTGTTGAGCGCGAGCAGCATCGGCGCGCGCACCGAGTGGGTCAGCTCCTCGAGCGCCGCGGCGGGACCCTCGCGCATCGTGTCCGGCGACCGCTGGACCGCGTCGGCGGCGTCGAGCAGGAGCAGCGCCACGTCGCAGTCGGCGGCCGCCGCCAGGGTCTGCTCGCGCATGTACTGGCGGAGCGCGCCCGGGCCGCGCTGGACCCCTGGGGTGTCGAAGAAGACGATCTGCGCCGACTTGTCGTCGGTGTTCTTGACCCCGAGCACCCGGTTGCGCGTGGTCTGCGGCTTGGGCGAGACCGCGACCAGGCGCATGCCGAGCACCCGGTTCATCAGCGTCGACTTGCCGGCGTTGGGCAGGCCGAGGATGGCGCAGATGCCTGCTCGTGTGGGGGCCGGAGCCATGACGGGAGGAGAGAGATACCCGAAAAATCGCCCGGCCGCGACGGCGCGGCGGCCCGGTCGGCGAGAACCACCCCGGAACCGCCCGGCAGGCGCCAGACAACCGCCCGGAACCGGCCGATCAGGTGAAGGGGAGGACGGTCGACCAGACCAGGGCGGTGGCGAGGCCGAACGCGATCACGGTCAGCCACAGGAAGCCCCGCACCAGCGCCCAGCGGTCCACGCTGCGGACCAGCTCGGACAGCTCCAGGTGGCGGCGCTCGAGGGTCGCGATGGCGACCTCGTGCTCGTCGATGCCGCGCAGGCGCGAGGTGAGCTCGGCCGGGCGATCGACCGCCAGGCGCTCGCCGAGCGCGCGGAGCGCGTCCTCCTGGTCCTGGGCCAGCTCGGCCTCGGCGCGCTCGTCCACCACCCGGCGCGCGCTCACCGCGGCGATCTTCTCCGCGGTGCGGGCCACCCCGTCGCGCTCGCGCTCCTCGATCCGGGCTTCGGCCGCCCGACCGTCGGCGCGCGCCGCGACCAGGCTGGCGATGGCCGGCTCGAGATCGTCGATCTCCTCGGCCGCCTCGGGGACCTCGCGGGCCATCGCCTCGCGCTCGGCGCGCAGGCTGGCCAGGTTGGCGTCGGCGGTGGCGCGCTGATCCGCCGTCATGTCGGTCAGGCGCTCGTCGAGGCGGGTCAGGCGGCGGTCGAGATCGACCAGGGACGCCTGCAGGCGCATCGCGCGGCGGCGGGCCGCCTGCAACAGGCGCTGGAGCGGCTCCAGCTTCTCGTCGGTCTCGGTGCCGGTGCGGCGCAGCACCTGACGGGCCAGCCCGTTCGCCTTTTGCTCGTCCTCGCGCTCGCGCTCGAGCGCGGAGATCTCCGCGTCGGCGCCGGCCGCGGCGCCCGCGCAGCGCGAACGCCGGTCCTCGAGATCCATGACCTCCTCGCGCCCGGCGGTGATCACGTCGTCGTCGAGGGCGGTGTCGGCCAGGGCCAGCCGGGCCAGGTCGGCGAGCCGGCGGCCGCGCGCCTGCTTCTCGGCGTCGAGCTTGCGGCCGGCGGCGGTCAGCTCGCGGCGCGCGCGTCCGCTGCCGACCGCGGCGGTGTAGAGATACAGGAGATCGCCGAGCGCGCCGCGGCGGCGCGGCAGGGTCGGCGGCAGGCGCAGCACCGCCGTCGCGCTCCCCTTGCGGGCCTCCAGCGGGCCGGGCAGCGTGTACACGCCGGACCCGGGCGGCTGCAGCATCGTCTCCTCGGTATCGCGCGGGCTGGACGCCTCGATGGCCGGGGCCTGGTCGGCGTCGGTCGCCGACGACGATGGCGCGGTCGGGTCGTCGCGCTCGGGCGGCGCGCCGAGGATCGCGGTGGCCGCGTGGTCGAACGAGGCACCATCGTCGGAGTCGTCGGCCGGCCATCCGGTGGCCGATCCGCGCGTGGTCGGCTCCTCCTGGAGCGACGGGCGCGCCCGGGTCGAGCCCTCGCGCGCCGACGCGATCGGCCGGGTCGGATCCTCGTGCGCCGAGCGCGCGCCGACGATGGCGGTCGCCGCGTGATCCGACGCGGCCGGGACCGCCTGGCCGTCGCCGGAGCGCTCGCTGCCCGGCGTCCCCTCGGCGGCGCGCTTGCGGCCGAAGATCGAGGTCGCCGCGTGATCCGACGGGGTCGGCCTGGCGCCGCCGGCGGACTTGCCGTCGGCGCCGCGCTTGCGGTTGAAGAGCGAGGTCGCCGCGTGATCCGGCGGAGCCGGCCTCGCGCCGTCGTCGGCGGGCTTGCTGCCGTTGCCGTCGACGCCGCCCTTGCGGCCGAAGATCGAGGTCGCTGCGTGATCCGACGACGGAGCTGGCTTCGCGCCGTCCTCGGCCGCCCGCTCGCGCGCGCCGGCGACCGCGGTCGCCGCGTGATCGTCGAGCTCCACGTCATCCCCGCGCCCGTGGATCGCGCGGGCCGCGGCTCGATCCGCGCTCTCCTGTCGATCCGCCAGCGCTCGCCGCGCCGCCCGCTCGGCGCTCCCCGTCCGGCTGGCGACCGCGCGGGTCACCGGCCGGTCCTCATTGTCTCCCCCCATCGACCGCCTCACGATCCGGTTCGCAATCTCGCGGCCCACCTCGCGAGTCGCGGCCTGGTCGGCTCCGTCGCCGCCTGCCTCGCGCGCCGCCGCGTCGTCCACCTCGCGGCCCGGGCCGTCCTCGTTCGACGGCGCCGCCGGCGCCCCGACCAGCCCGGCTCCGCTGTCGTCCACGCTGTCCGGCCGGCGCTCGACCAGCCGCGCCGGGCGCGGAACGCCCTCCTGCGGCTCGGGCGGCTGCTCGGTGCCGCGCCCGGACCGCAGCAGCGTGGGAATCGGCATGTCGGCCGGGGCGCGCTTGACCGGCGCGGCCTTGCCGCGCTCCTTGCCCTTGGCCGCCCGGGTCTTCTCGCGGGCGACGACCTTCCGCTTGCCGCCTCGATCGCGGTCCGGAGGCTCACCAGGAGACGCACCCTGGCTCGGAGTGCCCCGGGCCTGACGCGCCCCGGCGGGCCGGTCGGTGCCGGGGGCCTCGGCCTCCTCGCGCCTCGCCCGCCCCGGAAGAGTCCAGCCGCCCGCCAGGTCATCGATTCGCTGGAGCGTCTCGTCGCCGACGCGCTTGTCGTCGGAAGGCCGCGGAGACATGGCTGCACCCTAGCATGTGGTCGCCGGGCCGGCCGTTGCTTCCTGGAGAGGTGCTCTGTAAGCTCGGTTGCCATTCGGGCGCCAACCCTGTTGGCAGTCGAGATCTCGCGCGATGGTCACCCCCCTCCATCACCGGCGATACCGGATCGTCTGGCGTGCGCCCGCGCCGATCGAGGATCACCCCGATGGGGCCAGCCCCGAGCCCGTCGACGAGGATCGTCTCCTTGCCGTCGAGCTCGCCGACGGCGCCGATCCCGCCTCGCGCGATCACCTGGCCGGCGAGCTCCTGCGCGTGGCCCGCGCCGAGCACCCTGACCTGGTGCGGATCCCGGAGCTCGAGACCGCCGCGGTCCCCGGCCTCGCGGCCGGCGCGCTGGTCTTCGCCGCCGAGGGCATCGACGGCGGATCCGCCGACCGCATCGTGGCCGCCCTCGCCGCCCGCGGGATCCCGCCCGGACGCGCCTCCCTGCTCTGCCCGGTCGACGACGTGCAACCCGGCGACGCCGCCCTCGCGGCCGATCCCGACCGCGTCGCGGCCGTTCCCGACCGCGTCATCGCCGGCGATCCGCCGCGCGGCTCGCTGCGCCCGGCCCAGCTCCGCCGGATGCTCGCGCTCGGCCGACGCCTCCACGCCGAGCGCCGGCTCGAGCCGCTGGTCGACCAGATCATCGACGCGGCGGTGGAGCTCACTGCCGCCGAGCGCGGCTTCCTCCTCCTCCACCCGCCGGGCCAGCGCGACCGCCTCGCCCCGGCCGCCCCCGGCGACGATGTTGATGTCGATGTCGATGTCGATGTCGACGCCGCCGACGACTCGCTGCGCGCGGTCCACGCCATCGCCGAGCGCGCGGCCCGGACCGGTCGGATCCAGCGGGTCGCCGACGCGTCCGCCACCGACGACTCCGCCATCGCGGCGCGGCGATCGATCCTGGCCGTCCCGCTCCGCTGCGGCGGCCGCGCGATCGGGGTCCTCTGCGTCGACCACCACTTCCGCCCCGACGCCTTCGACGACGAGGCGGTCGAGCTGGCCGGCGAGCTGGCGGCGATCGCCGCGGTCGCGATCGACAACGCGCGCCGCGCCGGCGACGAGCGCCGCCAGATCGAAGAGACCGCCGAGCTCCACCGCCACGCCACCGCCCAGCTGGCCGCCCGCGAGGCAGAGCTGGCCGATCGCATCGCGCGGGTGCCATCCGATGGCGCGGTCGGCGCCGGCCACCGCCTGGTCGGCCGCTCGGCGGTCATGGTCGACCTCGTCCGCACCATCGATCGCGTCGCCGACGTGAGCCTGCCGATCCTGATCACGGGAGAGCGCGGCACCGGCAAGGAGCTGGTCGCGCGCGCCATCCACGATCGCGGCGCGCGCCGGGCCGCCGCCTTCGTCGCGCTGCGGGGTGGCGATCTGCCCGCCCCGCTGGTCGAGGCCGAGCTGTTCGGCCACGCCGCCGGCGCCTTCCCCGGCGCCGAGCGCGACCGGCGCGGCCTGGTCGAGATCGCCCACGGCGGCACCCTGTTCGTCGACGAGATCGGCGACCTTCACCCGGCCGCCCAGGCCGGCCTGGTCCGCGTGCTGGAGGACGGCGCGATGCGCCGGATCGGCGACGGCGAGCCTCGCCGCGTCGACGTGCGGGTGGTGGTCGCGTCCAGCCGCAGCCTCGACGATCTGGTCGGGTCCGGCCGGCTGCGCGAGGACCTGCACCAGCGGCTGAGCGCGCTGCGCCTGCGCGTCCCGCCGCTCCGCGAGCGCGCGTCCGACATCCCCGAGCTGGTCGATCACTTCCTCGCTCGCCTGGCCGGTGCCGATCCGCGCCGCCCGATCACCCGCGCCGCGCTGAGCCGCCTCTGCACCTACTCCTGGCCCGGCAACGTGCGCGAGCTCGAGAACGAGCTGATCCGCGCCACCGCGCTGGCCGAAGGCGCGATCGAGGTCGCCGACCTCTCGCCGCCGCTCGCCGCCGCGGTGCCGCCGCGTCCCCCGCGCGGGCGCGAGCTCCTGCTCCGTCCCCACGTCGAGGCGCTCGAGCGCTCGCTGGTCGAGGAGGCGCTGCGCCGCACCGCCGGCAACCAGACCGCCGCCGCCCGCCTGCTCGGCCTCAGCCGCTTCGGCCTGCAGAAGAAGCTGCGCCGCTTCGGGCTGATCCCGACCCCGGACTGAGTCAGAAGCGGAGCGAGACGTTGGCCTCGCCGCCGAGCGCGCTGATGAAGGTGTCTTCCTCGTCCGACTGCGGCGGCCCCATCGCGATGCCGCGGTAGAGCACGCGCAATCCGACGTCGACGTGCGACGCGACGTGGAAGTCGACCCCGCCTCCGGCCTGGAACCCGCTGCCGACCGACTGCTCGCCCTCATCGCTGCTCTCGAGCAGGTACAGGCCGACACCGGCCTGGAGATAGGGCTCGATCCGCTGCTCGTCCTCGCCGAGGTAGATCTTGGCGTCGCCGGTGTATCCGGTCAGCACCAGGTATCCGGCGTCGGGGCCGAACTCCACGGCGCCCGGCCCCGGGTCGTGGAACGTCGCCATCCAGCCCAGCTCGAGCGCGAGTCGCTGGCTCAACCGCCAGCCGCCGAACAGCGCGAGGCCGCTGCCGCTGTCGACCAGCTCCGGGCCCCCGCTCTGGTCGAGGATGCGGTTGGTCACCAGGCCTGCCCCGACGTAGGGACCGGACGGATACACGATGACGCGGACCCGGGCGTAGCCGTCATAAGGCGAGCGACCGGGCCGGCGGTAGCCCTGCGCCTCGGCGATCGCGGTGGCCGTCACCAGGACCAGCGCCGCCGCGACGACCGTCACGGTCCACCGGCCGATCGCGCGCGCGGCCGGTCGACCTCGCTGTCCGCCCGGCGCCTTCCCCGCGGCGGCGTCCTCTTGCATCGCCCGGGCTCGTCGCATGGATCGACCTCCTCGATCCAGACGGACGCAATCCGCATGCCACGCGGCTCGAGCCCACCCCAGGCGCCCGATCCACGGGCACCACGGCCGCTGCGCCCGCTCGCCTGTGAACCTGGGTTGACGCGCCATTTTCACGGACCCGGCGGCTTCCGTCGTCCCAGCCGCTCCAGCCCCTCCTGCGCCCGCTGCCGCATGTCCGCGTCGGCGTGGCCGCTCGCCACCAGCTCGAGGAACTCGATCGCCTCCGGCCCGCCGATCGCGGTCACCGCCTCGATGAGCGAGCGCATCGTGTCCGGATCGGCGAAGTCGGCCTTGTGCGCCAGCGACTTCACCGCGCGCGGATCGCGCAGCGCGACCAGGACGCGGAGCGCCGCGGCCTGCACGCCGGGGTCGCGCGCGTCGAGCATCGCCACCGCGCGGTCGAACGCGGCGGCCAGCCTGCGTTCCGCGGCCAGGTCGAGCGCCCACAGCACCTCGTCCGGGTCGCGAGAGCCGAAGGCGGCCAGCACCGCGGGGTCGTCGGCCTGGCGAAGGGTCTCCTTGGCGACCAGCCCGCTCGCGGCCTGCTCCACCGCCTCGACCACCAGCGCGGCGATGAGCTGGTCGAGGCGCGCCTGGTCGCGCCGCTCGACCGGACGATGGACGAGGATGTTCTCGCGCGGCTGCATCCGCATCCCGCTCGCCCGCCAGGAAACCTCGGCCTCCACCCCGACCACCGCCTCGCGCCCGCCCGGCTTCGCGCCGCCCGGCTTCGCGCTGCCTGGCTTCGCGCTGCCTGGCTTCGCGCCGCCCGGCTTCGCGCCGCCCGGCTTGTCGCCGCCGGGGCCTTCCCCCGGGATCGCGTCGCGCGCGACCACCTCGCGGTGCAGCGACAGCTGGACCACCGCCGGCACCGCCACGCGGCCCGCCGGCGCCGCCTCTCCCTCGAGCAGAAACGCGGGCGACGCGGTCAGGATCGCCCCGATCCGCCGCGACAGCTCCTCGTCGCTGATCCCGGCCGGGGCCGCGCCGTCGCTCCACTGGATCGCCACCCCGGTCAGCGTGGCGACCTCCGGCTGGCGCGCCCGCGGCTCGCCTCCCGCAGCCCGCGCCGACCCGCCGCCGGCGTCGGCCGGCCGCGCCCGGGCCGCGTCCGATCCTTTCCTGTCGCAGCCGGCCGGCACGACCGCCAGGAGCAACCCGGCCGCCAGGGCACCCGCCGCCCTCCTCATAGCCGCTTGTAGTAGACGAGCAGATCGTCCCCCGGGCGATAGAAGTCGGGGAACTGGGCGAGCATCGGGTAGCCGAGCTTCTCGTACAGGCTGCGCGCCGCGCCGTAGCTCTCCTTGAGCGAGGTCTCGACCCGGACCGACTGGCCGCGCACCCGACGCAGCTCCTCCTCCATCGACCGCACCAGCGCGGAGGCCACCCCGCGCCCGCGCGCCTGCGCGTGGGTGACCAGCCAGTAGAGATCGTAGGTGGCCGAGGTCATCGGGGTCCGCCCGAAGCAGATGTAGCCGGCGGCCGGGCGGCCATCGAGATCGGCGACCCGCACCGCGTAGTCGTGCTGGCCGTTGTCGAGGGCGTTGTCGATGAGCTCGAGCGCTACCCCGACCTCTTCCTCGGTGAAGGTCCGGCCGGAGCGGAGCGCCTCGACCAGGTAGGGCCGGTCATCGGGCCTGAGTACGCGGATGGTCGGTGACATGGCGCTTCCAGGCCAGCTCACAGATGCGGCCGATGATCTTCGGGTAGTCGAGGCCGATGCTGCGCGCGGTGCGGGGCAGCCCGGCGTCGGGCGAGAGATCGCAGTTCGGGTTCACGTCGATGACCCAGGGCCGACCGCCGCTGTCGAGCCGGAGATCGACCCGCCCGTAGTCGCGCAGCCCGAGCGCGTGGAAGCTGGACAGCGCCACCCGCCGGATCGCCTCCTCCACCTCGGGCGACACGTCGACCATCGGGACCGGCACCGTGCCGATGTAGTCGACGTGGTGCTCGTCCCACTTGGCAGCGTAGGTCAGGACCCGCGGCCGCCCGGCCGGCATGCGGCCGAAATCGATCTCGTGGAGAGGCAGGACCATCGCCTCGTCGCCGTTGCCCAGGACCGTGACGTTGACCTCGCGCCCGTCGACGTAGCGCTCGATCAGGATCGGCTGGCGGTGCTCGCGCATCAGCTCGCCGACCCGACGGCAAAGCGCGTCGCGCTCGGTGCACAGGTTGCTCGCCTCGATCCCGATCGACGCGTCCTCGCGCAGGAGCTTGACGAACTGGGAGTGATCGAGCTTGCCCGCCCCCGCGCCGTCGCCCCGCTCCGGCCCGCTGCGCGGCCCGAACGGATGAGCGGGATCGTCGAGGTGAGCCAGATCGCGCACGACCACGTGGGCCGGGGTGTCCACGCCGTTCTGGATGAGCACCTGCTTGGCCCGGTCCTTGTCGAGACAGGTGCCGATCGCGATCGGGCCGGGGCCGGTGTACGGCACCCGCAGCATGTCGAGCACCGCCGGGACGACCATCTCGTTGCGGGTGTCGCCGTTCAGCGACTCGCACAGGTTGAAGACCAGGTCGGGCGGCTCGCGCTGGATGCGCTCGAGCAATCGCCCGAGGTCGATCCCCTGCAGGCCCATCGGCTCGCACTCGAGCCCGTAGTCCTGGACCGCTCGGCACACCGCCATCGCGGCGACCTGGACCGCGCTGACGTCGATCGGCGAGTCCTTCTTCAGCTCCTCGTCGTAGTCGGTGTTGTAGACCAGGAGGACGCGGCGCAGAGTTTTTCCGTCGGTGGGGATGCGCGCATCGTACTCGGTGCCCCCGACAATGTCAGCGCTCAGGCCAGGACGGCGGCCAGGCGCGGCCCGATCCGCGCGGCCACCTCGGCCACCGCGGGCGCGCCTCCGCCCGCTGCCTGGTCGAGCGAGACCGTGATCCCGCTGCCCAGCCCGCACGGGACGATCGCGCGCCACGCTTCCGGCGGGGTCGAGACGTCGAACGCGAAGCCGTGGATGGCGACGCCGCGCCGCACGTGCAGCCCGCACGCCGCCAGCTTGCGATCGCCCAGCCACAGCCCGGCCGGTTGCCGCCGCCACGCCGCCCCCGGCGCGCCGAGCTCCGCCGCCGCCTCGGCGAGGACCCCGGCCACTGCCTCGAGGTGAGCGATGAGCCCGCGCCGCAACCGGACCACCGGATAGACCATGACCTGACCGGGGCCATGATAGGTGACGTCGCCGCCCCGGCTGGACTCGGCCACGGTCACGCCGCTCGCCTCGAGCGCCTCCCGACCGACCAGCACGTGGGCGCGGTCGGCCGAGCGCCCGAGCGTGATGACCGGATCGTGCTCGCAGAGGAGGATCGCCTCGGCCGCCAGGCCGGTGGCCAGGACCTCGGCCCGCCGCGCCTCCATCATCTCGACGGCGGCGGCGTAGCCGATCCGGCCCAGCCACGACCACGGCAGGGGCATCAGCCCTCGCTCAGACGATCGAACAGCTCCGGGTCGAGGTAGGCGACCGGCATCGCGCGCTGGGCCACGCCGATCCCGGCATCGACCAGCGCGGCGGACCAGCGCAGGCCGCACAGCGCGCCGATCGGCTTGCCCTCGCGCTCCAGCTCGGAGCGAGCGTCGCCGCCCAGCTCGCGCGGGGCCAGTAGGTAGCCGCGGGACATGTTCTTGGCGGTCACGCCGGCGCGCAGCTCGCCGATGCCGCGGCGGTCGACCTCCTGGTTTCCGGCGCGCGCCGCCACCATCACCGGGCTGCCCTCGCCCGGCTCGCGCGCGATCGCGTAGCCGGATCGATCGACCCGCTTGATCCACTCGACGTCGCGCCAGCCGATCTGGACCAGGTAGAGCTGGACCACCTGCTCGAGCACCGGCAGCGACAGCTCGACCAGCCGCGCAGCCAGAGCCCGCTCGGTCGCCCCGCGCAGCCGGTGCGCCGCCGCCTCGAGCGCGGTCTCGGCCGCCTCGAGCTCGGCGTTGGCGCTGGGCCGGTACGCGAACAGGTCGCGTCCGCGGTACGCGATGCGCGGCGGCAGCCCGGCCGCCGATCGGCGCTGGTTGTCGGCCAGGAGCGCCGACTTGAGCGGCCGCCACAGCGCCTCCGGCTCGATCTCGACCAGGCGGCGCTTGCGCATCATCTGCGCCAGCTGGCGAACCGGCACCGGCTGCGCCCCCTTGATCGAGGCCAGCACCTCGCACGCGCGGGTGGCCAGGTTGCCGTCGCCGACCGGGATCCCGATCTCGCGGCGCGCCGGCTCCGCGACCGGCTGGGCTGCGGCGGTCGCCGGGATGCGCTCGCTGGTGCGGGGCTCGGCGGCCTGCTGCGCGGCTGCTCCACCGCCGCCACCGCCGCCACCGCCGCCTCCTCCGCCGCCACCACCGCCACCTCCGCCGCCGCCGCCGCCACCTCCAGCCTGACCGCGCACCGACTTGCCGCGCTCGCGCTCGTCGCGCCGCTCGCGCCGCTTCTCGCGCATGCGGTCGCGACGGGTCTTCCAGTCCTCGCGCCCCCCGCGCCCGCGCCGCTCGGGCAGCGTCTCGGGCACCATGCGGCGGTCCTCGTCGGCCGACTGGTGATCGCGATACTCGACCAGCGCGCTCACCTGGGCGGTGCCGCCCTCGTCGCCGTAGGCCTGGACCAGCTCCTGCTCCTCCGCGCTCAGGCCCTCGCGCTCGCGCGCCAGCGCGGCCTGGTCGATCGGCTCGGCCTGCCCGGCCGCGGCGACGTCGTCGAGATCCTCGTCGTCGTCGTCGTCCTCATCGTCGTGCTCGGCGTCGTCGAGCTCGTCATGTTCCTCGTCGCCCTGGCCGCGATCGACGCCGCGCCCCGGCGCATCGTCGGGGTGGCGCTGACTCGCCTCGTCGTCGGCGCCGCGTCCCGTGCGATCCGGCTCCTGGTCGGCGCGAGCCCGGTCGGGAACGGCGTCCCGATCGACTTCGCCGCCGTCCGCCTCATCGTCGTCGTCGTCGTCGAACTCGTCGTCGTCGGCGTCGTCGTCCTCGTCGTCCTCGTCGTCGGCCTCGTACGCGACTGCCTCGTCGTCGGCGCTGCCGCGCGCTTCCACCGCGCTGCCGCCCGCTTCCTCGGCCTCGACGATCGCCGCCCCGGCATCCACCGCGGTGTCGGCGGCGCGCCCGGCGCGAGGAGCGCGCCCGGACCGCTCGGCCTCGTCGGCCTCCACGCGGTTCGGCCCGGCACCGGCCAGCCCCCACACATCATCCTCGATCCGCGCGACCCGGCTCTCCGGCCCGCGCTTCAACTCGGTCGTCAGTCGCCCCTTGAGGCTCCTGAGCGGGCTGGTGCCAGGGCTGTCCAGAAGCCCTCGCTCCAGCGCGAGTCGACAGAGTTCTTCCACATGTAGCGGCCCATGTGCCTCGCGCAGGAGCGCGACGGCGGCGTCCACGAAGTTCATCGGTCGCGCAATGTACTACAGCGGCAGGGAGTCGGCCGGTGGAGACGCCCCGCTGGCGACACAAACGCCGTGTCCGCCTGGCCGCAGCTAGACGCCAAACCGCCGGATTCTCGCATGGCATTGCGCTTGCCTCGTTGACTCCGCGAAGGAGTCACAGATGCGCAGACAGAAGATCGGGGTCCTCATGGCCGGCCTGCTCGACGACGAGCGCGCGGCTCACGCGGCTCACGCGGGCGGTCAGGACGTCCTGGAGGCGCTCTGGGCCCGCGGACACGACGCTCACCCGATCCTGGTCGACCGCGATCTCGACCCGACGCTTCGCCGCGAGCGCATCGAGGTCGCCTTCATCGCCCTGTACGGGCGCTCCGGCGAGGACGGCTGCGTACAGGGTCTGCTCGAGACCGCCGGCATCCCGTACACCGGCTCCGGCGTGCTCGCCTCCGCGCTGGCGATGAACCGGGTACGCGCGAGGCAGATCTTTCGGCTGCACAACCTGCCCACGCCGTCGTCCTACACGCTCCCCGCCGGGCTCGATGCCGATCGCATCCTCGAGTGCCACGGCGATTTCGGATTCCCGGCGGTGGTCGCGCCGGTGAGCCAGACCTCGCCGACCGCGGCGGTCACATGTGGCGGGCCTGCCGAGCTCATCGCGGCGTGCGAGCGGGCCGCCGCCACCGACGGAGATCTCCTGGTCGAGCGGCTCATCGCGGGCCAGCGGGTCTCGGTCGCGATGCTCGGCGACCGCGTGCTCGGCGCCGCGATCGAACCGGCTGGCGGCGGCCCTCTCCTCATCGAGCCCGCCGGACGCGACCGGCTCGGAGCCGAGCGCACCCGCGGTGTGCTCCGCCAGGCGGCCGCGGCTCACCGCGCGCTTGGCTGCGCCGGCGCCACCCAGGTCGATCTCGTGGTCAGCCCGACCGCCAACGAGGTGGTGCTCGAGTTGAACCCCGCCCCTCGCCTCGGCCGCGACGGCCTGGTCGCCCGGGTCGCCGCGGCCGCCGGCCTCGCCTTCGAGGACCTGATCGATGCGATCGCGATCGCCGCCGATCTGCACGCGCCCGGGCGCCCGAGATCGAGCGCGATCGCCGAGCAGCCACTCGCCGCCTGATCGGCGGGCTCAGCCCGCCGCCGTCACACGCCGAGGAACAGGCGGTTGGCGAAGTTGCGCTCGAGCTGCGAGCCGAGGATCTTCTGCGCCGCAGCGTCGATGTCGTAGGTCGTGCGGAGGAACTCGAAGGTCCGCTCGTCGGTGTCGTAGATCGTGTAGCTGGCGCGCGGGTCGTAGTCGCGCGGCTGGCCGACCGATCCGACGCTCACGATGTACTTGTGCTCGGGCCGGATCTCGAACTTGGTGGCCACGACCTCGAACACCTCGCTCTTGGTCAAGGCAAAGGCCTTGCACAGGTGCGAGTGGCCGATGAACGTCACCGTGGCCAGCTGGTCCCAGATCTCCAGACAGCGCGCGGCCTGCTCGGTCGAGAAGATGTACTCGAACTCCTCGAGGTTGAGCGGCGAGCCGTGGCAGAAGCAGAGATCGCGCTCGCGCACCTCGTACGGCAGCTCGCGCAGCCAGCGCATGTTCGGCTCGCTCAGCTGGTTGGCGTGGAGGTCGAGCGCGTTGCGGGCCGCGTCGTAGTAGTACGAGTAGTCCATCCGACCGGCAACCGCGGCGTCGTGGTTGCCGAGGATGGTGAAGGCCGCCAGCCCGCGGATGGCGTCGCAACACTCGTTGGGCGAGGCGCCGTATCCGACGGTGTCGCCCAGACAGGCGTAGCGGTCCACCTTTTCGGACTCGTAGGCGCGCAGCACCGAGGTCAGCGCCTCGATGTTGGCGTGTGTGTCCGAAAAGATTCCGTAACGCATGAGAGGCGACCCCGCCCCGGCGGGCCCCAAAGTGTAGCCAAGTTTCGGGGGGTCATGACCCGACCGGCACAACTTTCGCTCTGCCGCCGCCAGACGGCGCCCGCGAGGTCTGTAGGTAGGTGTCAGCTGGGGACGCGGTCGCGCTCGTCCGGCTCCTCGTCGGCGACCTCGATCTCCATCGCGTCATCCACTTCGACCTCTTCCTCGCCCTCCACATCGACCGCGTCGAACAGGTCCGACTCGTCGAGGACGGCCGTGCCGGTGGTGACCCCGGGCCGTCGGGCGGAGGCTGCCAGCGCCGCCTCCGGATCCACCTCCGTCTCTGTCTCCGCCGCGGCCTCGGCCGCCGCGGCCTCGGCCGCCGCCCGACGCTCGGACCGGACCGACTCGAAGAAGCGGCGCGAGAAGGACCGGTTGAGCGTCTGATCGCGCGGCGCCCGCTCGCCGCGGACGGCCAGATCGTCACTCTGGGCCGCCTCGACCAGCTCCAGGGCGCGGCGCGCGACCGCGGCCGCAACCGGATCGCGCCCCACCGCGAGGGTCTCGAGCGGGCGCCGCGCCCCGCGCGCGCCGATGTGAGCCAGCGCCCAGGCCGCCCGCTCGCGCGCCGCCATCGACCGCTGGCCCAGGCGGGCTGCCAGCGGCATCACCGCGATCGCTCCGGTCTCGCCCAGCGCGCGGGCCAGCTCGCGCCAGATCGCGGTCGGATCGTCGAGCAGGAGGTCGCAGATCGCCTCCACCCCGGCCTCGCTGCGCATCACGGCCAGGGCCAGGGCCGATCCCTGGCGCAGGTGCGCCTTGCGGCTGCGCAGGCCGGTCAACAGGAACGGCTCGGCCGCGCGGCCGAGGAAGCCGACGCTGCCGAGGACGATCCCGGCCTCGGCCCGGCCCAGACCGTCGAGGGCGGCGAAGATCGGCCCGGCGGCGCTCGCCTCGCCGCGGCGGCACAGCTCGAGGGCGGCGGCCAGGCGACGGTCGCGGTCGTCGAGCGCGGCGATGAGCGCGGTGGAATCGAGCCGGCCCAGCGCGCCATCGCGCCGCAGCCCGCGCACCCGGGTCGCCGCGGTGGTCGGGCTCGAGGACGTCTCATCACCCTCGGTGGGTGCCGCGGTGCGCGCGCGCCGGCGGCCAGGCTGGGTGAACAGCGCGTGGAGCCCGCTGCCCTCGCTCGCCTCGCCGAACGGATCGATCATCCCGGACGCGACCGGCGCCGATTCGCTCATGATCGGCGCGCTGCGCGGCTGGGCCCACTCGCCGGCCGGCACGCCGAGCGCGCGCGCCTCCGCCTTGAGCGCCTTCCAGTTGTCGCGCACCGCCGCGCCGTCGAGGTCGTGGGCCGGCTCGGGCGGCCGCTCGGCCGGGGCGTCGGCGGCGAGCTCGGCCGACGCCACCTCCTTCGGCTGGTCGAGCAGCGCGGCGAAGTGACGCTGCAGGCGGATCACCAGCTCCTTGCGCGAGCGAGCCAGCCCCTCGCCGACTGCGATCTGCGCCGCGACCGGCCCGGGCCAGATTCCCAGCTCGAAGGCGCGCTGCACCACCGCGCGGCGGCGCGACTGCCAGCTCTCCATCGGGTAGCTGCGCGTCATGATGAGCCAGTCCTCGCCGGTCGGCTGGCTGAAGCGCTTGACCAGCGCCACCGCGCGGACCACCTGCGCCGGCGTGGTCAGCGCGGTCAGCACCGCGTCGTCGAGCTCGCCGGCCAGGCTGGTGGTGAGCCCCAGCCGATCGTGCTCCGGGTCGTCGAACGCGGCCCGCCCGCGCGCGAACGAGCGCTGATCCAGCGGGATGCCCTTGAGGTAGTCGGCCGCCGCCGACAGCGCGGCGAGCACGTTGTCGGCAAGCGGAGGAGCGAGCCGGGCGGTCACCGCCACCGCGTCGTCGCGCTCGCCGTCGCGGATCTGTAGATCGATCTCGAAGTGGCGGCCGAGCGCGTGCAGGACGGCCCGGTCGCCCTCGTCGCCGATGTCGTGAGCGACCCATCGAGGCGCCGCCGCGCCGGCCTCACCGTTCAGCGCCGCCGGAGAGCCGAACGCCAGCGTCACCAGCGGAAAGTTGGGCATCCGATGGAGCTGCAGCCGCACCTCGAGCCCCGGGTCGGTCAGCGCCGCCAGCGCCGCCCCCGCCGCGCGCAGCGAGATCGAGACGCGCCCATCGGCGCCGATCCGCCGCCATTCCGCCGCCCCCGCGAGAGACGCCCCGTCCGGGCCACCCGGCGCCGGCGAGCGAGGAGAGGTCGCATCGCCATCGCCCGCCTCCGCCCCGTCGACCGCATCGACCGCGTCGACCGCATCGATGGCTACATGGATCGGAACGTCGATCGAATCCGCGCCATCCACGGCCAACCCCACCACACCACA
>Ga0193753_10001014_pt1 | contig 25169 bp, 33 predicted proteins | sample H1c2metaG_FD_144925 | JGI IMG/M metagenome (GOLD analysis project Ga0193753, IMG submission 144925) | Soil microbial communities from a riparian zone of the East river system, Colorado, United States - H1c2 | ecosystem: Environmental > Terrestrial > Soil > Riparian zone | place: USA: East... | reverse complement strand
GGTAATCTCGCGCGCCCAGTAGTGGCTGGTCCCGCACGCCTCGATACCGACCAGACAGGGATTGAGCTGCTCGAAAAACCTTCGCAACTGCACACGGCGCAACGTCTTCTTCACAACAACTTCGCTGCCGCTGTTAATCCCATGGACCTGGAAAACGGTCTTGGCCAAGTCAAGGCCAATTGTAGTAATCTCCATCGCGGATGGCTCCTTTGGCTCGTGGCTGCTTGATCGCTTCCACAACTTTGGCACTCTGATGCCTGGAGCAGGAGCCATCCACCCCATCTGCTTTGGGTCAAAAGTGGTCATTCGTCCGCGATCACGCGATTGGTCAAAATCGGCTGATGCTTTGAAGTGAGCATCCGCTCGCCAAGGGGCACGCGAAGCGAGCATGCGCTCGCCCAGGGGCCACGCTCACGAATGCAACTCCCCGTCCAGCATGCTTGAGTTCCCGGATAGCGCGCTGGAACCAAAAGGCACCGCGTACATTACGGTACTGAATTCCGCTCCAGCATTCGAAAATAAGGTTAATACCTCGCCGAAAGCATCCTGGGGAGAACAGCTTTGCCAGCAACAGACTATTGGGTAAGAGTTCTTGCCGCGCAGCCTCGGCCCAAACCCGTCCGGCGGGCCGCGAAAGACAGAGCACCGGCCAGCTTTCCTCTTCTTGAGTTCCTAGTGCTGCAGATGCTTCAACACTCCGAGATGTATGGGCTGGAAATTGTTCAGGCACTCTCTCGCCACAGACTGCCCGGTATCTCTCAAGGGCCGGGCGTTGTTTATGCGCTGCTGAAAAATTTGGCCTCGGACGGAGTTCTTGTTTCTCGCAGAGTCGCTGGCACGCCGAAGGTTTATTACCGCATTACAGTCGCAGGCGCGGCGAGATTGGAGGCAGTTCGGCAGGTGTGGATTGATATCGAGGAAGCTGTGCAGACGGTTTCGGTGCACTCTTAACTCAGGTGATCGGTGGCTTTTGTCGAATCTTTGGTTTGCGGCGCAGCGGCGTGGCCATTGTGCTTGTGACTGTATTGCGTTGCCGAGCGGCGGCGGCGTGAAATTGCGCCCCCTCACGGGCAGTGCGAAGTCCAAGACCCGGGTTCGATAAGGGTAATCGGCTATCCGTTGCGCCACCGTAGGCTCGTTCCCAGTAATGGACAAATCCAGTCGGCGTGAGTCTTCAATCGGGGATTAACGGTAAATCTCCATTTTCATACGAGGGGCCTTCGGGACGCTCTCGTCCTCTGGCAACGACCCCGCGTTAGCCACGCCTGCCGGCGCGAAGATGTTCTTAGCAACATAGCCGAAATAATCCTCTCGGCTGATCTTCTCGATGATGCGGCTCAACAGGATAAAGTTGGAATAGCTCCGGCCAATCGTGCCGCAATGAAGGGTTTGATGTGGCCTGAAATAACTTCGCGAAAACAGATTAGAGTGCGATGGACCAAACAAAAAAAACCTGGCGTCACCGGGTCTTTTCTTCATGGATTGACTTGGACTAGCTCTTATTTTTCTGGTCCACGTCTTTGTTGGCGGTGACCTTTTCGTCCTGATTTGGCTTGGCGCCCGCGTTTGGCGTCACTTCGCCGGTTTTTCCCTGTTGAGCATGCTGACCTTGCTGCTGGCCAGTCTGCTGACCGGTCGTCGGCTTATTTTGATCTTTGCTGGCTTGAGTCTGCTGTGACTTGTCGTTGTTATTGGTTTCGTTTGTCATGAATAGTTCCTCTTCGTTGGTGACCAGCCCATATCCGTAACCGCCCTGCGGGCACTCTGTTCCGATGCATGTTTTTTCTGTAGGCCTTGACGTAACCAAAGCGCGAGAAACGGCCTTTATCACGCTTGGAGTTCGCCATGCGACGCAGAAAAGAGCTGCTTTTGCGATTTAAGTTCCTGAACCCGACAACGTTTTCATGCATGCGGCTAGTTTGTGGAGCCATTAATAAGGCGAAGAAAGTGCTCTGCATGTTGCCAATGTTGTTCACGGGTGACGGCGTCGCCAATATTCGCCTGTTGCGCTAGCTCGCAATAGCGATTGTAATTGCGCTGCCAGTCACCCGTTGTAGAATTGTGCTGGCTGCCGGCGCTGAAATGCGATTTCCGATTGTCGGGAGTAAATCGTGGCGACTTACCCGTCGGTCTCCGCTTATTACATATGTTCGACATCTTGCCTATCATCCTATTCCGGCTGCGCCCATTTGTGGCTCGTGCTTGCCCTGAACCGCTTTGCTGCTGATGGTCCTTCGCGCAACGCTTTCGCAAAGCCCTCGCTCCTACACCATCTTTCTGTCTCGATTTGATGGGGGTTCAACCTTTCAATATCGACCGGACTAAGGTTGCCGCTTGCGCTCATTGGCGGTGTTTTGGCTGCGTTCCAACCGCGGCGTAGAGTCGACTCATCTCGAAGGTTGAACTGGCGTTCACTTCCGCGCCGCTTCTGAAAGAAATTCCTTTACCATCCGACTCGGGCGGCAAAGCCTCGCAGCGTTGTGCGTCGCCACGATCGGGCGATTTATCAGAATAGGGTGCTCGACCATCGCGTCGAGTATCTCGTCGTCGCCAACGTCTCTCTCATCCAACCGCAATTCACCGAATAAGGGTTCGGTCTTTCTGGCGAGGTCGCGGACGGAGAGGTTCATCCGCACAGCGATAGATTTCAATTCTTCTCTCGTCGGCGGGAACTTCAGATACTCCACAACCCGTGGCTCATAGCCTGCGGCCTGAATTTCCGTCAGCGTGTTCTGCGATGTGGTGCATTCTGGATTGTGGTAAGGGGTCCAATCTACAGCCAGCAAGGCAGCCGGAAGAGATTGAAATTCTTCGCGCCGCAAGTCAGCTAATGAAGCGATATGGAGACCGGGCGGCTATGGAGGCAGGGTTGCGCGCCGATGGCCGTATGGAGCTTGGTGACACGTTCAATTGTGAATTGTCGAACCGGGTTGGTGTCGGTGCACGAACTGGAACGAATCGATATTCCCGGTAAAGCACTCAACTAAATGCTTTTTAACGGTTCATTGTCGCCGAGGAACGCACCGATCACGCTAACGTTCTCAACCAAGGGCGGGTGCCCCTTTTGGACCCCAAGTCCAGCCTTCCCAGGTGGGGTGTCCGCTCCCAGTCCAACCTACTCGTGTATGGCACGAGCACTCAAGGTTGTCGCCGCCGGTCGTTTGGCGGTCAATGAGCTTCAAAATCCCGTACTTGCTGAAGGTTCCCGTCGGCGCGGCCTTCGGGACTCCCCTGTTGTTGCCATAGTACATAGGCGCGCTCGCGCAAATGTTGGTCCAGGGCGCGACACCAATATTCTTCAGACCGGCCTTCTAACCGCCCTTCCTGTTCCCAGAGAAGATACGCTTTTTCTCGCACATCCTGCTCTAGGCCCGCCTTGGTTTGGGAATCCCCAGGCAACTGATCGTCGTCTGGGGCCATCCGGCCTCCGTGGCAGTGGTGGATCCTGGCGGTCAGCTTCGACAGTTCCGCATCTGGAACCAACCGTCCACTGGCTGCAGCTTCCAGACCTTTCGTCACAAAATCTGTATCGCTTCCGTCGCATAGCGTCACTGGGTATGTGTGCATGACATTTCTGTTTGCGTCCAAAATATCGACTAGTCGCTCGGTCATGACTTGATTTCTCCGTTTCTGCCGCGTGATGGTGGGTTGGTCCAGCGCGGAAGGGCCCAGCTTCGCGGTCCCATGCCCTCCCGTACGTAACGCATGGGACAGCCCCATCGTATGCGGTGCGCACGATAAGGCGTTCTGACTCTTCATCCACGAAGTCACAGAAGGAGGGTATTTGCCACTGGCGGTTCGCAATCGTTCCAAGGAACATAGCGCCTCTCTCATGGGTTGAGATTGCGAGCGGGGCGTGCCGTTGGGACAGCCCAATCTACCCCCTCAGCGGGATGTTCCGCTCACCCACTGAAGACCTAAGTTCCTTTAGCAATCGCGCCATTAACCGTGTGTAAGAAAGGTTGCAGACGCAACGACACACAATCTGTAATTAGTACGGTGGTCCGAATGGACAACAATCAATGTCGCCCCTTCCTAGATCAAGTCGCATAGTTGACTGCATCAGAACGGCAGCAAAGACGGCTTCGATAAATGAAATCGCTTTATTACTAGAGGTAAGAGCTGCAATCGACGTCGTGCCAAAGCCTGGGCAGGGGAAGCCGGATCAAAGAAGGTGGGTGGACGAATGCGTCAAAAGGCTGGCGAAAATCTATGTAGATTATACCGGGCGCAAGATCGGGTTCACCAATTGCGAAGCCGAAACGCGCTTCGAGCGCTTCGTCCGCTTAGTGATTGTGAGCGATGACCAAAAAGTCTCGAGAAACCTCCTGAAGGCGGCGATCCGGCGTTTCAATCAAAAACAATCGGGTAGAAATTCGGGAATTGATCTCGCTGCCGAATAGCTTGGTCGTTTTGTTTCGCACATGAGGGCAGTTCGCCATTTTGCTGCAAAACTCTGAGACCCCATATCGCTACCTTGCAGGACGGCCTTCCCCTGGTGGGGTCTCTCACGCGAGCATGGGCGCGAGAAATTGCTCGAGCAGGCGCACATAGGCGCGCGTTCTCTACTTCGGCGGGACAAGCAGGACCATTGGGCCTTCCATCCTCGCTTCAAATCCCATGCCGCGCGCTATCTTCTGCATTGCCTCCGCAGCTTTACCAGGCGCGGGCCTACCTAGCTCTGCTCGTCTGTATAGGCCCACGTTGGCAGTCTCGAACAGCGCCCCTGCTTCAGCAAAGGTCAGGACAAGAGCTACCGCGTGATCTGGCATTGGGCACTCCGGCTGAAATTCATTTGGCATCCTACAGCGGCGGCGGCAGTGTTCAATAAACCCTACTGTTGCTTACACCCAAAACATCAGCATTAGCGAGGGTCTCTCCGATGCGCTTTGACCGTTCAATAAACAGTTGATTGTTGAACAGAACTGCCTCAGGCAGCAAAGAGCGGGAGCAGCACATGAAGCGCGTAGCATTGTACCTTCGGGTACCCCTAGCGCCCCAATATAGCCGCGATCTGAATGTCCGCTCTGCGCCAAAACCGGACTTTAGCCTGATCGATCGCCGCTATACTCGCCTCATTATGCGGCTATTGAAGGAGCCATGGCGCTCGTCGACAAAATCAGGCGTTGTTACATTGACGGTGCATTCTGGAAGGCCGCCGAACACCTAGCCACTTGATTCAAGCCTCCACACTTCCCATGTCAGGGTGGCGAAGCCCTCCTCAGACCAAAGCACACAGAACCCGCAACAGTTGGGTGAGCCTGCTCTTGGTTGCGCGCTTTGCCCCGTCCACACAGTCGTTTGGATGCCACCTGAGCTATAGGAACCTAATGGCCCTCGGAACAGTGAAATTCTTCAACGCGCCCAAGGGTTTTGGATTTATTTCCCCGGACATCGGCGGCGGCGATATCTTCGTGCACGCCTCGGCGTTTCAGGCAACAGGCGCGCAGAGCCTAATCGAGGGTCAGCGCGTGACATACGATACGGATAGCGATGCCAAGGGGCTGAAGGTCACGAAATTGGAGCTGGTCGCTCCGGACGGAGGAACGGCACATTCGGGGGAACATTCCGCGCCTATCGGCAAACCGGACAAAGACTTGGTGCTCACAATTTATCACAACCCAGAATGCACCACATCGAGCAACACGCTGAGGGAAATTCAGGCCGCAGGCTATGAGCCAAGAATTGTGGAGTATCTGAAGTTTCCGCTTACGAGGGAAGAATTGAAATCTATCGCTGTGCGGATGAACCTCTCAGTCCGGGACCTCGCCAGAAAGACCGAACCTTTATTTGGTGAGCTACGGCTAGATGAGAGAGACGTTGGCGAAGATGAGATACTCGACGCGATGGTCGAGTACCCTATCTTGATGAATCGCCCCATCGTGGCGACGCACAACATTGCGAGGCTTTGCCGCCCGAGTCGGATGGTAAAGGAATTTCTTTTGGAAGCGGCGCGGGAATGAACGCCAGTTCGACGTTCGAGCTAAGTCGAATCTATGCCCGTGGGTGGAACACAGCCTAAAGACTGCCAATGAGCGTAAGCGACGACCTTAGTCCGGTCAGATCGATATAGAAAGACCGCGTTGGAGCGAGAGCGTTGCGCGAAGGACCATCAGCAGCAAGCGGTTCAGGGCAAGCACGAGCCACAAATGGGCGCAGCCGGAATAGGATAGTAGCAAGATGTCGAACATACATAATAAGCGGAGACCGACGGGTAAGTCGCAGCGATTTACTCCCGACAATCGGAAATCGCATTTCAGCGCCGGCAGCCAGCACAATTCTACAACGGGTGACTGGCAGCGCAATTACAATCGCTATTGCAATCTCGCGCAACAGGTGAATATTGGCGACGCTGTCACCCGTGAACAACATTGGCAACACGCAGAGCACTTCCTTCGTCTTATCAACGGCTCCGCCAACTAGCCGCCTGCACGAGCTAAGCCGGAGGCGAATGTCATTCACGACAATCCTTGGAGTTCTGGCGGCGGCGGTCTCAACTGCGAGCTTTGCGCCCCAGGCATGGAAAATAATCAGGTCCCGTAAGACCAAGGATATCTCGACAGGTATGTATCTGTTGACCGTCGTCGGTTTCGTGTTGTGGATCGGATTTGGTATCAGGGTGGGACAGTGGCCGTTGATTGCGTCAAATTCAATTTGCCTGCTGCTGTCTGCCTTTATCTTACTTATGAAGCTCTTGCCTGCTTCAAAGAAGGATGCCGTCGCCAAGACTGTTGATCCAACGCCATAGATTGTCACGTTGGACGAGTTGCCAGAGCTCTTGGGCATGTCCGCATTACTGCTTCACAAAGAATGTTATGGTCGATCAGCGAGGGAGAAGGCCTGTTAGTGTGGCGGCCAGGTCTTGATACATGAATGGCTTCCTCAGGATAGCTCGGTCACCGTAGCCCTCCATTGAATGATGATTTCCGTTGCCGGTCGAGAAAAAGAACGGCACACCTCGCGCGGCGAGCGCGTCGGCCACAGGACGGCTGTTGGTGCCATTTAAGTTCACATCCAGCATGGCGGCGTCGAAGGCCTGCCCGTCAATCAGAGCGGTGGCCTGAACAACCGTGGCTGCAGTAGTGACGGACTCGCACCCCAGATCGGTCAGCATGGATTCAATCATCATGATGATCAGCATTTCATCCTCAACGACAAGGATGCGGCGGCCGGACAGTAATTTATCCATCAAGCGCACCGAGTGGCGTTGGAATGTTTATCGCGCAGACCAGGCCATCCGGCCGGTAGTCGAGATGCGCGGTACCTTGCAGTTCGTGCGCAAGACCGCGCTCGATCACGCGCGATCCGAATCCCCTGTGCGAGGGCAGCTTGACCTGAGGGCCATCCCTTTCCCGCCAGTGCAGGATTAACCGGTCGCCTTCGGGTGTCGGTGCAGTCTTCCACTCGATCAGGACCGATCCTTTCTCATTTGAGAGAGAACCGTATTTCATGGCATTAGTTGCCAGTTCATTGAACGCGATGCCCAGGGCCAATGCCGCTTGCGGCGGGAAGCGGATATTCTCCCCCTTGATCGTGATGCGATCGGCCCGACCGCCGGCGACCCCGAATGGCGCCAGGGCATTGTGGACCACATCGAGCAAACCCGCACTTTTCCAATTTTCACGGGTCAGCAAGTCGTGCGACAGGGAAAGCGCAAGCAGCCGAGACTCGATGGCGGACCGGATCGCGATGGGGTTGGAATTGGTTCGCAAAGCCTGCCAGACAATCGACTGCACCGTCGCAAGGGTGTTTTTCACGCGATGGTTCAGTTCATCGATGAGCATCCGAGACTGAGTCAGCGCTTCCTTGTGCCTGGTAAGATCAACGAACGAGGCAAAATACTGAACAACATCACCGTTCTTGTTCCGAACCGGGCTGATGAAGACGTCGGACCAGAACTCGCTGCCATCCTTGCGCCGGTAGAGAACCTCCGCGCCGCAGTCCGACCCACTCTCGAATTCGGCCTTAATTCTGGCCAGCGCTTCGGCATCAGCGACATGCGCCATCAGGAAGTTGAAATTTTGCGCAAGAATCTCTTTCCGGTCGTATCCTGTCAGAGAGAGAAAGCTGTCATTGGCAAAAATTATCGGATTGCCGAGTTGCCTGGCATCCGCGAACACCATCGCCATTCTGGTTGTTTCAGCAGCGACCACGAATGGGCCAAGCTTCTCCTCAAAGCCTTCAACGTTGGCTTCTGCATCCCTCTGCTCGTCGGACTTGCTTGCTATTTTTGCCAAACTAAAACTAGATCCGGTTTGAAATGAGCGCCATAGTGCGACCGACGCGCAGAAATCCGCGCAGCCAAAATATGCGCTTCTCTGTAGGGATGCTTAGCCCAAACGCAGTAATGGGATATGGCCTCAAGGCTGGAAATCCCGCCTTGGGACATCAGCGATATCGTGAAGCTGATGGAGGAATACGAAGCGACATGAAGTTCTAGCGTTGCTGCGCTCTTTTCAGTTTCCCCAATTCTCTGGAAAGGAGCTGAGCGAGAATTTTATACTTACCGTCCTCTGTCTCTGCATTCAGCTGTTCCTGAAAGTGACCAATATCTTGCGTGGCCACCCAGTCGGCCCATCGTTGCTCTTTGGTCTTGTCCGTCATGGCACGTCTCCATCATCTATGATGTGACCCCACGGCCTGCGTCTCAGGCTCTCATGTCTCCCAACCGGCCCCAGAAACCGATGGCTAAGGGTATGCCCGCCCCAAAACCAAAGCTGTATCGGATTGACCACTCACAACCATGGACCAAGCTCTAAGGGACATCCGTAAATTGCCTCGGCCTTGCTGCTTGAAACCGCCAAATGACGCATAAACGGCCACAACCGGGGGTAAATGGGTCGAAACGTCAGTCTGTGCGTTCCTGTGCGAGCGCCAAAGGTTGGCGGCTTCCTGCCGCTTCCATCAAAGGCGCGTTCACCCGAAGCTGTGACGACACGCAATTGCGCGGCGTTAAGCCGTGGGCAAGGAAGAGAACATGTTCGAAATTCTCCGTGCCACAACTATCAGTCTAGGGCTGATCGGCGCTACATTCGCGGCGACAAGTCCGACAAGTGCAGCAGAAGTCGTAGGCGTCCATGTGGGCAATGTCGGCCTTGGCTTCAAGATTGGCAACGGTCATTACTACGATCGGGACCATCATCGCCAATCATATACTTATCCGTCAGACTGGCACAGCTACCATCACCAGCAGTCCTGGTACCAAAGCCATCGGGAGTGGAACAATCGGCAACATGCTGATTGGTATCGCAACTGAATCTGGTTGCGTAGCGGAACCTTTCGGGCCCGCCTCGCACGGAAGTGCGGGGCGAGTTTGAGCGGTAAAGAGATTGGCGAACTGCCTTTTCCCGAAGGATTGGAATATGTCGCTCGGAACCATACTGCTCATTATTTTGATAATTGCATTGCTTGGCGGCTTTAGCGGGCTCGGGGGTGGACCCTTCTACGGGACCGGCTACTACGGTGGCGGCGGGCTCGGCCTTATACTTGTTATTGTGTTGATCTTGGTGGTGCTCGGTAAGCTTTGAACTGATTCAATCTTAATGGATCACGGGCATTTGCAGCATCGCCTGGTCGCCTGTTGAATTCCAAATACCGTTTGCGTTAGACGCGAACATTTCCACGGAGGAGCGCACATGTTTGGCTGCGCGGATTTCATGCTGCGCTTGCGCTGCGGCGCTCATTTCAACTGACCGGATTGAGTTGTAGTTTGGCAAAAATAAAGAACAGGTCCGACGGGAAGAAGCATGATTGTTGGCCGCGCTCGCGGAGTTGACGATTGCCGTTCGCCAGTCAGCTATCAACTTCATTGGACCGACACGGTGCCGCGCGCTTAGGTCTCGATGTGCGGCTGCTCGTGAAGGACAAGATTCAACAAGGACTTGTGAACCTCGATGTGGCCGTTATAGCTGATGAGACCCAGCTTGCGGAACCGGTTCATGAAGAAGCTGACGCGCGACCTGGTGGTTCCTATCATCTCGGCCAAGGTTTCCTGACTGATGTCGGCGATGATCGGCTCCAGCCTGCCTTCCTTGCCATAGTGCGCCAGCAGCAGCAGAAGCCGGGCCAGCCGTCGCTCGCTGGAATTGAACAATTGGTCGATCAGGTCAGCTTCCACCCGGATAGTACGGTTCAGGATATGGTTGATGAACATCTGCGAAAAGGACGGTTGTTCCTGGACAAGGCGAATCATTGCGGACTTTTCGATCCGCACCACGACCGCGTCGGTCATGACCGAAACCGTCACCAGGCGCTGTGCCTGGCCCGCCATGCAGGCTTCACCGAAGAATTGGTCGGGATCAAGGATTGCAGCAACCGCTTCCTTGCCCCGGTCCGAAACCACCGTGACCTTCAGTTTGCCCTTCTGGACAAAGAAGACAGCGTCGGCTGCATCGCCTTGGGAGAAGATGATCTGGTTCTTGCGATACCTGACGATGCTTCGTCCCTCGCCGGGCTGGGCAAGGAAAGACGCCGTATCGAAATCTGGTGATCGTTTTATTGCCAACCTGGCTCTCCTATGAGCTCCGCCATCGGCTCACGGGCATTTTAAGCCACGCTCTCTGGCCTGCCAACCAGTCCCTTCCAGCTGTGAATTTCGATAGAGACGCACTAATAGGGCCTGAATATCACCGCCCAATCGGCCGCTTACAATACTCGGCGACGTGATTCGTGACGAACTATCAGGTCGAGCGCCGCGCGTGTGACCTAATAACGGCGCCGTTCGGGTTCGATTATCCTATTCTGGCTGCACCGATTTGTGGCTCGTGCTTACCCTGAACCGCTTGGCTGCTGGTGGCGATCCGCGGTACCACAGCGATACGAGTTGGGGGCAACCGACCTAAGCACCTGAGCTACGCTCAATTCAGTGCCCCGCCCTCTGCGAGGGCGTTAGCGTTTGGCGGATAGCGTTGGCCGCTGCACTTTCAAACTCTTCAGCTGTGCCGCGCATCATGTCGCTACGCCATGGTTCGTTCGATTGGGCAGCACAGTTCCGCCAATATCTGGCCAGATCCAAAAGCATTTCGGAACGAGCATCTTCACGGGGCAGCAGTTTTTTACTCATCGCGTGGTATCCCTTCGGCAGCCTTTGATATCCTGCGCTGGTAGCCAAGAAAGCGGGCGGGGAGGCGACCCCGCCCGCTTTGCCGACTGACGGGGCTACGGGGCAAAGCACCAGCCTAGCGTGAGTCAGTATGCCTATTGCCGGCTTTTGTTCTGTATAGAACTGCTCACTTTGACTGCTAACGGAGCCGCCAGATGATGCCGCACGAGCGAGGTGTTTGCGTCGCTCCGCTCCGAATCGGCCTGCATGTTTAGCGAGGAATTAGCCCCCTGGGCCGCAACCGGCTTGAACGCGCTAAGGGTGGACCAAGCTAGCGAAAGCTGCGCGTTCCGCGCTAGCAACCAATTGGGGCGATCCACGTTGTTGATCGGCTATGTTCCGATTCGCCATTGTCGCTACCATCATCTTCTGTTGCGCCCCAACGCTTGCTCACTCGGCGACGCAGAACGTTCCTCCGCCCGGAACTGTCGAAGACCTCGGCGCGCCGGTGAAGTTCGTCGCCGATGGCCCACCGCGCCCCCTGATACGAATGGTCTCCGATAACCATCCCGAGATCGTCGCCGCAGTAAGGTCCAATCTGACAGCTCGCTGAATTCGAGCACGCCATTCGCCTATGTTGGCCCAACGAGCCGCTTTTCTGCCGCGGCGTCTTTGGGCCGGCCCACAGTTCGGAGAGCGCCGCCTACGCTAAAGTCCGCGCGCTGCAATTCGGCGGCTCAAGCCTTAACGGAACCTTGCCTAGAAATTGTCACCAAAGACTCTCAGGACACTTCGATGCATAAACCACTGATGATGGGTCTCGGGCTGTGCGCAATAGGCGCGTTGTGGAAGTTCGAGGAGGAAGAAGACGGCTTGGCTGCCAGCCTTTCGCCGCTCCCCGCTGCGCTTGCGCTTGAGGCGGGAATTTTCTTGCTGCGGCAACACCAAGTTACGCTCCTGACTACACCTAAACATTGACACCTTGTTCGCCATTGCTCTTCACCGATTCAATGCTCGGTATCTTGCTAAAAGAGGCCTTCATGATAGCTACCTTTCAAACCTGGAAAGTCCTTCCGCATGGCAAGTTGACGGAGATTGACGAAAATATACTGACCGTGGTGGGCGAAATTCCTATGCCGATCGGCGGTCTTCAACGTCGAATGACCGTAGTGCGGTTGACCGATGGTCGACTTGTAATCTTTAGCGCGATTTCGCTCGACGATGACGAGATGCGCGCCCTTGAAGACTATGGAACGCCCGCATTCTTGATCGTGCCCAATTCCCATCACCGGTTGGATGCGAAGACGTGGAAGGATCGCTATCCCGACATTCAGGTCATCACTCCCAAAGGCGCTCGTCCGAAGGTCGAAGACGCAGTGCCGGTAGACGCCACGTCGGCAGACTTCGGTGATGACAGTGTCTTGCTGATCGACGTGTCAGGCACCCGATCACTTGAGTCTGCTCTTTTGGTTACCAGGACGGACGGAACGACCTTGGTGCTGAACGATGTTGTGGCCAATATTCGTGATGAGAAGGGGTTCGGAGGCTGGTTGCTTCGGATGATGGACTTTGCAAGCGACGAACCGCAGGTGCCAATTCCGATCAAGGCGGCGATCGTTTCTGACAAAGCGGCCCTTAGCGAGCAATTGCTGCGCTGGGCGGATATTCCGTCCCTCAAGCGTATCCTGGTCTCACATGGATCGGCTATCGAGACCGACCCTAGCGGCGCATTACGGCAATTGGCGGCTTCGCTGTGATTCCCGCTGCGCAAATATCCCTTTCAAAATGGCTTGCCATGATTGCGGAAAGGGATTTCCGCGAACTCCCTTCGATTGTTGCGGCAGACGCCATCTTCCACTCACCCGTTGGATTGAAGCCTTACCCGGGACGCGACTTGGTCTGCCTTATGCTCAGCACAGCAGCCGGTATTTTCGAGGACTTCAAATATCATCGAAAACTCGTTGATGGCGAAAATGCTGTGCTCGAGTTCAGCGCGCATATCGGCGACGAACAACTCAAGGCCGTTCATATAATCCGCTTCAACGCCGCCGGCGAATTTTCGGATATCGAGAAAATGGTGCGGCCGGTGAAGGCTGCAAAGGCGCTCGGCGATGCTATGGGTGCAAAGATTGGCCCGCAAATAAAAGCGATGCGTGCGGTAGAGTAAGCCCGGGAGCTCGCCACATGTCGATGCCGTCGCGAAGGTCTATATATGCCGCTCTGGCCGGCAATGTGGCTGTCGGCGTGGTCAAGCTGCTTGCCTATTTCCTGAGCGGCAGTTCTTCGATGCTGGTGGAATCCATCCACTCTGCCATCGACACCCTCAACCAGGGCCTACTTTTGATTGGCCAGCGGCGTGGAGCACGGCCGCCTGACGACCGTCACCCCTTCGGCTATGGGCTTGAGGCATATTTCTGGACCTTCGTCGTAGCCCTTCTGATCTTCGTCGCTGGCGGCGTTGCCGCGATCTATGAGGGAATCCAGAGACTCCTGCATCCGATGCCAGTGGAACATGTGCCGTTGACGCTCGGGGTATTGGCCGTCTGCATGGTCTTCGAAATCGTGACGCTGGTGGTAAGCATGCGGGCGGCCGAAGACGGACGATCCGGCCTTTCACGCAGGCGGCTGCCGAAGCCGTCGCTGGCCCAATTCATCCATTTCAGTCCTGATCCAGGCGTCTTCGAAGTCCTGGCCGAGGACGCGGCATCCATTCTTGGCCTGGTGGTCGCATTTTTAGGTGTGGTGGGTTCCGCCTGGTTCGGTTGGCCTTGGGCGGACGGCGCCGCTGCGGTCGTGATCGGGTTGCTTCTGGTCGTGTTGGCCGGCGTGATCGTGGCCGAGACCCGCAGCCTTCTGACGGGCGAGGCAGCCTTGCCGTCCACCGTGGAAGGGGCGGGGTTGAGTTTCGAGGAAGACCCCAGCGTCGACACGGTGTGCGAGGTGTTGAGCATGCAGTTGGGGCCCGACGAAATCCTGATGGCCGCGACTCTGGATTTCAACGACGACATGAGCGGGCCGCAGCTTGAGGAAGCTGCCGACGATCTGACGAAAAAACTGAAGGCGGCGGATCCGCGGATCACGCGCGTATTTTTGCGGCCTGGGCGAGCGCTAACGTAGTAGCTGCAGATAGAACTGAACTGACGCCACCGACAGGAGAATCCATGAACGCTCTCGAAGACGCCAAAACACTGGTTGCAAAGACCAGCAAACCTTATCCCGGAGACAGCGACGAGTACCGTCGTGCGCGGGAAGCTCTTCTTGCAGAAGAAATAGAACTGCGTCGTCATCTCGTTCGCGTCGCGGAACAGCGCCGCAACCTTCCTCTCGGCGGTGAGCCTCCACCATTCAAGTTTCTCGACGAGAATGCCAAGGAATTGAGCCTGGCCGACCTATTCGGCCGGCACGACACTTTAGTGACCTACTTTTGGATGTATGGGCCCCAGCGTGAACGCCCCTGCCCGATGTGCACCTCGTTCTTAGGTTCTATCGACATTCCAGTCAGGGATGTTGAACAGCGAGTGGCGTTCGCAGTGCTTGGTCGATCACCGGTGTCCCGTCAGCTTGCATTTGCGCGAGAGCGTGGATGGCGCAATTTGAGGTTTTACCAATGCGTGGGCGACGAATTTGCCAAGGCGTATCGAGGTCTGGCTGCTGATGGCAACGAATGGGCTTCGCTCGACGTCTGGGTCCGCAAAGGCGATAGGGTGTATCACTTCTGGGCTGGTGAAAGTGTCGGCACACAAGACCCGGGACAGGATCCTCATTTGGCGCCGGAGATTGCCCCCCTCTGGAATATTCTCGATCTCACCCCTGGGGGCCGTGGGACCGACTGGTACCCAAAACTCAGCTACTGAGCGACCCAGAGAGCTGTCCGAGGGCAAATAAGCTTCCCTTTCCTGGGGTTAGAGGCGCAAGGGCGGGCATTAGCCCTACAGTGGCAACCATGGCGCATGGTGCGGCGGGCCTTCCCTTGCAGCGCGGCCAGCCTCGAGCGCTGCCCTTTGGGCCGCCCTGTCCTGGGCACGGACGACACCCATGGCGAGGATGGCGAATAGCTCCGAGAGGCGCTCCTGGGGCGCCATGGCGGCAGGGGAAAGGGGTTAGGACCGACGTTCGGCATTGATCCAGCTCCAAGACCGGCAGCCGACGTTCGCTCCAGAAACCGGTGACAGTCCAGTCCGCCTTGGGCGGACGAGCTGGCCCAAAGAGGCGTTGCTCCAGTCCACGGAATCGGAAGATTTGCCGGAAATCGGGGGTCCGGAGCAGAGAGGGTTGGTTTCGAGTCCCCTATCCTCCGCCATCCTTCGCCCTGCGAGGCTTGGGATAACAGGCAAGATTTTCAAAAAGCGAAGGATGGCGGAGCCGGATCGGTTCAGAAGCCTTGTTCGACCGATCGCCAACAGGCGATCGGGGCGCGAGGCGAAGCCGAGCGATCTGAGCGAAGCGAAGACGAAAAACAGGCAAAAGCCTGTTTTTCGCAATCCCTCCGGCTCCGCCATCCCTGCTGACGCAGGCATGCTCTTTCAACCAGCACAGAACAGCAGGGACGGCGCCCGCTAACCGAACGTCAAGCCACCGCCTTCAGGCGTTCGGCAGCCTGAGCGTCGCGGAAATTAGACACGTGCGGTCGGTTAATCGCATTTTTTCGTTACTGCGTGTTCACCATCTGCGCTGAACAAATCATGCATGGCAGCCTGAGCTTGGTTGGGCCACCTCAAAAATTGTCCCTCATTATCAAGTTTGTCGCGACGTGAAGCCGAAATGGTAAAGATTGGCATCTGTTAAAATTGCGTTCACCCAAACCAACTAACTTTAGGCCACAGAAACGCTGTTGCCGCATATCGCAGCTCGGCACCTGGGCTTGTCCGTTCTGACGGCCTGTTTTGGGGATAATGATGGCGAGGGCCGCAATCAAAAACCGACATCCTGTTTGGGGCGGCCCAATTCGTCACGGGATTGACGATTGCACCGGCGTGACGGCGTTGGAATTTGCGCTGCTTGCGCCAGTCTTCATGATGCTCTTTTTTGTCCTTCTCGAAACCGGCATCATTTTCATAAGCCAGGCAATGCTGCAAAACGCAGTCAATGACGCGGCGCTGTTAATTCGAACCGGCCAAGTGCAGAATTTGGGAATGTCGCAGTCGCAATTCCGCGACGCGGTGTGCCAGCACGCGACCGGGCTCATCGTCTGCGACGATCTATTGATCGATGTGCAAGCCTTCCAAGACTTCTCCAACGCCCAATATCAACCGCCCCTGGCCACGGACGGCACCTTGAACCCCGATCTTTCCAACTTTCGGCCTGGAAACCCTGGTGAGGTCGTGCTGGTGCGCGCGCTGTATTCCTGGCAGGTGGTGACGCCGCTTCTCACTCCCTTTCTCGCCAACATGGCCGATGGAAAGCACCTCCTGGTCGCAACAACGGCATTTCGCAATGAAACCTTCTAGCCTCCTGCGTGCGCTGGGCAATACCGACGCGGTTGCTGCCGTGGAATTCGCCTTTATCGCGCCGATTTTGATTTTGATGACTTTTGCCGTCATTCAATTCGCCGATGTCTATGAATGTCTGAGCAAGGTCAAGGCGGTGGCGACCACTGCCTCGGACATGGTCTCGCAAGAGAAAGAGCTTACAAATAGTGGCAAGGACGATGTATTTGCCGCCGCGCGCGCCGTCCTCTACCCCCATGATAGTAGTGGCGCCGTCATTGTACTGACGAGCGTGGTTGACGATGGAAAGGGGCACGCCAAGGTTGTCTGGAGCGAGGCCAACAATGGCAGCGCCCTCGACGCGGAATCGAGCGTGACTCCGCCTGCCGGCATACTGCAGCCCGGCGGGAGCGTAATTGTGGCGCAGGTGACCTATAGCTATAGCCCGCCCGCGATCACCGATTTTTTTGGCACTTTGACTTTCACCGAAACCTCCTACGCGGTGCCGCGGCTTTCCGCGCAGGTGGCGCGCGTGAGAAGCTGACATTCCTCGCGCACCAACGGAAAGTGCGGGCCAAGCTAGGCGACTTGTTTGCCACTTGGCGGCGCGACGGCTTCATCCAGTAACATGAATGTCTGCAGCAACGCCTGGCGGATTTCGTTGAGGATGCTGGGAGAGCAATGTTTTCCTGCGCGAGCCTCAGCTTCGATCTTCGCGGCCAGCGCCGACACTGCGACCGCGCCCATATTGTAACTCATCGATTTCAAGGCGTGCGCCGCCGCGGCGGCGCCCTCTAGATCCCCAGCGCGGACTGCATTTTCCAGCGTGTCGGCGGCTGGCGAGGCGCTCTCCTTGTACAGTTTGCTCAGATGGACGAGAAAATCGCGTTGGCCACCCGCCATCGAAAGAAGATTGTCGAAGGTGGCTTGGTCCAGTAGTTGCCCGGGTAAGGAAACTTGCTCAGGCTGGACGCTTTCTGGAGGCGCTATTTGCCCCGGCTGATAATAGCGCTCCAGGATTCCCGCCAGGCTTTTCAAGGTAAACGGCTTGTGAAGTACGCCGTCCATATCGCACTCTCGCCAGGCCTCCGCCGCCGCCCCCACGACATGGGCCGTCAAAGCGACAATGGGCATACGGTCCAGGCCATGCTCCGCCTCCGCATGCCTTATCGCGCGGGCGGCCTGGAAACCGTCCATTTCCGGCATGCTGCCATCCATCAGCACAAGGTGGAAATTTCGATCTTTCGCCGTCGCAGCATTCACCGCCGCCTGTCCATCACTGCAACAGTGGATGGTCGCGCCCAGTCTGGCCAGGGCTTCGCGCGCGACTTCAAGATTCACTGGGCTATCGTCGGTGACCAGAACGCGCATGCCGTCAAAGCCTGCCTGGGTTGTGTCGAGGCCGACGCCGCGCACTTGGCGGAGAGCGCCCAGATCTTCGCCTGCTTCAATTTGCGCGAAAATCTCCCGGAATTCCGTTAGACGGATCGGATAACACAACAAGCTGTCTATCGCGCCTCGAGCGAGCAAGTTGTGCGCCTCGACGTCGCTGAAATCCGCAATGCATATTTTCAATCCGCTGAAATGGGCAGGCAACGAAAAAGTTCTGGGATCTCCGATCGCAATATCGGCATCGGCCTCGACGAGCATATAGCCGCAATGCTCGAGATAACGACCCAGGATCGATGCCCCCGCCGCATCCAATTGCACCGACACTGTTTTCATCGCGGCATGACGGCATGGCCAGGGAAGAGGACCTTCGACGATCTCAACGGGCAACACCACCGCAAAGGTTGTGCCCGTTCCTACAGTGCTTCGCACCTCGATCGCGCCGTTCATAGCTGCGATCAGTTTCTTGCAGATAGCCAAGCCAAGTCCGGTGCCACCATAGCGGCGGGTGGTACTCTGATCGGCCTGGGTGAACGCTTCAAAAAGGCCGGATATCTTTTCGGCGGGAATGCCAATTCCGGTGTCGATGACCTCCAGCAGCAATCGTCCGTTCGCGACAGATGCTTCCAGAGAAACGCCACCCTTCTCGGTGAATTTCAAGGCGTTGTTCACGAGGTTGGACAGAATCTGTCTCAGCCGCGTTGGATCCGACGATACCAGATGGGGAAAGCCCGGGGAAATGTGGGCGCCCAATGTCAAGCCTTTGCTTTTTGCGCGTTCCCAAAAAAGACTCAAGACGTCTTCGACAATGGCGCCAACATCGGTTGGAATATGCTCCAACTCCAATTTTCCAGCCTCTGTCTTCGACAAGTCCAGAATGTCGTTGATTATCGACAGCAGGCTCGATCCCGCGTTGGCGATCACGTCCGCGAACCGCTGCTGGCGAGGCGGCAAGGAACTGTCAGCGAGCATCTCCGCCATGACCATGATACCGTTCATCGGTGTTCTGATCTCGTGACTCATCGCTGCCAGAAAATCAGATTTGGCCCGATTTGCATCCTCGGCGACACGCTTGGCGATCTCCAGATCGGCCGTGCGTTCCCGGACTTGTCGTTCTAGCCCTTCCATGTGCTTGGCAATCCGTTGATCGCGGTCCTTGATCTCGTCCATCATCTGGTTGAAGCCCAGGACCAGCGAGCCAACCTCATCGTCGGCGCGGATGTCGACCGGTTGGTCATAAACATGCGTTTTACGGATCCGCTCCATGATTTTGTTCAGAGACAGAAGCGGTGCAATAAGATGCGACTGCAATCGCCAGGCAATTGCCAGGCCGGCCAGCATGGCGGCGGCCGCCAAGACGCTGCTTCGGGCGAGGCTTCCGATGAAAACCGAAAACGTGCCGCGCGTATTGCCCAACACGATCAATGACGCGTTGACATGGCCGTTTCGAGTTATCGGCGTGACAAATTGCGAGGTTCGGCTAAATAAGCTCGCAGAGTCCAGGCTGGGATTGCCCTGCCTCAAATTGAGATCGGTAGATAGACGCGCGCCCGCGCCAGCCTCCGCCAGGAACGTATGATCGGGATATTCGATCCGGGCATAGTCTACCCCTTCGATGCCCTTGATCACGCTGAGTATGCGAAACCCCGCCTGAACATCGCGGCGCGCGGTTGCGTCCGATACCATGGAAGCAAGAACCAGCGTGCTGGCATGCAGTCTTTCGGTCTGCAGCAATGCGGCGCGGGCGCTGTCGTGCCAGGCCGCGATCACGGCAATGGGGAACACCGCCACCGCGACGACAAAAATTACAAGCAAAAACAGCTTGTTGCGCAATGATCGGCGACGGGAGCTTCCCCCGCCTGCCTGTGCACTTGGAGAGGTTCGAGGCGCCTGCATCGCGGCTCGAACTTACCCGACATTAATGATCATTGGCTTAACGTTGCCTGTTCATGCTGGGTCGGACATATGTCAGCAATTGGTGAATTACGAGACGAAGTGGGCAAGGTGTCCAAACCCCTTCGCTTGTTGGTGGCCGACGACGATCCGCTGCTGCGGAGCATCGCCTCGAAACGGCTGGCACCGGAATCGGCTGAACTGCGTACCGCCTCGAATGGAGCGGAAGCGCTGCGCCTGCTGGAACAACCGGGCATAAACCTGGTTCTTCTGGATCTCGACATGCCAGAAGTTGACGGCTTCGAAGTGTTGGCGCGCATGCGCGCAAATCCATCCACCAGGCACATTCCAGTCATCGTCATTACCGGCCGCGACGACAGCATTGCGATCGAGCGCGCTTTCACGGCGGGAGCGTCTTCGTTTGTGATGAAGCCGATCAACTGGGATCTTCTGGTTCACCAGATCGACTTCGTTCGGCGGGCCGCTGAAAACGAGTCCTGCCTCATCAGCAATGTACATGACTTGCAGAAGACCAGGGACGAACTGGAGCAAGCATCCGCCGAATTGAGAAAGGCTCTATCGGCCGCCGACCAGGCTAGCCGCGCCAAGACACGTTTCCTGGCCTCCATCAGTCACGAACTGCGAACACCCTTGAATGCAATCATCGGCTTCTCCCAACTGCTGTTGCGCATGCCGGACTTTCAAGGGCAATCCCGGCCAAGAAACTATCTCCAGGATGTTTTCGATAGCGGCACGCATCTGTTGCATCTGATCAACAGTATTCTCGATATCGCCAATCTCGATATGGGAGCACTCCGGCTGTGCAGGGCTCCAGTCGATGTGGGCGAGATCATCACCGAACTGGTCGCGGAAACCGTGTTACCGGCGAAGCGAAATCTGACGATCCAGACCGATATCGCCAAGGATATCAGGCCTGTTGATGGCGATGGCTGGCGCATAAAGCAGGCAATAGGTTATTTGTTGGCAAATGCAGTCAAATTCTCAGCCGATGGTGGCCACGTGTCGATAACGGCCGCGAACCAGGCAGGCGAGGTCCTGATCTGCGTCAACGATCAGGGCATAGGCATGGAAACTGCCAATCTTGCGCGTGTCTTCGAGCCGTTCACGCAAATAGACGATCGTTTGGAACGGCGCTATAATGGCATGGGGATCGGCCTTCCGATTGCCTATAAACTTATCAAGCTTCACGGCGGCGATCTGACGCTCACCAGCCAGCCAGGTCAGGGGACTAGCGTTTCCATTCGGCTGCAGGCGATCTAGGCATATTCTATCTGGTCAGGACAACGCGGTTGTCGCCCACACCGCTGGGCACGGGCACGGCGGAGCCACTGTAACTGCTGTTGACGACCAGTTTGGGACTTCCGGATAGACGAAGCCCCTTCGACACAATGACGGTCCAGGCAGATTCATCGGCGACGCTGTTATTGGAGCCCGATACCGTCAGCGTTCCGTTGGGAATATAGACAGTCCCCAGAAGCTGGTGGGCATGGTCGGTCGAAATTTGGAAATTGGAAGAGTTTTTTCGCGATGCCGCCAGGACGAAACCGGCATAGGGACCGGATTTGCGACCCGTGATTGATATCTGCGCATTTCCCAGAAATTGCATCAGCTGGGTATCATCGAATATCAGCACCACATCCGAGCCGCTGAGCTTTGAATTCATTGTCGCGATCAGAGCACCACGGGAAAAATAGTGTTCTCCAGGTAACAGGTGCAGATCGGCACCAAGCGCCAGCAGAATTATGCCGCAATGGACTCCCGGAGCCAGATTTACGGTGGTGAGACCTACCGTGAGGTTATAGTCGCTGCAGGCAGCAGGCGTCTGGATGGACATGCCGGCAAAGGGATCCGGTATTACGGGCGCGTCTGTCAGGGCCGTGGGAGTGATGGGGCCCGACGCCGTGCCAACCGCCTTGACGGCCGCAGCTTCGATACTGGCGTTGCGCGCCACGCTTACATCACTGTTGGATTGAACGCCGCAGTTGGGCGCGCTGATCGCTGAACGACCCTGCAAGGCAACGACGTCGGATTTGTCCTCGTTGAAGCCCAGGACGCATAGCGGCGTCTGGCCCGCGATATCGGCGACGGCGCTTGTAGAGACCGTCCAGCCGCCCGGCGGAAGAAGGTCGCCGAAAAAAGACCCACGATGCCCGTTGATTGCGACCTGAACGCCGTGACCGTTATCGACGATGGTTGCCGTTATCGCCAGCGTCCAACGCTGGCGCAATTCCGACAATTGCGCGTTGGCGAAATTCGTGGCGCGCTCCGCGGTGGCCGCGGAATTGTCGATGTTGAGCTGCTTGGCGCCGGCGAGCGCGGCCAGTTCCGCCACGCTCTGCATTTGGTGACGGTCTCCGACGACACTGAGCATCTCCATGCCGCCCAGACCGGAAGCCGCAAGCGCCGGCAGACCGAGGGCAAAAATAACGGCAACGTTGCCGCGGTTGTCTTTGAGCAATCCCAGACGCATCGATGCTCTACCCTCCGTATGCTGAACTATCAGCCGAAAGTTAAGTTTTTAGAAATAAATGTAAGAGTCGAAGCTCCTTTGGAGTGTTCCGTTTTGGCACTGGTGGATATTTTGCACCGTGGCCTTTGGGAAGAAAATCTGCGAGATGCGCCACCTGATGCGCGAGGGGCGCGAGGCGGCCAGCATGGCCGGCGAGCGATCCGAGCAAGGCGAGGACGGAAAACATGCCTTAAGCATGTTTTCCGCAATCCCGACGGCATTCATGAGAAATCAGAGCCAGGCGGCTTTCTGGCCGCTCGCTTTGGCTCGCGGCGTTCCTCGCTCCAGCCCTCGCTTACGCTCGGGCGTTCGGCACTCAAATCGGTCCACTGGACCGATTTGACCGGCAAGCCGGTCGTGCCTCACTCCACTGGATCGTTTTGTCGCCTTCGACCGCTCCTCACCCGCGCGTCGCCTGCCATTTGCCGCCATCGGAGATGGTGCCTTCCATCCTGTTGCCGGCGACGCGGCCCTTATAGGTCCGTTCGCCGACCGTGAAAGAAATCTCGTCACCATTCATCTTGCCGTTGCTGATCGGCGCGGCCCCGCCGGGCGACCGCAGTGTGCCGGAGACCATCTGAAAGGTCTGGGTCAGCGTCAGCCCTCCCCTGGGCGTCTGCCATGTGCCGGCCACCTTGGCGGGTATGATCCACAGCATGGCCCTGCAATAACTTTCACATTGACCAGTAGCAGAAACTTCCGAATCCGGTGTCCACTCTGCCATGTCGAAAGAATTCGACACCACGCGGGTACCCGGTTTCATGTCCAGCAGAAACGGCCGCAGGCGCAGGTTAAGGTCGGGCAGCAGGAACATGGTGATAACGGTGGCCTGCCGGAAGTCGCTCTTGAAAATATCACCTTGGACGAATGTCGCCCGCTCGCCGGTGCCGGCAGCGGCGGCATTGCGCTTCGACAAAGCAACCATATCCGGATTGAATTCGATACCCAACGCCTTGGCGCCGCGTTTGGCCGCCGTAATGACCGTGCGGCCATCACCTGACCCCAGGTCGATGACATAATCCGCAGGCGGTACCTTCGCCATGTCGAGCATGCGGTCCACCAGGGCCTGCGCCGTGGGGACCCAGACGACGTCTTTTCCCTGCTGGCCGTATGTCGGCTCGAAGGGCTTGGCTTGCTGTGCAACGGCGCCGCAAGTCATCATCACGACGACACATGAGGCAGTCAGCGGCCGGAGAATGAAATTGGACACCATGTAACCTCCTGTTGGTTTTCAGATATCATCGACAGCAAGCTGTGTATGGTCTTCCCGGAAGTATCAGGCTCATTCCGCCGCTCCGCGCGCCGGCGTTATGCCCTTATTGAGCAGCAGAAGCGGCGTTCCCATCAGCAAAACCCCCGCCCCGTACAAGGCGCCGATGCCGGTATAGGCCAGGCTGGAATACAGCATGTAGATGCATGTCGCGGTAAAGATCATCGGGGTGAGAGGATAGAACGGTACGCGATAGGAGAGCGTCCGTCTGGGATCGCGCCGGCGGAAAACAAAGATCGATCCTGCCACCATGGTCATGAACAACCAGAATACCGGCGATGTGTATTCCACCATCGTCTTGAAACCATTGCGCGAGAAGGCGCCCAATCCCACCAACGCCAGGGCGATGGCGCCCTGCAACAGGAAGGCGTTTGCAGGGTTCTCGCCCCGGGCGCTCCAGACACCGAAGAATTTCAGCCCCGGAAGATCACGCCCGAGCGCATAATAGACACGCGCGCCGGTGAAGATCGTTGCGTTCAGGGTGCTGATCGCCGATCCGCAGACAAAAAGCGCGATCAGGGCCGCCCCTGACGGGCCAAAAGCCGCCCGCATGACGTCCGCGGCGATTGCGTTGGATTTCTGAAGCCCCTCAAAACCCAAGACATACAGATAGGCCCAGGCGGCCAGGAAATAGAACACGGTGACGGTGACGATGCTCACCACCAGCACCCGCACCATGTTGCGTTTGCCGTCGCGCAATTCCGCCGAGAGATAGGCTGCCTCGTTCCATCCCCCGTAAGTCAGAAGAACAAACACCATTGCCAGCCCCAACATATTGGAGCCGCCTCCACCAAGCGTCGATGGCGCGGCCAGTTTGGGGCCGCCGGAGACGACGACCACCAAGCCTGCCGCAACCAGCATAAGGATCGCCAGGATATCCATGGCGGTGAATATCTGTTGCGCGGTTTTGCCTTGCATCGTTCCTGCGATATTGATGCTGGTGAAAATCAAGATGATGATGCCCGCATGGATTGCCGGGCCGTAGGGGCCCAGGGGCACGATACCTTGCGCATAATCGCCGTAGACAAAGGCGACCAGCGCAATGGCGCCGGTCTGGATGACGGTGCATCGGGCCCATGCAAACATCAGCGCGCTTCCGCGCCCATAGGCGCGGGACAAGAAATGATATTCCCCGCCCGCGTGGGGAAAGGCGGTTGCGAGTTCCGCATAGCAAAGCGCGCCGATCAGCGTGAGCATACCGCCCAGAAGCCACAGCGCCAGATAGTTGAAGCTGCTGCCCGCGAACTCGGGTACGTCCAGGGAAGGATCGAAAACCCCGATGCCCACGATCATCCCCACGACGATTACCAGGCTGTCGGCCAGCGACAGGGTCTCGCGGGGCGCAGCGACCTCATTACGCGGCATGCGATCCTTCCCTGGACGTACCCGCTCGTTGGGGCACGGGCGGGCGCACAGTGCGGCCGAGCTATGAATACAGTGGAAAGTCGTGACTGGTGGAATTGTGCCGGTCACATTGCGTTCTGTCAAAACGGCGAAGGGGCGGTCTGCGCGTGAAAAAGCGTTACCGCCGCCTTGCTTTTGCCATCATTGTGGATCGGACAATCTTGCCCAAGTGCACAAGGCGCGGGAGTTCCGGCCTGGTCGGCGCTTGGGCGCTGG
>Ga0193753_10001013_pt1 | contig 25181 bp, 27 predicted proteins | sample H1c2metaG_FD_144925 | JGI IMG/M metagenome (GOLD analysis project Ga0193753, IMG submission 144925) | Soil microbial communities from a riparian zone of the East river system, Colorado, United States - H1c2 | ecosystem: Environmental > Terrestrial > Soil > Riparian zone | place: USA: East... | reverse complement strand
GTCGTGGAACAATGTTCCCACCGTGCCGGTGGAATTGATCCTGCTGCCGCGCTGGTTCCCGGTGCATCTGTCCAAGATGAGTTATTGGGCGCGCACCGTGATCGTGCCGCTGCTGGTGCTGGCAGCCAGGCAACCGCTGGCGCAAAATCCGCGCGCCGTGCATGTGCCCGAACTGTTCGTGGCCGGCGTTCCCGCCGCCTCGCCACGCGCGCCGCATCAAAGCGCTGGCTGGTCTGCTTTCTTCACTGTGCTCGACAAGATTCTGAAAGTCGTGCCCTGGCCAAAGGGCCTGCGCGCAATGGCGATCGAGGAATGCCGGGCCTGGACCACCGAACGGTTGAACGGCGAGGATGGCTTGGGCGCGATCTATCCCGCCATGGCCAACAGCGTGATGATGTATGACGTATTGGGTTATTCGCCCGAGCATCCCCATCGCGCCATTGCCCGGAAATCGGTCGAGAAACTGCTGATCGTCAAGGAGAGCGAAGCCTATTGCCAGCCCTGCGTCTCGCCGGTCTGGGATACCGCGCTGGTGACGCATGCGCTGATGGAAACCAAGGACGCGAGGGCTGAAGCGGCGGCGGTACGTGGGCTGGAATGGCTGAAGCCGCTGCAGATACTGGATGTCAAAGGCGACTGGGCGGAAGAAAAGCCCGAGGTGCCTCCCGGTGGCTGGGCCTTCCAGTATCGCAACGATCATTATCCCGACCTGGACGACACCGCCGTGGTGGTGATGGCGATGGACCGCGCCCGGCATTCGGGTCTTGCGCAGAGCGAGTATGACGACGCGATCCTGCGCGGCGCCGTGTGGGTCGGCGGCCTGCAAAGCCGGGGCGGCGGCTGGGGCGCCTTCGATGCCGACAACAGCTATTATTATCTCAACAATATTCCCTTCGCCGATCATGGCGCGTTGCTGGATCCGCCCACCGAGGACGTGTCGGGTCGCTGCGTCGGCATGTTCGCGCAACTTGGCGTTGCCCAGGACGATTCTCGCCTGAAGGCCGGGATCGATTATCTGATCCGCACCCAGCGCGACGATGGCAGCTGGTGGGGCCGCTGGGGCGTCAATTACATCTATGGCACATGGTCGGCGCTGGCGGGCCTGAACGGCGCCGGCCTGGCGTCCGATCATGCCACCATGAAGCGCGGTGCGGACTGGCTTGCGGAAATCCAGAATCCGGACGGCGGCTGGGGCGAGAATTGCGACAGCTACAAGCTGGATTACAAAGGCTATGAGCCTGCGCCATCGACCGCGTCACAGACCGCCTGGGCGCTGCTGGGTCTGATGGCGGCGGGCGAGGTCGATCATCCGGCAGTGGCGCGGGGCGTCAATTACCTGAAGGCGACGCAGCAGCCCGATGGGTTGTGGAACCAATCACATTATACCGGCGGCGGTTTCCCGCGCGTGTTCTATCTGAGCTATCACGGCTATCCGAAATTCTTCCCGCTCTGGGCTCTGGCGCGCTACCGCAATCTGAAAAGCGGCAATTCCCGGCGCGTCGAGTACGGACTGTGACAGGCATTGGTTGTCATCCCCGGCGAATGCGAGCAACAGCGAGCATGAGGGAAGGGGACCCAGGTGGATGGATGGAGCCTGGTCTGTCCACCTGGGTTCCCTTCCCCTCGCTTTGCTCAACGCAAAGCTCGGCCGGGAATGACAAGGTGGGCCGTCGCCCATGACCATTCTCGCCGTCACCGGTCTTGCCAAGGAAGCCCGGATCGTCGGCGTCGCCGGCGTGGTGGCGGTGGCAGGTGGCGGCGACGGCGAAAGTCTGGCAGCCAAGCTCAATGCCCTGCATGGCGATATCCGCGGCGTGATCTCCATTGGCCTGGCGGGAGCGCTTTCGCCGCTCCTGAAAGTCGGTGATGTGGTGATCGCCGACCAGGTGATGACCGGCCTGGAGAAGTGGGACTGCCATGAAGCCTGGCGTGTCCGCTCACATCGCGCCTGCCCGCCGCGTATCAGGGCCAGTTGTTCGGAAGCGACGTGATTATCGAAAATGCCGAAACCAAATCGGGGCTGCATCAAGCCACGGGCGCCCTGGCGGTGGACATGGAATCCCAGATCGCCGCCCGCTTTGCGGCGTCCCGCAACTTGCCGCTCGCGGGCCTGCGGGTGATTTCCGACGACGCGGGGCATGTGCTGCCGCCAGCCGCCCTGGTGGCGATGAAGCCGGACGGCGGCATCGCCCTTGGCCGGGTGCTGGGATCGCTGCTGCGCAAGCCACAGCAGTTGCCGTCCCTGGTCCGGACGGCGCGGGCGTCGAACAAGGCGTTTGCGGAGCTACTCCGCTGCCTCGATCTCTGTGGTGTTGGAATTGCCGGCTTTGATTTGTGACATCTTATGCTCGACATGACGCGAGAAGGTGAACTCAGCCGGCCGCTGTTTTGACAGATCGATTTCCGGCGCCATCGGGCCCTCGGTCTTCACGCCGCGCATCAGGATCGGCAGCATCTTGAGCGGATGCTTGATCGCGTCGGTCGCGGCCGTGCCTTCGAAGCCGCAATGCACCATGCAGTTGGCGCATTTCTCATACTTGCCGACGCCATATTTCTCCCACTCCGTGCCTTCCATCAGTTCCTTGAAGGTCGCGGCATAGCCTTCGCCCAGCAGGTAGCAAGGCTTCTGCCAGCCGAACACGGTGAGCAGCGGCATGGACCAGGGGGTGCATTCATAGGTCTGATTGCCGGCCAGGAAATCCATGAACAGGCTGGAATTGGTGAACTCCCAATCCTTGCCGCCATGGCCGCGGCTGAGGATATCGCGGAACATCTTCTTGGTGCGCTCGCGGTTCAGGAAATGCTGCTGGTCGGGGGCGCGTTCATAGGCATAGCCGGGCGACACGGTCATGCCGTCCACACCCATCGCCATCATCTCGTCAAAGAACTTGGCGGTGCGCTCGGGGTCGGTGCCATCAAACAGGGTGCAGTTGATCTGGGTGCGGAAACCCTTGGACTTGGCCAGCTTGATGGCGGCGATGGCGCGGTCATAGGTGCCGTCCTGGCATACCGATTTGTCGTGCATCCCCTTGTCGCCATCCAGATGGATGGACCAGGTGAAATTGGGATGGGGCTTGTACTGGTCGATCTTCTTGGCCAGCAGCAGTGCGTTGGTGCACAGGATCACGAACTTGTCGCGCGCGATATAGCCTTCCACGATCTTGGCCATGTCGCGATGGAGCAGGGGCTCACCGCCGGCGATGGAGACGGCGGGCGCGCCGCACTCGTCGATCGCATTCATGCACTGCTCATAGGACATGCGCTGGTTCAGGATCTCGTCGGGATAATCGATCTTGCCGCAGCCGGCGCAGGCCAGGTTGCAGCGGAACAGCGGCTCAAGCATCAGCACCAGCGGGTACTTCTTGCCCGACAGCTGCTTCTTCATCACATAGGCGCCGATCTTGGCGGCTTGGCGAAACGGAAGTCCCATAGCGTTAAGCCCTCAATTCGGCAGGAAGCCGGAACTCGATATGTTCCTTCTTGCCGTCCATCTGTTCCACTTCCACGTCTTCGATCTTGCCCAGCGCCGCGATCACGTGTTTCACCAGTTCTTCCGGGGCGCTGGCGCCGGCGGTCAGGCCGACCACCTTCTTGCCGCGCACCCATTCGGGTTTCAATTCGCTGCCGTCATTGATCAGGTAGGACGGCACGCCCTCCTCGATCCCGATCTCGCGCAGCCGGTTGGAATTGGAGCTGTTGGCCGCGCCCACCACCAGGATCACGTCCGCGATCTTGGCCAGTTCGCGCACCGAGGTCTGGCGGTTCTGGGTGGCGTAGCAGATGTCGCTGGTTTCCGGGCCGACAATGTCGCTGAAGCGTTTCTTCAACGCCACAATGATGCCCTTGGTGTCGTCGATCGAAAGCGTGGTCTGGGTGATATAGGCGACCGGTGTGGTGCTGGGAATGCTCAGCTCCGCGACATCGGCTTCGTTCTGCACCAGGGTCACCGGGGCGCCGACCTGGCCCATGGTGCCTTCCACTTCGGGATGGCCGGCATGTCCGATCAGGAGCAGGGTGCGGCCGTGCGCGACATAGCGCTTGCCTTGGTTGTGCACCTTGGAGACCAGCGGGCAGGTGGCGTCCAGGACGGGAAGGCCGCGATCCTGCGCGGTCTTCACCACCGACTGGGGCACGCCATGGGCGCTGAACACGGTGACGGCGCCTTCGGGCACTTCGTCCAGTTCCTCGACAAAGCGCGCGCCCTTGTTCTTGAGCGTGTCCACCACATGCTTGTTGTGCACGATCTCATGGCGGACATAGACGGGCTCGCCATATTTATCGAGCGCCTTTTCCACGATATCGATGGCGCGCACGACCCCGGCACAGAAGCCGCGTGGCTGGGCAAGAATGACTCGCATATCGATCCCTAATCGGCTCCTAGGAGCGCCTCAAGACGGCCAAGCCCGCCCGGCCATGACCGGATTTAGGCGTTACTTTGGCGCTGCAACATAGTCATTTTCCCCTTTCAGGATAGGGGGTGCAACCCCTTCCCATGCATGGGGACCTGCGACCCCAGGCAAGGCTGGTGAAATGTTGCGGGAACTCTAGAAAAGGAGAGGGAAAAGCGGCTGGCAAAGCTGCTCGGTTCAGGGCTAAAAGCGGGTCCATTCAAGCGTGGTTTGGGAAGCCGGCGGGGCCGCCGACACCCAATTCTACCTCTTTTCGGGCGTAAAATGGGGCACCATGTCCAGTAATTCCCAGGAAGCGGCATTCAAGTCGGCGGTCGATATCAGCCAGCTTCCGAAGACCATTGCCGCCTCGGCCAAACTGGTCGATTCGGCGCTGGATGCGGTATTGCCCCAGCCGACCGGGCGCCAAGCCCGGGTGCAGGAGGCCATGCGCTACGCCATCATGGCAGGCGGCAAGCGGCTCCGGCCGTTCCTGGTGCTGCATTCGGCGCGGCTGTTCGGGGTGGATGATTCGCGTTCCTTGCGGGTGGGGGCGGCGATAGAAGCGCTGCACACTTACAGCCTGGTGCATGACGATCTGCCTTGCATGGATGACGACGATCTTCGCCGCGGCCGCCCCACCACCCATATCGCTTTCGACGAGATGACGGCGGTGCTGGCGGGTGACGCGCTGCTGACCATTGCGTTTGAAATTCTCGCCGATGCCCGCACCCATCCGTCCGCCGATGTGCGCTGCGCGCTGATTGCCAGACTCGCGGAAGCCGCAGGCCATAGCGGCATGATCGGCGGCCAGATCATCGACATGCTGGCGGACAAAAGTTTTGGCGTCGAGGATGTGATCGACCTGCAGCGGCGCAAAACCGGGCAACTATTCGAATTCTCCTGCGAGGCGGGACCGATCCTGGGCCAGGCCACGGCGGAAGACCGCGCCCGGCTCAAGGCCTATGCCGAGGATATGGGCGTTGTGTTTCAGATCACGGATGATCTGCTCGACGTTACCAGCACCGCCGAAAAGACCGGCAAGGCGGTGGGCAAGGATGCCGACATGGGCAAGCAAACCTTGGTGACCTTGCTGGGCGTGGAGGGCGCCCGCACCGAGGCCGGGAAGCGCGCCCGCCGCGCGGTCGAGGCCTTGGGTCCCCATGCCGCCAAGGCGCCGGAACTGTCGGCGCTGCCGTTCTTTTTGCTGGACCGGGATGCCTGAAGCCTGGCAAAGGGCCGGATTTTTACCGACTTGTTCGGGTCCCATTCATCTTTCGTGCGTTACACGGGAGGACAGGAGAATTTCAATGAAACGCATTTTGAAATCCGTTTCGATGGCGCTGATGCTGGCCTCCGCGCCTCTTTTGACCGCGATACAGATCCAGCCCGTGCAAGCCCAAGCCGGCGACCCTGCGGCGGCGCAGGTGCAGGGATTTTACGATGTCCTGCTGGCTTCCATGAAGTCAGGCGGCAGCGCCAAATCGCGTTACGAGAAATTGAAGCCGGCAGTGGAAAAGGCCTTTGACCTGCCGGCCATGACCGCGACCGCCGTCGGCCCGACCTGGGCCTCGCTCTCCGACGGCGACAAGAAAGCGCTGATCGAGGCGTTCACCCGCATGACCATCGCCAACTATGCCAAGAATTTCGATTCCTACAGCGGCGAGAAATTCACCGTCGAGCCGGCGTCCATCGCGCGGGGCAGCGATCATTTCGTCAAGAGCAGCCTGAAGACCAGCAGCGAAACAATCGCCTTCAATTATCGCATGCATCAAGAGGGATCGGACTGGAAGGTCACCGACGTTTATCTGGCGGGCAATATCAGCCAGATGGCGCAGAAGCGTTCCGACTTTGCCGGCACCTTGGCGACCGGCGGGCCGCAGGGCCTGGCCAAGCGGATCAATGCGCTCGCCGATCAGATGCTGAACTGATCGCAAGTTTGCAGGCATTGCGCGCTTCGCGCGCGTTCGGCCGGAAAAAGGTCCACTGGACCTTTTTCTGATCGGCCTCACACCTCCGGATCATGCATTCGCAAAGTGTGGTGCGGCGGGCCCAGCAGGGCAGGCGACAGCAACAAGGTGGTTGCCAGCACCCAGCCCAGTGAAATCATCAGCAATTCGCCCATGCTGGCGGTACCCGGATGAACGCTCAGCCACAGGGTACCGAAGCCGCTGGCCGTGGTGGCGGCCGAAAAGATCACCGCGCGGGTGAGGCTGGAAGCCAGGAAACAGCGCTGGCCGTGCCGCCAGGCGACCACGAAATAGATGTTGAATGCGACACCGATGCCGAGCAGTAGCGGCAGGGCGATGACATTGGCGAAGTTCAGCTTGAGTCCCAGCAGCACACAGGTCGCCAGGGTCAGCAGGCCTGACAGCACCAGGGGCGCGAGGGTCATCAGCACGTCATGGAGGCTGCGCAGCACGAGCGCCAGGATGATGGTAATTACAAAGAAAGACAGGACGCCGGCTTCCATGAAGGCGCCCACAATGGTTTTGCCGGACTCGCGGATGGAAATCGGCGCACCGGTCGCCTGCGGCGCCACGCTCAGCACCTGATCCGAAAAAGCCGACAGGGCGGCAGGATCGTTGCTCGTGTCCCTGGGAAAGACCTGGATGCGGGCGGTGCCGTTGGGAGCGACCCAGTCTGCGCGCAAGTCGGCCGGCATATTGTCGACCGTGACCGGCGCCGCCTTCAGCGAATCCGACACCTGGCCCAGCATGGTCTTCAGGCCCGGCACAAAGGCTTCGCGTGCCCGTGCGATGGCCGGCGCGCCGGCTCTGACAACCGCATCCAGCGCGTCGGCCAGGCGCCGGGCGTCCTTGGCGGGCTTGTCCCGCGCATGTCCCGCGGCGGCGCGCAATTTTTGGGCGGTATCTTTGAAGGCGGTCACCTGTTCTGCGTCGGTCGGCGGGGCTGCCACTTCGAACGGATTCAGTGTCGCGTCCAGCAGGTTGCCGGCATCGGCGATCAGGGCCAGCTTTTCCTTCTGCTGACCGGGCACGAAGCTGGAGAGCGTGATGGCCTGGGCCACCAGCGGTCCCTGCTGAATGCGCTGGGCGATGGCATCGGCTTCGTTCAGCGAGAAAGCCGGCACGTCGATCGTGTTGGGCGAGGTCTGGGGATGCTTCATCAAATCGAACAGGGTGGAAACCGATTCCACCTTTGGACTGCGCAGGTCCAGCGGGTTGGAATCGAAGCGCACAAAGGGCATCAGGCACAGCGCCAGCACACCGGCGGCGGCGGCCACCTGGATCACGCGCTTGCGGTTGCGGGTCATGAAATCATCCAGCCGGCCAAGGCTCTGGAAGCCGACATCCTCTTTTTCGCCGGGCAGATTGAGCACCATCAGCATGGCGGGCAGCATGGTGACGGAGAGCAGGAACGCCACGATCATGCCGATGCCCGCAACTTTCCCCAGCTCGGCAACGCCGGTATAGGTCGTGGGCAGGAACGAGAAGAAACCCGCGGCGGTGGCGGCGGCGGCCAGCGCCAGGGGAATGCCCACGCCACGCCCGGTTCTTTGCAGCGCCGGCGCCAGCAAGCCCTGGTGATGCCGCTCATGGCGATAGCGCACGGCGAACTGGATGCCGAAATCCACCCCCAGCCCGACAAAAAGGGCGATAAAGGCGATGGAAATGATGTTGAACACACCCACAGCCGCCAGGCCCAGTCCCATGGTGATAGCGAGCCCGACGAACAGCGTCACCAGTATCGCGCAGATGATCTTGAAGCTCTTCAGCGCCAGCCAGAGGGTCAGCAGCACCCCGCCCATCATCGCCGTAATCATCAGGCCGGCGCGATCGGTGAGGGTGGCGAATTCCTCGTCCGATAGCGGCACCGGGCCGGTCAGGCGCACCCTCACGCCATGCTCCTGTGTCAGGCCCAGGGCGCGGGCATTGGCGCGGATCGTGTCATTGGCTTCCCGTCCAGGCTCCAGGGCGTTGAAATCCAGATGCGGTTTGACCTCTATGAAGCGGCGGATTTCCTCCGGCCTGGGCGGGCTGCCTGTGATCAGGGACCGCCAGGAAAGAAATTCGGTTTTGCCTTTGGCGGCGGCGGCGAACACATCGGCGAAACGCGAGATCGCAGGAGCAAAATCGGCAAGCTTGGCCTGACCGCTGCTGACGCCCAAGAGCACCGTGGACAGGTTGCTCATGATTCCGCGCAAGCTGGGGTCTGATGCGAGCCCGCCCAGAAAAGGCTGGGCCTTGATCAGCTGCTGGCTTGTGTCCTGGACCTCCTTGAGCGACAGGAACAGCAATCCGTTCCGGTTGAAGAACGGACCGCCATCGGGGCGGCGGACATGGCTGAACAGTTTGGGATTGGCCGCCAGTTTTTCGGTCAGGCGCGCGGCGGCGGATTCAGCCAGCTCGGGCGTCGCCCCATCGATCACCACCAAAGTCAGGTTGGTCTGTTGGGGAAAGGCGGCATCGAAACGCGCCTGGCGCATGCGCCAGCCGACCTTGGCGTCGATCAGCTGTTCGCTGTCGCTGTTCATGGCGAAATTCTCGCTGGTGTACCAGGCCGTGCCGGCTGCCAGCAGGAGGCAGACGCTGATCACGGCCCAGGGCCAGCGGCAGCAAAAAGCGACAATGCGTTCAACGACCGTCATGGGCCGGGTTAGAGCATTTTTGGCCGGTTCTTAAAAGTCCGGTAATTCTGCGGTCCGGACGGAACGGTCCTCGATCAGCCGCGCCCGGCGCTCCAGGTATAAAGTGCGCATGGTGGCGTAATAGTCCACACTGGCGCGTTCGATGTCACGATAGGTGACGAGATTCATGGCCCGATTGTCCATCGAGCTGATGGTGGACTTCATCAGGCCGACATATTCACGGCCATCGTAACGGACATAGCGCAATGGACTGGCATAGCCGTCGAGATAATTTCCGGCGAAATCGCGCACATCTGTAGAGCCGCGAAACGGCAAGACGAGATAAGGTCCCGGCGGCACCCCATAGGTGCCCATCGTCTCGCCGAAATCGCGGTTGCGGGCGGGCATGCCCCAATCGGTGGCCACGTCGAATATCCCCGCCACGCCGATGGTGCTGTTGACCAGGAAGCGTCCCGCCGCAATGCCGGCATTCTCGAACTGGATCTGCAGCAGATTATTGGCGACGGTGACCGGGCCACCCAGATTGTCCAGCAGATTGTGCAAGCCGCTGCGCACGGAGTGCGGCACCGTCGTCTGGTAGGCGGTGGCAGCAGGGCGTCCCGCATTGCGGTCCAGCCGTTGGTTCAGGGCGAAGAAGAAGCGGTTCACATTTTCGAACGGGTCACTGATCGTGACAGCGTCCGCATCCTGCCCGGATTCGGTTGTGGCGCAGCCTGACGCCAGCAGCGCCAGGACGAGAACCCCCACCCATTTTCGCATCGTTCTTCTTGCCGCCTGCTTTTCGCAGGTCGCGCAAGCCCCCACCTTTGCCCCCTCAAAGCTAATCACCATAGAGTGGGGGCGCGGAAGAGGCTTTGGCGCGGATGTTCACCTTGTTAGTGAATAAATCCGTCCGGGGAACTTTGCTGGCGCCCGCCAGTGCTTTCGCTTAAACATATTCCGCCTGGGAATTGAGCAAAACCGTACGAAAGGCACGTCATGACACATCCGGAACTGCTGCGTCTGCGAGATAGCATCGACAATATCGACGCCGCGCTGATCCACCTGCTGGCGGAGCGATTCAAATGCACCCAGGCGGTGGGGGAGTTCAAGGCCACGCATAGTCTGCCGGCTGCCGATCCGTCGCGTGAGGCGGCGCAGATCGCGCGGATGCGCAAACTGGCCGGGGACGCCAAGCTGGACCCCGATTTCGCGGAGAAGTTTCTCAACTTCATCGTGAAAGAGGTGATCCGGCATCACGAGGCTATTGCTAAGAGCCGGACTTGAATTGCAGGGCAAGCGCCAAGCGCCTCGTTTTTTTAATCACCCCCATCTGTCGCAGCTCAGGTCGGCTTTGCCGATGCTTCGCTGCGACATCTTCCCCCTCTGACGGCTTCGCCGAGAGGGGGAAGAAAGCTGTCGGATGCTGAAGGTCGCGCCGCGAAATGCGGCGCTCGAGCTCAAAAAGCTAAAGGCTTGGCGTGCTTGACCTGCGGCAGCTTGGCGACGGCTGCTGCCACAGCCTCCGGCACCGGTCCGTCGACCTCGATCAAGGCAATGGCGTCCTGGCCGGGTGCGCTGCGGCCCAGGGTAAAGTTGGCGATATTGACCTTGGCGTCGCCCAGGATGGTGCCCAGCTTGCCGATGAAGCCCGGCTTGTCCTCGTTGACGATATAGAACATGTGGGACGCGAACTCCGCGTCCAGGTTGATATCCTTGATCTGGATCAGGCGTGGGCGGCCGTCAGAGAACACGGTTCCGGCAACGCGCCGGGTTGAGCCATCGCTCATCGCCACCACCAGCTTGATATAGCCTTCATAGATGCCTTGCGCGTCCCTGCGGGTCTCACTCACCTTGATGCCGCGTTCCTTGGCGATGACGGGGGCGTTGACCATGTTGACTTCCGCCAGGATGGGCTTGAGCACGCCGGTCAGCGCCGCCTGCGTGAGGGCGCGCGTATTGAGCATCGAGGGCGTGCCCTCATACACGATTTCCACGCCCGCAAGGCTGCTGCCGGTCAACTGTCCCGCAAAGGAGCCCAGCTTTTCCGCCAGCGAGATCCAGGGGCGCACCTTCTGGGCTTCCGAGGCGGAAATGGAGGGCATGTTCAGCGCATTGGTGATCGCGCCGGTCAAGAGGTAATCGGAAATCTGTTCCGCCACCTGGAGCGCGACATTCTCCTGCGCCTCGGTGGTGGACGCGCCCAGATGCGGCGTCGCCACGACCTTTTCGTTGCCGAACAGGATATTTTCCTTGGCCGGTTCGGTCTCGAACACGTCAAGCGCCGCGCCCGCGACATGGCCATTGTCGAGTGCCGCCTTCAAGGCATGTTCGTCAACAAGCCCGCCCCGTGCGCAGTTGATGATCCGCACGCCCTTCTTGGTCTTGGCGATGGCGTCGGCCGACAGGATATTCTTGGTCTCCGGCGTCATGGGCACATGCAACGTAATGAAGTCGGCCCGTGCCAGCAGGTCGTTCAATTCCACCTTCTCGATGCCCAGATCATTGGCGCGTTCCTCCGACAGATAGGGATCATAGGCGATCACCCGCATCCTCAGGCCCTTGGCGCGGTCCGCGACGATGGAGCCGATATTGCCGGCGCCGATCAGGCCCAGCACCTTGCCGGTAATCTCCACGCCCATGAAACGGTTCTTCTCCCATTTGCCGGCCTGGGTCGAGGCATTGGCCGCGGGCAATTCCCGCGCCAGCGCCAGCATCAGCGAAATGGCATGTTCGGCGGTGGTGATGGAATTTCCGAACGGCGTGTTCATGACGATCACGCCTGCGGCGGTGGCAGCGGGGATGTCCACATTGTCGACACCGATGCCGGCGCGGCCCACCACTTTCAGATTCTTTGCCGCCTTCAGCACATCGGCGGTGAGCTTGGTGGCCGAACGAATGGCGATGCCATCATACTGGTCCACGATCTTGATCAGTTCTTCCTTGGACAAGCCGGTTTTGACGTCGGCATCCACGCCGCGTTCGCGAAAAATGGCGACGGCGGCGGGCGACAGTTTGTCGGCGATCAGAACTTTGGGCATGGGTCCGTTCCTTGGGTGAATCAGTTGAGGGTAGGGTCGGTGTTGCGCCGCTGATAGAAAGGCGCCGCCTGCAGCAGGGTGCCGGCCATGCCGGCGGGATTTTTGCGGTCGACGCGCTGCACGTCGAATACCAGGCCCGGAGCGGATTTTTCCGCAGCCGCCACGATGGCCTGCATCAGCGACGGCCAATCAGCGTTTGTTTCGATACCGACCAGCGGATGCGGTTCCTGGGCGCGATCGGCAAAGGTGACCTGGATCATCCAGGCGGCCTGAATATCGGGACGGGCGGCGAAGGTCGCCGTCAGCGCCTCGATCAGCGCAACGGGAAAATCCGCCTCCCCGACAACGACACGGGCCTCGTTGCGGCCGGCGCCTTGTCCATCCAGCAGTTGCTGGACTTCAGCCGGCGAAAGCTCCTTGCCATATTCCGACGCGGGATTGAGAGTGATGGGCGCGCCGCGCGTCACGTCCAACAGGGCGCGGCCGTTGACGCTGAGATATTTGCCGCCCTGCTTCACATAATCCTGCATCCGCACCAGCGAGGAAAACACCGGCAGGAACTGGCCGCCATTTTTCGTCCCGATGACCAGATTCAGTTTACCGCCGGGCGCCAGGGCGAATTTTTCGGTGGCATCGTCCTGGCCTTCCGCGCTGCCCAGCACCAGCAGATCGGAGTCCAGCAGCAGGCGATAGAAATCCGGCGCGGCGGCACGATCCTGCACCGCCTTGACCAAGGCTCTTTCCAGTTCGTTCTCCGGGATGAACGGCATTGGGGAAAAACTCCGCTTCTATGCGTTCAGCCCTTGATCTGTTCCCAGGCCCAATCCAGCCAGGGCGTCAGGGCCTCGATATCGGCTTTGTCCACCGTGGCGCCGCACCAGATGCGCAGTCCCGGCGGTGCCGCGCGGTAGCCGGCAATGTCCAGCGCCACGCCTTCCTTTTCCAGCAGGGCGCACATTTTCTTGATCGCATCGGCCTTGGCGTCGTCGGCCAGGGCGGTGAAGGACGGATCGGTGATGGCAATGCACACGCTGGTATTGGAACGGGTGGCGGCATCCTCGGCCAGGAAACCGGCCCAAGGCGTTTTGCCCACCCATTGCTCCAGCGCCTGCAGATTGTCATTGGAGCGCTGGATCAGGCCCTTCAGCCCGCCCACGCTTTCCGCCCAGCTCAGGGCATCGAGATAATCTTCCACCGCCACCATCGAGGGTGTGTTGATGGTCTCGCCCTCGAAGATGCCTTCCACAATCTTGCCGCCCTTGGTCATCCGGAAAATCTTGGGCAACGGCCAGGGCGGCGTGTAACTTTCCAGCCGCGCCACGGCGCGGGGGCTGAGAATCAGGATGCCGTGCGCGGCCTCGCCGCCCAGCACCTTTTGCCACGAGAAGGTGGTGACATCGAGCTTGTCCCACGGCAGGTCCATGGCGAAAGCCGCGGAAGTGGCATCGCAAATGGTCAAGCCTTCGCGGCTGGCCGGTATCCACTCGCCGTCCGGCACCTTCACGCCGCTGGTGGTGCCGTTCCACACAAACACCGCGTCATGGGCGGGGTTGTACTGCTTGAGATCGGGAAGGGCGCCGTAGGGCGCCTTGAAGACGCGGGCGTCCTTGAGCTTGAGTTGCTTCACCGTATCGGTGACCCAGTCTTCCGAGAAACTTTCCCAGGCGAACAGGTCAACCGGGCGTGCGCCCAGCAGCGACCACAGCGCCATTTCCACGGCGCCGGTATCGGAAGCGGGCACGATCCCCAGGCGGTAATCCGCCGGCACGCCCAGAAGCTTCTTGGTCCGCTCAATCGCGTCCTTTAGCTTGGCTTTGCCGGGTTTGGAGCGGTGGGAACGTCCCACCAGCGCGCCCTTGAGGGCTTCAGGGGTCCAGCCGGGGCGCTTGGCGCACGGTCCGGACGAAAAAAAAGGCCGCGCGGGACGCACAGCCGGATGTTTGCCTTCTTTGGCAACTTCAGTCATCGCGGTTCATTCCTTCCAGAATGATAGCACCTCGTTGGGGAGGTGTGGCCCGCCGCCGATATAGGCGTCGAGGCCCCCCGCGTCAACGGTATTTGCAGGGAACAGTCCAGGGCTTTGACGCGTTTCACAAAAGCCCGAAAAAATCAGGAAACTCCCATGGCTTCCGTTACACCTTCCAACGCCCATTCGCGAAAGAACCAGGAACCATCGCTCAACCTGCCGCTGGACAAGGTGAGCTTCATCATCCTGAAGGCCCGGGAATATGACGTGAAGGAGAGCGATACAGACCCCGATGAGGGCTCCAACGCCATTGACGATGGCCAGACCGACGTTCTGACCGACAGCGGCGACGATCCGGTGCGGGAAGAGTTGCTGGCCGCGATTCGCTCGCTGAACGAGGATGAGCGCATGCGGCTGGTGGCGCTGGCCTGGCTCGGACGCGGCACTTATTCCAAGGAGGAGTGGCGCGACGCCATCGCCACGGCGCGCAGCGAACATTCACGCCGCACGGCGGAATATCTTTTGGGCCTGCCCTTGCTGGGCGATTACCTGGAAGACGGACTTGCGATGTTCGATGAGGGTATCGTGGACGATTCCGATACCCGCGAAGGGCTGAACACCGAGGACGAGCCGTTGGGCAATATGCCAGACAAGCCTGCGCGTCAGTAATCCCTATTTTGTCATCCCGGAAGCCGCGCATGCGGCTATCCGGGATCCAACTTGTTGTGTGGATCCCGGTTCCGCGGTGCATCGTTGCACGCTGCACCGCGCCCGGGATGACAATATCGTTTAAACTTCTATCTCGCCTTCCAGATAAAGCGCGCAATTGCCCTGGATGATGGTGCGCGCGCCGTCATCGGTGCAAAGCAGGTCGCCGCCGCGTGGCGACGCCTGTCGTGCCTTCAAAGTCTTCTTTCCCAACCGCTTGGCCCAGAACGGCGTCAGTGCGCAATGCGCCGAGCCGGTCACTGGGTCTTCCGGCACCGCCTTGGCGGGTGCGAAGAAACGCGACACGCAGTCATACCCCGCGTCGCCGGGCGCGGTGGCGATCAAGCCCCAGAAACCGAGCGCCTCCAGTACGGGCGCGATACCGCCCGGTCCCGCGATGGCGCGCACGGTTGCGGCATCGTCCCACACCGCCATCAAATATGTGCCGCTATGGAGTTCGCGCGGCGGCGCCACGCCCAGCGCCGCGCCGATCCGTGCGGCGACGTCGCTGGAATAAGGCGTGACGATGTTGGAGGGAAGCGACATCACATTGCCGCTGCTGTTGCGCGTCACCATCAGTTCGCCGGAACGGGTCATGAAACGCGCTTCCGTCAGCGCCGTGTCGATTCGGTTGAATATGACCCATGCGCTGGCCAGGGTGGCATGACCACACAGATCGACTTCCAAATTGGGCGTGAACCAGCGCAGGTCGTAGCGCCCACCTCCGGTCTTCACGAAGAAGGCGGTTTCGGCGAGATTGTTCTCACCCGCGATGCGCTGCATCAGCTCGGCGTCAAGCCAGCGTTCCAGCGGCACGATGGCCGCGGGATTGCCTTCCAGCGGCTTGCTGGCGAAGGCGTCTACCTGCCAAATCTTGAGCTTCATGACTTGCCCCTGTTTTCAGGGGCGAAGCCTAGCGCGCGTTTGCCGGCCCGCAAGACGCGGTCAGCGCATTCTGGCTATGCCGGTGCCGGAAGGGCGGCCGTATTCGTCGCCGCCTTCATGCCGCGCTGGAGCTTTTCGAATGCCCTGACCTCGATCTGGCGGATGCGTTCGCGGGAGACGCCGTATTTCTGCGACAATTCCTCAAGGGTGGCGGGCTCATCCTGCAGGCGGCGCGCCTGAAGGATGTCGCGCTCGCGATCGGTCAGGTCCTTCATCGCGCCCATCAGAAGATCGTGGCGGTCGCCCATTTCCTCGCGTTCAGCCAGGCGGGTTTCCTGGTCGACAGTGTCGTCGGCCAGCCAGTCTTGCCATTCGCTTTCCGATTCCGAGCGCAGCGGCGCATTGAGCGAGGCATCGCCGCCCGACAGGCGGCGGTTCATCTCCGTCACTTCGGTGGGGGTGACGCCCAGCTGGTCGGACAGGGTCGCGACATGCTCGGGCGTGAGATCGCCTTCCTCGATGGCGCCGATATTGTTCTTGGCCTTGCGCAGATTGAAGAACAGCTTCTTCTGCGCCGCGGTGGTGCCCATCTTCACCATGCTCCAGGACCTCAACACATATTCCTGGATTGAGGCGCGGATCCACCACATCGCATAGGTCGCGAGGCGAAAGCCCTTGTCGGGATCGAAACGCTTCACCGCCTGCATCAGGCCGACATTGCCCTCGGAGACGATTTCAGAAACCGGCAGGCCATAGCCGCGATAGCCCATGGCGATCTTGGCGACCAGACGCAGATGGCTGGTGACCAGGCGGCGCGCGGCTTCGCTGTCTTCATGTTCCTTCCAGCGCTTGGCGAACATGTATTCGTCTTCAGGCGACAAAAGCGGAAATTTCCGGATCTCGGTCAGATACCGCGAAAGACCGGCTTCACCCGACAGGGCTGGAAGTCCACGACTGCTCATACATTCCCCCTGTTCCGGGCGCTGAAAATCATACCGCCTTAACGCCCCGACAGTCGTGAGGAGATAAGCAGGCTTAAGAGTTATTCAATCCCTGTAACGCCTCGACGAGTTCCGCAAAATCTGCAGGCCAGGGGGCTTCGAAACGCAGGGTCTTGTGCAGGCCAGGATGCTGAAATCCCAGCACAAAAGCGTGTAATGCCTGGCGCGGAAACGCTGCTGCCACCGTAAACGCGCGCGTCTCGGCTTCGGATTTGGGCTTCGGCGCCGTCCGGCTGCGTCCATATTGCGCATCACCGATCAAGGGATGGCCCAGATGGGTGAGGTGGACACGGATCTGGTGGGTGCGCCCGGTTTCCAGCCGGCATTCGATCAAAGAGGCAAAGGCGCGGTCTGGCGGACCGAATTTCTCGAGCACCTTGTAGCGCGTTGCCGCCCGCTTGCCGCCCGTGCGCAGGACGCTCATGCGTTTGCGGTCGAACGGGCTGCGGCCGATCTGGCTTTCGATCAGCCCCGAAGAGTCGCGTGGCGTGCCCCATACCACCGCATTATAGGCGCGCTCGATGGTGTGATTGGCGAACTGCTTGGCGAGCGAGGCCATGGCGCGTTCGGTTTTCGCCGCCACCAGCAGGCCGGATGTGTCCTTGTCCAGCCGATGCACGATGCCGGGACGCGCCTCGCCGCCGATGGAGAGCATGCCGGCGCCGCAATGCGCGATCAGCGCATTGACCAGGGTGCCATCGGGATTTCCGGCCGCCGGATGCACCACCAGTCCAGCCGGCTTGTTGATGACGATCAGGTCCTTGTCCTCATAGATCACCTCCAGCGGAATATCCTGCCCTTGCGGCACGGCGGGTGCGGTGGGCGGCACGATCACCGTATAGGTATCGCCCGGTTTGACCCGGTGATTGGCGTCTTTTATCGTCCGGCTTTGTTGTCCTGGAGGGACCAGAAAAACCGCTTCACCTTCCAGCAATTGCTGGAGTCGCGAGCGGGAAAAATCGGGCAGGGCGGCAGCCAGGAAACGGTCCAGCCGCCAACCGGCATGATCGTCACCGGCAAATGCGGTGCGCCGGTCGATTGAGGAGTTTTCTGTGTCTGACATGCCCGTTCAACAAAAAGCCTCTGCGCCTGCGACGAACCGCCGGACCGCCTGGGTGATTGTCATTATCATGAGCGCGCTCGTCGTGTTGGCTCTTTTGGGCATCATCTGGGGCTTTGCGCGCCAGGCGCGTATTTTCATGGCGGCCCGGGCGGGCGCGCCGTCCCTATCACAGACGAATGGGCCACAGACAAGTGCGCCTCAGACAGGCGTGGCGGCCACCATCACCCTGGCGCCGGGTGCGCGCATTGTCTCCGCCACCACTGAGGCCGGCAAGCTGGTGCTGCATGTCGCGACACCAACGGGCGGCGAGGTGGAGATCATCGATCTGGCCACCGGAAAGCAGACCGGGCAGGTCAAGACCGTGCCGCCATGACACGCGTTCATTTGCCGGGCGATTTGCGCGCCCGGATTCTTGGCGAGGCGCGAAGTCCGCGCGAATGCTGCGGGCTGCTGGAAGGTACAAGCGACGGCGACACCTTCCATGTCCTGACGCTGCACGCCATGGAGAATCTTGCCGGCGCGGCTGACCGTTTCGAGATGAATCCACGCGACCAGATCGCGGCGCAAAAAGCGGCGCGCGCCAACGGCCACGCCATTGTCGGATGTTATCATTCCCATCCGGGCGGAGACGCCGAACCATCAACGGTGGACCTGGCGGGCGCCGGAGAAGAGAATTTTCTCTGGCTGATCGCCGCCGGGGAAGAGCTCAACGCCTTTGTCTATTTGGGCGGGGAATTTTTGGGCGCCGATTGGGTGACGTCGTCGGAATAGGACCGAAGCCGGCCGTTCTGAAACAGGACATCACGAGAGTTGATCTCGTCCACCACATGGCCGGTCTCATCGGCGATTTCGATCGCGCGGCTATTCAGCGAACCGCCATGCAGCAATTTATCGCCCAGGATTTCGCGGGCGGCATTGATGGCCTCCTTCCGCGCCGCTTCTGCGTCCGGCAGTTCCTGGCCTTCTTCATCGCGGTGGAGGGTGCCGCCTTCGCGGACATGGAAGTAGTAACGGGGCATGGCTTTGGTTTTGCTGCGCGATTCATTCTTACTAACACACAAGACAGCTGGCCGTTCCGGTCCCGAATCCAGGTAAAAACATGGGGATGTGGGAACTTGCGGCTTGCACGCCGCTGCCGCTATAAGCGCCATCCCGCTGGTCCCCATCGTCTAGCGGTTAGGACGCGGCCCTCTCAAGGCTGAAACAGGGGTTCAATTCCCCTTGGGGGCACCATTTTTGTTGGGCATGGACGTTCTCAGGCACTTGCATGTCTACCTCGCCCTCAAGGAAATGCGCATGTATTTCAGCGTTGGCGCGACACCGTCGACGCCCGCTCCCGGGGCTGCCGCCAGGCGAGCATCAATGTCCGCTTTAGACGCAAAAACCTGACGAGCCGTCCGTCATCTTCCGGATTGTTTGACCGCCGTTGCCGGTGGCTTCAGGAAAGCATCGAAGCGCTCCCTGACGATTGCGTAGCACTCGCACGATGCCTTCTCTAACCCCTTGCGATTGAGAACCTGCATCGTGCCACGACGATAGCTGATTAGACCGGCAGATTGCATGGACTGCGCCGCCAGCGTCACCGACTTGCGATTGGCGCCCAATATATTCGCCAAGAACTCGTGCGTGTATGTCAGGGGTTCACCTTCCGCCCGATCATGCATCATGAGGAGCCAACGGCACATTCTCTCCTCCGTCGTATGCATGGCATTACAGGCGACAGTCTGCTGAACCTGCGATAGCAGCGTTTCCGAATAGCTGACGAAGAGATTGCGCACATGTTCGCTGGTCCTGAATTCGGTTTGCAACAACTCGATCGGACAGCGAACCATGCGGCCCTCCAACTGTACGATGCATCGATTGAAGGAAACTCGACTGTACATGGCGGCGAAGAGACCAAATGCCCCTTCGCGGCCTATGTTTGCGGTTTCAATGGCCGAGCCGTTTTCCAAAACGGTCAACAGCGAGAGAACGGAGCCCTGCGGAAAATATGCGTGCTTAAGAAGGCCGCCCGCTTCGCAAACCACGGCGCCAAGCTTGAGGTCTATCTGTTCAAGGTGGGGTGCGACCCGCTTGTGGCTCGCAACTTCCAATGCGCCGAGCAATTGATTGCTCTGCACCACACGTAAAGCTTTGGGATTGTTTTTCTTATTGGATCGACTGACCAAATATCACCTTGGCAGTTCAACGCCTCATCAGCGCCAAGGCCGAGCAAAGAGCACGTTTCCCCGTGCTCGTAAATGGATCTGCCATGGCCCGGACCAATTCACGGGCCGATTAGCGAGCGAATCTCGAAGACCATTTCTTCGTCGTGATAGGGCTTTGCGAGAAGAAGGCTTTTCCTTGGAAAATCGCTTTCCATGAGCCCGCGCTTGCCGGAAACCACGATGATTTTGACGGACGGCCAGCGAACATCCACGGTGTGGGCAAGTTCCACGCCGTCCATGCTGCCATGCATAACGACGCTTGTGACCAACAATGCGATGTCCGACCGACCTTCCAAAATAAGCAGCGCTTCGTCAGCGTTGCTGGCCTGGATTGTCTCGAATCCGGCTGTCGCCACGAGACCTGCCATAAACAGCCGCAGGAGCTTATGATTTTCGACGATCAGAATAACCCGCCCGGCTTGTGCGCTCTTTGTCATGTCATCTGCGTCTCGGCTTCGGACATGCCCTCGCCTGAGTGAGAGTCCGACCCTGAAACCGCCAAGACCATCCAGACTTCCGCCATCCGAACGTAATGCGACTGCAGATCCGGGCTGCGGGCGTTTTTTGCCAGTTCGCGGCAGTCTGCCTCGAAGCGCAGGCACTCCAAGGAGTGCATATTCGATTGATTCAACCCTGACATTGCGCACCTCGAAGGCCCCCAACCCCTCAGCGTCGCATGGCATCGTCCGGTCTGTCGGTGGTCTACGCCACGGAGAGGCAGTGAAATCGCCGCATATCTCAACAGGTTGGCGCGCAAAACATCATCGTTCGTCCAAATCAAAGCGCGATATGTTGAACGATGCCGGGCGCTTAATGACTTCACCGGCAAGCAGACGAATAAGATCGTTGCACGAAGCGCATCGTGGTATTGTTGCGGGGCAGCAAGCGAGCGATCCTGTTGATCGACGTTTTGCCGAGGTGCCGGGTATGGCTTTCGCTCCGCGAGCCTCCGGTCCCTAGAAAGGGGCAGCCATGGCTCCCCACCCGCCGCCAGAAGTCGTCGTCAACCTGTCATTTGCGCTCGTCGCCTCCTCAACCATACCGCTGCTGCTGCTGGACCGTGATCTTCGGGTGGTCGCTGCGAGCGCGTCCTTCTGTTGGGCGTTCGGAATCGATCCCGCCAAGGTGGCTGGAAGCCGCCTCGGTGAGTTGGGTGCGGGCGAGTGGAACATATCCCAGCTTGTGTCGCTCCTGAATGCCACTGCTTCGGGTTATGCCAAGGTCGAAAGTTATGAGATGGATTTGCTCCGCAAGGGTTACGCGGCGCGTCGCCTGGTGCTGAACGCCCAGAAACTTCACTACGGTGAGGAGGACGCTGTCAGGCTGGTCCTGTCGGTGGTCGATGTCACCGATGCCCGCCGCGCCGAGAAGTTCAAGGATGATTTGGTGCACGAAAAGGACGTCCTGCTGCAGGAACTGCATCACCGGGTCGCCAACAGCCTACAGATCATCGCCAGTGTGTTGATGCAAAGCGCCCGGAAGGTTCAGTCGGAAGAAACGCGCATCCATCTTGTGGACGCCCATCAAAGGGTAATGTCCGTCGCGGCTCTGCAGAAACAGCTTGCCGTTACACGGCTGGGCGACGTCGAGTTGCGTCCGTACTTTGCCGCTTTATGTGAAAGCATCGGCGCCTCGATGATCTCCGATGCCGAACAGGTATCGCTTGACGTGACGACTGACGACAGCATCACGACGGCAGACACGTCCGTAAGTCTCGGTCTGATCGTCACCGAGCTGGTGATCAACGCTCTTAAACATGCGTTCCCGGACAATCGCCCCGGCAGCATATCGGTCGACTATCATACGCGCGGAGCCAACTGGACATTGTCGGTAAACGACGATGGTGTCGGCATTTCCGAGAACCCGGATGATGCGAAGCCTGGCCTGGGCACCGGTATCGTTCAGGCACTCGCAACCCAACTGGGCGCGCAAGTGGACATCGTGAGCAAGGGCTCAGGGACAAAAGTCTCCATCGTGCATACCTTCATCCCGGTCTTGGTGGGAAAAACGACGGCACAGGAAAACAGAGCGGTTTAATGTAGTGGACGCACGGTATGCGCCGTCACGCGCGGATTCGGGCACGATATGCCGCAAATCTTGCCGCTAATGCCGGAGGTTGCCGAAGTGGATCGTGGACTTAATCCCCTGACCTGGAAACGGCGGCATCTGGTGACCTGGGCTGCCCTGGTCGTCCTCGGCGGGGCGGTCGGGCTTGTCTTTGGATGGGTGGTATCCCCGTTTTCCCGTCTCCAACAAGGCGACGCGCAAGCCATGGTTGTCGCCTGGCTGCATTATCCTGAAGCCTATTGGCCCTATGTGGTGGTGGGCGCCGTCACCACTGGGCTTGCCTACTATGCAGCGGATCTTCTTACTGGTGCACGCTAGGCGGCGGATCGCGTGATACCCAGTTTGTTGGGGCTGAGATTCGGAAAGGAGCTAGGTCGTCCGCGCGCCCCTGAGCCTGGCACGATCGATGGATAGCCTGATGCACAGACCATCCGGTTGCCAGTCGCGGTCGATATTGCCGCCGAGCTGCCCCGTCACCGTCATACGCGCAAGAATGGTGCCGAACCCTTCATGATCGATTTGACGGTTGATGCGTGGACCACCGCGCTCATGCCAGGTCAGCAGAACCTTATTGTCGGTCTCGGAACTGGTGATTTCGATGTGGCCGTTGGGCACCGACAGAGCGCCATACTTGGCGGAGTTGGTTGCGAACTCGTGCAAAAGCAACGCGAAGTTTGTTACCGCTTCTCCGGTAATCGGAATATCGGCGCCCTCGATGGAAATCCGGGGGCTGCCGCCGTCCGTCTTGCCGTCATGGGGAGACAGGATTGTGCCCAAGAGGGCGTGCAGCATCGTGAATTGTTCAGCCTTGTCCGGCGACGAGGTTGTCAGGGTGAGAGCATGGGCCCTGGCAAGAGCCCCCAAACGCGCCGTTACCGTCTGCGCCAGTTCCTTGGGCGTGGCGGCCGAGCGCGCACTGAGCGATACAACGCCGCTCGCGAGCGCGAACAGGTTCTTGATGCGATGGTCCATTTCCCGCAGCAGCAACTCTCGCTGACGTTGTGTCCGCTTAAGGTCGCTGATATCGCGCGCGACTTTGGAGGCCCCCACAACTTTTCCATGCAAGCCCCTGACGGGCGACACTGTCAGCGAAATATCGAGCAGCGTGCCGTTTTTGTGGCGGCGGACGGTTTCGTAATGGTCGATGCGCTCTCCCCTGCGAATGCGCGACAGGATCGAGGGCTCCTCGTCTCGCATCTCTTCCGGAATGAGAGTCAATACCGGTTTTCCGATTATCTCCTCGGCCGTGTAGCCAAACACCCGTTCCGCGCCCTTGTTCCAGGTCGTGATGGTGCCATTGAGGTCTTTCGTCAGGATGGCGTCGTCGGATGACTCGACAATTGCCGCCAGCCGCTGGGCAACTTCTTCGGCTTGCTTTCGCTCGCTGATATCGACCAGCATGTTGACCGCGCCGATGAGAACACCCTCCGAATCGAAAATCGGCGTCGGATAGGGGATGAAGGGAACGCGCGTGCCATCCGGACGCTCGGCCACCGCTTCCATCCCGCGATTCAGTTTCTTTTCTTTTATCGCCAGAGCCATCGGGCATTCGCCGTGTGGAAGAACACGTCCGTCCGGCCAGAACAATTTCCAGGAACCGCACCACTCGCTTTTGCCGATCTGCGGCCTGTGGCCCCAGAGTTTCACCGCGGCTTCGTTGAAATAGGTGATGCAGCCGGAAGGGTCGGTCGTGTAAATGGCGGCCGGCAGGCCATCCAGGACCGCGCGATAGTATGAATCCTCGCCCGCCGACGGCTTTTCAAGTCGCCCCATGACGGTTGAGTGCTGGGATACTGTATGATGAAAATCAGACATGAATATCGTCCAGGATAGGATATCTCACCAAATCGCCGTGAGAACGCACCTGGCCGCCTCCAAGACGGAACTGGACCGGCAGGCCCGCAGGACTATTGTGACGGTTGTAGCGGTTTTCATGATCTTGGCAACGAACCCATCAGTGCGGGATCGTACACAGAACAAGTAACCCATTGATCAAATAGGCCATGTTGAACATTGACTTGGTGAATCACTGACCTCGCTGCTCTGCGAAATGAAAAAGGCCCGCCGGGTTCAATCGGCGGGCCTTCTTGCATTTATTGTTGCGGATTAAAGCCGGTAAGCCTCTCGCTCCCGACGCACCTGTTCTGAATCATAGGCGGGCGCATTGGGGTCGTAACCCTTCCAGCCCGAACTGCGCCATGCGTCTTCGCGCGTCGTCACGTCGATCGCCCGCCTGTCCATGATGGCGGCATAGCGGGGCTCGTCGTCGTCCGAAACCTTGGCCGTCACGATGGCGCCGCCGCGGTGTACGGCCTCGGCATAGAGTTCGGCATTTTCCTTGCTGGTGCCGGATTCCACCAGGGCGCCGATCAGGCCGCCGGCCACGCCGCCGCCCACTGCGCCCGCAGCCAGTGCGGCCAGCCAGCCGGCCGCCACCACCGGCCCGATGCCCGGAATGGCGATCATGCCCAGGCCTGCCGCCACGCCGGCCGCGCCACCGGCGATGGCGCCCATACCACCGCCCGTGACGGCGCCTTCGGCGCGGTCATCCTTGCCGTCGCGATCCTTGTCGTGCGCGGGGTCGATATCCGAGCCGCCCGGCTTGTGCCAGCCATCGGCATTGCTGGCCACAATACCAATGTGGCTGTCGCCCAGTCCGGCCGCCTTGAGTTCGCGCACGGCTTGTTCCGCGGCGGCATAGTCGTCGTAAACGCGTGTGAGGGTCTTGGTCATCTTGTTTCCTTTGTGATGAGAGAGGATTCGAAAAGGGGGCAGGGCCTAGTTGACGTTGCCCTGGTAATCGACGCTGACCGGGCCTGGCTTGCCGTCCTTCACCGCCGTGCCGCGCCAGATTCCCTCCTTGTCTTTCTTCAAGTTCGCGACGCGGGTGTAGCCCTTGGCTTCAATCTGGGACTTGGCTTCATTCATGGTGAAGCTGTTGGCGCCCGCAACCGGCGTCGCCGAGTTGTTTTCGTGCATCCCCTTGACGGCGGGATTCTGCGGTTCCGACGGCGCTGGTGTGCTCTGCTGGGCAAATGCCACCGAGGCGATAAGAGTGAGCGCGGCGGCTGTGAGTACGATATGGCGCATATGTTTTACTCCTGGTTGATTTCTACTCGCGTAACTCGCGGCAACAGGGGATGTTCCTGCTTGCAGCCAATTACTTCTTGAATCGGTCACGTGAGCGCTGCTGACACCTTGAGACGCATAAAAAAGCAAAACCCGCCGCGTTTAAGCGACGGGTTTGCCTTCATGGATTAGAGA
>Ga0193753_10001012_pt1 | contig 25187 bp, 27 predicted proteins | sample H1c2metaG_FD_144925 | JGI IMG/M metagenome (GOLD analysis project Ga0193753, IMG submission 144925) | Soil microbial communities from a riparian zone of the East river system, Colorado, United States - H1c2 | ecosystem: Environmental > Terrestrial > Soil > Riparian zone | place: USA: East... | reverse complement strand
TGTCATCCATGCCACTGCCCTTCGAGTACTCGAATGAGCTGTATCGAATCCGACATCTCATTCAGCAGAATGACCTACTGGGTCATTCAATAGAAATAACTACCGAACTAATGCCCTAAGACCCTATACCAAGTATCTTCATTTTTTGATTGAAGTGTCTGCGTACACCCTCCGTTTGAAACCTCATTTAGCAGAATGACCTACTGGGTTGGTCGCAAACGCGCTCAGTGTACGGATACCGGTTTCGGTAGCAGGAAATCATGATCTCCTGCATATTCACCTACTACCGCTGCAATCTTAGCATACACAGGCACAATTAAACCCCGTACGAATGTACGAGGTTGGAGTTAGATACGTCATCTCCAGGACGTTTGTATTTTTATGTCGCTTCAAAGGGCCAAGGACAAAGGATCCGAAGATCTAAGGATCACAATCCTGAGTTCTAACTTGCGAGCACCGCAGACGGAACGCTGGCGCGCCAGACGTGCCCGAGCCAGCGCGCGTCCCAGCTCCACGCATCGTCGTGCCAGTAGAGGCACAGGACGTAGCGGTAGCCATACGGGCCGCGGAGAACAGTTCCGTCGAAGAAGATGTAGGTCGTGTTCCCGTTCGTCTTCTCCTTCCACTGAAGTGGGATCAAATGCTGGTTTTCCCAGAGTGTCTGGAAGACCTTGGCATCAAGACGGACATAGTTCGCTTTCTTTAGGCGCGCGAGCTTGGTCTCACCCTTCACGGATGTTTCCTTACCCTCGAGACCGGTTTCGAAGCGGATCTTAGACAGATCCAACTCGGTTATCGCCAAGGCGCGAGAGTCTTGCTCTTCTTCCCCTGTGAGACCGTCGCCGTCCTTGGGACCGCGCCAGATGGTCCAACCGCCTCCCAAACCCTTGAATGCGGCCGAGTCGAACGGTTGAGAGCGGTCGATGGGGATGATCTTGGGCTCACCGATGATGAGCTGGGCACCATTGTTGAGGAAAGCAACGAATTGCTCCGCTGCCCTCACCGGATCACGGACAACACGTTCCTGAAGTCGGGCCGATTCAAATCGGACCTTGGCCCAGTCGATGTTTGTCGCCAATGCCGCCATGATCTGATGTGACTGACTAGTTGAGGTCATTTTGCCTTTATGGATTGCTACGTTTCTCCTTCAACGATAGAAGGGTTCCGGTAACATCTGCAGATACTTTCACCGCAGAATACAAGGGTCGCAATCTGTTGTTTTGACCCCTCTATTCCGCGGTGAATGCAAGTGAGATTAACAAGGTGCTATTTATGCATTATACTACTACTGATAGTATATGTCAATATCTTGCAAAACCCCTAGTGGGGGGCCTATTTTAGGCTATTTCACCATCTCCAAAAACTCCCTCTTTGTAAATTACTTGCCTAATCCCTCATCAGGGTATATGATATTATCATACTTAATTATCATACATCCTTATGACCACCTTATCTATACCAATACCCGCCCATATGGAAGAGTTTATTGAAGCAGAAATCCGTAACGGCCGCGCCGCTAACAAAGCAGATGTTGTCCGCAAGGCTATTACACTCTTGGCTGAGAAAGAAGCTATAGATGAAGTTCTGGAGGCTCGGAGAGAGCTAGGAGAAGGAAAAGTGTTAAAGGGGGATTTGAAGGAGTTGGCTAAAAGATTTCGCAATGCTTGAGATCAACTTCCTACCAAAGTTTATAAAGAAATTTAATCTTCTGGAATCGACTCTACAGAATGAGGTTTTGAAGAGTATAGAACTACTCAAAGATAGGCGCAACCACTCTAGTCTCAAAGTTCACAAATTGCACGGTCCTCTCAAAGGATCATATAGTTTTTCCGTAAACTATAAAATCAGAATTATTTTTCAATATATTTCCAAAAAAGAAGCGGTGCTTTTGACCGTTGGCGACCACCAAATTTATAAATAGTCACTGTCACTACCCCACCATCTTCAAAAACTCCCCTTCCGAGATTATCTCTACCCCCAAATCCCTCGCCTTATCCAGCTTGGACCCCGCCTCTTCGCCAGCTACAACATATGATGTATTCTTTGAAACCGAACTAGAAACATCTCCCCCATTCTCACGCACCATCCGCTGACCATCTTCGCGGGCAAGCGTTGGTAGGGTTCCGGTAAATACAAATGATTTTCCCTCCAGTTTTTTGGAACCGCCGCTGACGGCTTCATCTTTGATGATCTTTACTTGTTTCAGCAATGAATTAACTAACTTGCGATTATCCGGCTCACCAAACCAAGTATAGAGAGACTCAGCAACTTTTGGTCCTACGCCATAAATAGACTCGAACTCTTCTTTGGTTGCATTCATAATCAGATCTATGGGTGTTTCGTTGTCTGATTTTTGCTTTTTGCTTATTGCTTCTTGCTTTCCCGTAAAGTGCCTGGCGAGATCATACGCTGTCTCCTCCCCCACCTGAGGAATAGAAAGTGATGCAAGGAATCGAGGTAACGTAACATTGCGTGCCTTCTCGATCGACTCGATTACATTCTCCGCAGACTTTTCCGCAAAACGAGGCAAGGAAAGAACATCTCCTTTCTCAAGTGTGAAAATATCGGTATAGGTTGAGATAAGCTGAGCTTCGAGGAGTGCATCGATAACTTTGGGACCAACCCCATCCATATCAAAACAATGCTTGGAAACAAAGTAATAAAACTTCCTTTTCTGCTGCTCGAACGAGTCTGCACTGGCACACTTCCATGCCGCTTCACCCGGCACGCGGACGATCTTTCCGTCACCTCCGCAGGCTGCTACATGAGTAGGCCATCGGAAAGGCTTCTCTTTACCCGTACGCATCTCCATCACTACTTTAATGATGTCAGGAATAACGTCACCGGCTTTTTTGAGAATAACTGTGTCACTGATTCGTACATCGAGTCGTCTTATCTCATCTTCATTGTGAAGCGTGGCACGCGAGACAGTTGAGCCGCCAATTGATACTGGTTTTAGATTGGCGACAGGTGTAACAACGCCCGTGCGGCCAACTTGGAACGTGATGTCCTCGAGAATAGTGGTAACTTCTTCACTGGGGAATTTAAAGGCGATCCCCCAACGCGGAGCTTTACCGGTATAGCCGAGCAGCTTTTGATATTCATTTTCATCTACCTTAACTACAACTCCATCAGCCCAATAATCTTGTTTCGACATTTTAGTTTGCCATTCCTTCCAGTATTCGATTACTTCTTCGATGTTTTTCGAATGGCGAAAATGTTTGTTCACTTTGAAACCAAGTTCGCGCAAGAATTCGAGTTCGTCGTGTTGAGTCTGTGGGGTTGATGGGAAAGCGGAAGAGATTTTCTTTTCGGGATGAGGCAAAGAACTATTGATCAAGGTTGTCTTGGCAGGATTAACTTGCCGATTCTCGAAAGAAAAACTTCTTCCGCTTTCTTCTTCGTATTTTGCAATATCATATACATAAGAATCCAACTGGCGCTCAGCAGCAATCTTGGCATCCAGTTGTCTAATAGAACCAGCTGCAAGATTGCGCGGATTGGCAAACAAGGGCAGACCCTTTGCGGCACGTTCCTTATTCAACCTCTCCAGAGTACTCTTTGCCATCCAGATTTCGCCTTCAACAATGATAGAAACAGGTCGGCGCAAAACGATGGGCACAGACTGGATAGTACGGACATTCTCTGTGACATCTTCCCCTACAGTACCATCACCACGCGTGGCAGCGCGGATCAATCTTCCCTCTTCGTATTCCATTACCACTTTCAAGCCGTCGATCTTGTGTTCGTTTACATATGTTGGCTTTGGATCCTTGATACCGCCTTGAATGAGAAAACGTTTAACACGTGCATCGAACTCCTGCATCTCTTCAGGAGAGAAAGCGTCATTGAATGACCACTGCGGGACCGTATGTCTGACCTTTTTGAATTCCGGTAAAGGCTTCCCCGCTACGCGCTGCGAGGGCGAATCCGAGGTAATAAGTTCTGGGTACTGGGTCTCGATCTGGACCAGCTCATGCTTCAGCGAGTCCAAAGCCTCCTCGGAGATCTCAGCCTTATCGAGCACATGATAGTTGTAGCGATGAAGCTCAATAGTTTCTTTGAGCTTGGCGAGGCGTAATATGACATCTGATGAAGGTTTTTGGGCACCTGATTTCATGCCCTTAGGATAACACAGGTGATCTTGTTGTGGACACAATGCTTAAAGACTATCTGTAGGTAAGCTCGAGCGCGCGTTCTACGATACGAGAACTCGAAAGAACAGGTACCGCAGTAGTATAATCTCCCGAAGTAGTAAGCTCACAGAGGTTGTATCCGCGTGATTGGAAAACGGTCACCAGTTTTTCATCTTGATCATGATAACTTATGTAAGTGATATCAGCACATCCGGAAAGTGTCGGGTTCTGAGAGCCATCACGAAACCCAATCTTGAAGTGTGCTTGTTGTGCTTCGGTATCGACATATCCATCTCCGAAGTAAAATGCTTCAGGCTGATACGAAACCTGAATACTTACTCCATTGCACTCAAAAGTATGATCCTGAACCTGCAATTTCTCGGGATCAAGGGATGCGCATTCTATACCGCTATCTGCTGCATACAATGAGTACATAGATTCACGAGCAGTAGAAGCCAGGAGAAATTGTTTTCTACTTGTAGAGAGAATAAAAACGGTCACGCCAAGAACCAATGTGGCAGTAAGCACCGCAAAAAGTAGAGTATAGCCGCGATTTGTAGAGGAATATTTCATATTATCTTATAGAATCTACTAACTCACTTGTAAGGCGCAATTCATTTGGGATGGTTCCCTGGTTCCAACTCACTACTACAGTGACCAGTGCATCTATATTTCCTCCAGAGTTCGCTTTTGGAGTTATATAAAAATATCTGCGGAAGAGAGTAAGTTTTGCACCTGAAGCCAAGGCGTCAGTTGTATAGCCATCTGTAGACAGATATACCCTGCATTGTTCCGAATCTATCGCGCATGATTGTATAACATTACTCAGAGCACTCGCATCGCACGCATTGATACTATTGGAATCTGGACGAATACATCCAGGCGTTCCCTGTGCCCAGCGTATCCATTCACCAGCAACTCCCCCGCCATTTTTGATATAATTATCACGTGTGTTTTTGACTACTTCCATACTCTCTTGTGCAAGAAATGATGCGATCATCTGATCCCGAGCAAAAAGAGCCGCTGACAATCCCTTACTTGCTATGACCAAAGGCCCGGCAATAGCAATCATAAGAACAGCCACAGCCACGAGTGTTTCAACCAAGGTAAAACCTCTGTATGTGTTCTTATATCCAATCTCATATCTCATATGTTTTTTAGTATTCATCATAGTGGTAGGCGAGGAGAGATAGCGGTCTGAACATCAAAATACGTTTTTTCTTTTTCACGTATACCGGCATAGCCACCAAGCTTTATGGAAGCAAGAGGATATGGATCGTCAGAAACTTGAACCCGATAGTCAGTGATGATGAGATTGGGGTCAGTTAGAGAATAAAAATCTTCCTCTACAATAGGAGTGCTGCAGATCTTTTGTTGAGCTTTTTCAAGAAAATACTGTGATCCATCTGATCGAATACGATATGCGAATACGAGCGGACATGGGGGTGTAACGGAGATGTCTACTTTTGAGGAATTGAATGCGAGCAACACTCCACCAGAACTGCTTGCACCACTTGGACACTTGTCTGTATCAACAGATAGACGCAAAGGTATGAGAGCTTCAGCATCAGCTACGCAATAGTATCTGGTGCCCACACGAAGTTCGCGTGACATGGACTCAAGCGCATAATTCAAATTCGTCATGGCTGACTGGAGTGTCTGGGCTTTTTTATTTGCACTTATGATGCGTACCATTGCACCGAGTGCAACCACGGCCACTACAGAAAAAACTCCCAAAGAGACTATGATCTCCACTAGAGTAAATCCACGATTTTTGTAGGAATATATATTCATATTAATCTAATACAGATACCTGACCATTGTTACGTATCTTGACTGTACGCTCACTCCCATCACTGCCTAATAATACAACGTCTGCATATATAAAACTTGGATCGCATACGATAAAGCCCGGACTTTCGTCGTATGCACAGATGTTGGCACTAGGATCAGGACGCTTAAAAGTGATGTTAACGTGGTCATTGAGTTCACATGCGCCGCTACTCGTACTTTTTACACAGACGGATTTTATACTGGCCCCCCTCTTTATCGAGTAACGGGATACAATAAAATCGTGAGGAAGGTACTCCCCGTTGAATGTGAGATCATCTTGAGTACCGAAAAGTATCATCTCCTTATTGTTAGCTGTTGAAAAATCTACACCATATGCGTATTTGAAAGCGTCATCTGTGTCATTTGCTGCACGGATACTCAATCCATATGTTTGAGCGGTACGCACCGTAAGTGCCACATCATATGCAAGGTTTGTAAGAAGAACGCTTTGGTTAAAGGTGCTGTATTTTGCTACAAGAAGTGCAGTCATCATGGCAAAGATAGCTATAGAGACGATAAGCTCGACCAATGTAAATCCTTTACCAGAAGATCGACGAGAGCGAGATAGAGTATGAATGGACATCGTCATAATTATACACTGAATACGAATTAATTTCCGGCAAAGATATTTACGAGGATACTCAGATCCAGTACCTGCACATGGAATAGGAGCACCAGATACATGCCGAGGATAAGATATGGTCCAAATGGTATCTCAGTGCGCGGTTTAAATTTCTTATACGTAACAAAAAGCCAGATAACACTTAGTGCTGCGGCTATCCAAAACGCCAAAATCAGGGCATTTATACCCGCAAATATACCGAGAAGCCACCCTATACCTACGACGAGCTTTGCATCTCCCAGGCCCATCCAGGTTTGGTTTGATAACCACCCAAGCAAAGCAAATGGAAGTGCGAGCAGAGGGCCCGCCAAAAGTTGCCACATATCCGGTACGTGAAAAAGTGTGCTTCCGCCAACAAAGAGACTGAGTAATGAGAGAGCTGCAAAACCGTAGACCAGAGGATCGGGGAGGATTTTGTGCTTGATGTCATAGATGGTCATAACAAGGAGGAGGCAGGCTGAGAGAAGATAGATGACCGTCGTCACTGCACCAGCGATTGTAAGTGGAGGATAGAATAAAAAGATGAGCACGAAGAAAACTCCTGCCAGAAATTCAACTACTGGATACTGCCACGAGATCTTACTTTTACATTTCTTACATGAGCCTTTTTGGACTACAAAACTAAAAAGCGGTACGAGCTCCTTCCAGGTAAGCACAGATCCGCAACTCATACACTTCGAACGACCTCCAAGACCTACGCCGGTATTGAACCGAAGTGCGACAACGTTGAGGAAACTACCGATGATAACACCGAAAAGAAAAGGAAGTATAAGTTGAAGAAGAAGTTCCATGTACGTATACGCCCGATTATCGAGGACTCAAACAATAGTCAACTGACCCTACAGCTCTGCTACAGGTAAATTCTTGTGAGAAACCTGGCGTCGCACCATCTTTAACTACTTCGTTAGTATTTTCGAGAATAGTATGCAAAATATAGTCCGTTGGGTACGAACCATTGTTTACGGCATAGCCGTATACCTCTCCCGCTTTAGGTGTATTTGGAATATTGGCAATGAAGCTACCTAAACTTATACCCGTAGCACAACCATTGCTGAGTGATGTAGAAAGGGGCACTGTCACCGAGTATGTATCTGGGAGAGCGCCGCTCGCAGATGCTGGGTATTGTTTACATCGGTCAAAATAGAGTTCCAATGCTAACTGGATCTGGCCAAGATCAGAAATTCTTTTTACATCGCGAGCTTTTGAGCGAGATGAAGTAAGGTTAGTAACGATGATGCCAGTAAGGATGGCGATGATGGCGATGGCCACCAGAAGTTCGACGAGTGTAAACCCGCGAGTCTTATTAAGAATTGTTTTCATGGAATAATTGTAACATGGGGCATTTCCCGAGGCGAGGGTATGTCCTATGTATGTCCAGGCGAGGCCTGGACATACTCGCTCGCTCGAATCTTCATTAATTCTTGAACTTTTCTTTATTAGAAATTGAACTCGCTCATCCTATACTGGTTTGTCCAGGCGAGGCCTGGACAAAACCCCATGACTGGAGAATATTATCACGCATACAATCGAGGTGCCCATAAAGCACCCATATTTCTAGAAAACTCTGACTACATGAGGTTTTTACACTTGCTCTACACGTCCAATAGCATTGAAAATCTCAAATTATCACGTATACCTTTGCACAATATATTTACTTACGACAAAAAAAGTGAACTAGTGGAGATTACCGCTTATTGTTTAATGCCGAACCACTTTCATATAGCACTGAAAGAATGTACTGAGAACGGTATGAGCCATTTTATACACAAACTCTGCACTGCATATGTTATGTATTACAATTCCAAGTACAAACACTCCGGTACCATCTTCCAAGGCCCTTACAAATCCAAACATGTAGACAATGATGATTACTATAGGTACCTTCTTCAATACATTCATCTCAATCCATTTGGGATTTCTGAACCTGATATGAATAACATTGCAAAAACTGAATACTTCAATGAAGCTATGATCTACTCAAAAGGATATGAGTACTCAAGCTTCAAAGACTACCTGGGGGAAGATCGTCCACAGAGATCGATACTGACCTGCAAGGCGAGGCCTGGACCATGTCCAGGCCTCGCCTTGCCGTAACGAAAACCGCCCACCAGAAGGTGGGCGGTTCAATAAGGTCTCTAAAAACGATTATTGACAAAGCTTCGTTGTTGGAGCTGTGATACTTGCATAAGCTGGAATAGCGCCTACACCATTCGCATTTGTATTACCATAAGAATCCAAACACGTGTAACCACCACTAGGCTTTACGGCGTAGATACCATAGGTGCTTCCAGGTCCGTTAGCGCTTGAAGAGTAGATGATCAAACCGTTAACGTTACCGAATGCAGCTGGAGATCCGATCTGAGCGATGATATCGTCACGTAGAGTTATCATGTTAGCACTAAGCGTTGTAGCTGCGACAATATTTGATGCAACAGTGAGAGATGGGTATGATGCACCATTGTATTCTGCCTCAAGAGCTGCTCTAACCTGGGCAACTTCAGCTTGAATACGAGCATCCTTACCCTTCTGACGAGCTGTGTTAAGAGAAACCAAGACTACTGACGAGAGAATACCGATGATGGCGATAACCACGAGCAACTCAATAAGGGTAAAACCCTTTGTGTACTTTTTCATATGTAAATTACTTACTAATACTATTAATCCGTTAATAACTAAACCATTTCGGTTCGTTGGGATAATTATAGCACCTAGAGAAAATCCAATATTTTGGGTCTGTGGATAACAGAAGGGGCTGGGATGGGAGAAAAGTAAGTTAGTAAAGAAGTAATACCTAGTAAAATAACTTATATTTTACTAGGTATTACTAAAATACTACTAATATTTACTAATTTACCCCTTCCTACTGCCCAGACGCAATGTTATATATAGGTATAAGAACCGAAGCCAAGAGTACAGCCACTCCCCCGCCCAAACTAACGATCATAAGGGGTTCGATAAGCGACACCAGAGCATCTATAGCTGTAGTTACTTCGCGAGCATAGAAGCGAGCCACTGTCTTCAAGATACTTCCAAGTTCTCCGGTTTCCTCACCCACCTTCATCATTTGAACCATGATCCCTGGTATCTCTTTAGGATTTGCAGAAAGGGAGTCGGATAATGTCTTGCCCCCCTTAACCGCTTCCACAGCATCGGCGAGGATAGCGTGGTAAATGCGATTGTCGATAACCGAAGCAGTGAGATCCAATGCTCGAACCATAGGAATACCCGACGAAAGCATGGTGTTCATGTTGTCGGCCATACGTGCCAAATACAATTTGCGATACAAAGTATTTAGATACGGAATACTAAGCTTAAACTGGTCGAAAGCTACGCGTCCGGTAGGAGTTCGTATAAATCTCACAACAAAGAACCCTACAACGATGAGAACTCCGAGCATGATGAAACCATAGGACACCAGGAAATTGCTAATCCCAAGGACCACCTTGGTATACATCGGTATATCCTGCCCTGACTCAACGAGGATAGCACTTATCTTCGGAATAACCATAGTAAACATAAGTATCATCACTGTAATGAAGGTCATGATAACGAATGCAGGATATATAAGAGCTCCCTTCACTTTGGACGTGAGCTCATAAGTACGATCGAGATAGTCCGCCAAATACTGGAATGTATCATTGAGCTTACCTGACTCTTCACCAGCTTTCACCATACTTACATAAAATTCGGAGAATACCTTGGGATGCTTAGCCAGTGCGGCAGAGATAGCGTTTCCACTTTGGAGATCATCGGCGATGGTGGCAAGCTTTGCACCTAAAACCTTGTTTTCAGTCTCCGCTCCAAGCAAACGAAAGATACGGAGAGCAGAAACTTGAGCCTCAAACAATGTAGAGAGCTGACGTGAAAGGATAACCACCTCCTTAGTGGACACGCGATCGAAGAGGGCGATATTTTTGGAAAGAATAGAGTTAGATGCCCCAGCCTCTTTTACGGAAGTGAGTACAAGCCCGCGTCGCTGAAGAGAGGCGATGGCGATATCGACGTTAACGGCATCTATGGATCCATTTTTCTTGACACCTTTATCATCGAGAGCTTCGTAGTTAAATAACATAGTATAAGTATAACGTATGAAGTATGAAGTATGAAGTAGGGACAAGTGTAGAGTATAGAGAATGAGTATCCAATCTCCTACCTCTCGCAACCTACTTCATACTCTTCCTACTTGTGCCCCTAAATCATTCTTTCGAGTGTTCGTGGATTGACCGAGTTAAGATATGCATTTTCAACACTGATCTCACCTGAGCGAACAAGCTCGGCGAGTGAACGATTCATATCTACCATACCCTCTTGAGAGCTAGTCTCGATCACTGTGCCTATCTCATGGATACGACGTTCACGGATAAGGTTGGAAACTGCATTATTATTGATAAGAAGTTCATACGCAGGAACGAGCCCACCAGAAATACGTGGTATAAGACGCTGCGAGAAAATACCGGTCAAAGAACCTGCGAGTTGGACTCGGATCTGATCTTGCTGACCACCAGGGAAAGAGTCGATGATACGGTTGATAGTTTGTGCAGCGTTATTGGTGTGAAGAGTAGAAAATACCAAGTGACCAGTTTCTGCAGCAGTCACTGCAGTACTTATGGTAGTGATGTCGCGCATCTCGCCCACCATACACACGTCCATATCTTCACGGAACATAGCCGTAAGGGCGGTGTGGAAATCTGGAGTATCAAGACGAATCTCACGCTGGTCGATGATGGATTTCTTTGATTCAAATAGATACTCGATAGGATCTTCGATGGTAAGGATATGCTCAGCACGTGTCTGGTTAATAATCTCAATCAGTGCCGTAAGCGTAGTTGTCTTTCCTTGTCCGATAGGTCCCACTACCAGGAAGAATCCTTGCGGTTTACGAGTAAATGTTTCAAGGATAGGTGGGAGATTGAGTTCGGTTAACGTACGAATGTTTTTAGGGATGAGACGAAGCGCTATAGAGATACTCTCTTGGTGATAGTAGGCATTGCCGCGAAAGCGCGCGTCACTCAAACTGTATGAAAAATCCACATCTTTGTTTTTTTCTAAAATCTCCATATTGGCAGGAGTCAAAAAAGCCGAAAGAAATCCCTTAAGGTCAATTTCTGTAAGCGGCGCCTGTTTGACAAGTGGTATGAGATTTCCTGAAACTCGCACAATCGGAAGACGTCCTTTGGTAAGGTGCAGATCTGATGCTCCCTCTTTTATCACCAAACTGACAAGCTCATCTATTTTTTGTTTATAATCCATGGATAGTTATCTCATTACTTATGGGTTACTAATACCACTCTTATCTTGTCTCGGAAATCTTCTCAACATACGCCAATACTTCTGAAGGGATGGTAGTGGCTTTCACAATATAGCCGTCGACTCCAAGTTTCTTCGCACGAGAAATATCATCTGATGAACCTTGGTTTGTAAGCATGATGATAGTGGCTTGTGGTGCGAGCTTATCTTTCTTAACTGCATTTACAAAATCAAGTCCATCCATGCCAGGCATGACGATATCTGCGAGGATGATGTGTGGAACATACCCGTCCTCCAGTAACTTGATTGCGGACGCTGGAGAATCAGCAGTTTTCACTTCATACCCTCCTTTCGTAAACTTAACTGCGTACATATCAAGTAAAAAAGTATCATCATCTACAAAAAGAACTTTCTTTCCATTGGAAGGAGTAGTGGCCGGAGGTGTAGGTTGATCAGTCATGTGATAAGTATAGCGTATGAAGTATAAAGTATGAAGGAGGGGCAGGTATACGCTTCATACCTCATACTTACTACCTCATACTACAATTTATTTACCTCCTCAAACGGAATAACCTTTTGAAATGCCTTGATCATGGCGTTATCACGAATGGTATACATGCCCTTTGCTCGAACGATACGCATGATCTCAGTTTCAGTAGGATTTTTGAGGATGGCCTGCTCTACATCTTTGTCCATCATAAACATCTCAAATACTGCCATACGTCCACGTGTACCCTTGGGACACTCGGGGGTGGGCTTTATCTTGTAGACAGTATCCGGAATAACAATATCTTTCTTAAATTCTGGTGCCAAGTCTGCAAACTGCCTATCAACCATACCCCGGATACTACCGTCGACGGGCATAGGCTCTCCACTTCCAGGGCAAAGTACCCCCACCAGACGCTGGGCGACCGCAAGAATAAGGGTAGGTGCAATAAGATAGGGATCTACTCCCATGTCAATAAGACGAGGGATCACACCGGCAGCATTGTTGGTGTGCAAAGTAGAAAGTACCAAGTGACCAGTAAGTGCTGCTTGTACTGCAAGCTGTGCCGTCTCTTTATCGCGGATTTCTCCCACCATGATAATGTCAGGATCCTGGCGCAAGGTCGTACGAAGTCCTGAAGCAAAAGAATAATCAATCTCTGGTCTTACCTGTGACTGACTCACTCCTTCAATGGTGTATTCTACTGGATCTTCAAGAGACAATACGTTATAACTTTCGCGATCGATCTCATTCAAAATAGAATACAAAGTAGTAGATTTTCCTGAACCAGTAGGACCAGTAACGAGAACCATGCCATATGGACGATTCATAGCATTCCGAAGCATGGCCAGATTTTCTACAGAAAGCCCCATATCATCGAGCTTGCGGATACCCTTTGCTTGATCAAGAATACGCATCACCACCTTCTCTCCGAAGTAAGCTGGAAATGTAGACACACGAAAATCCACACGTCTTCCGTCTATACGTGCGGAGAAACGTCCATCTTGAGGTTTACGTTTTTCATCGAGACGCATATTTGAAAGAACTTTGATACGTGCAACAGCAGCTGAATGAACTTGCGGAGGCAAAACCAAGCTCGTATTCAAGATACCATCCACACGAAAACGAACACGAACTTTGTCACGCATATGTTCTATGTGTACATCGGAAGCTTCTCCTTCTACGGCATATCGCACGATAGTCGCTACGATCTTGACCACGGGTGCATCTTCGATGATGACGGTTTCTTCACCTCCCCCTTTTGAAGCTATCTCCTCCTTCTTCGGCACATTTGTCGACTCTACAGAAAGTTCTGTCTCAAGCTCAGAGAGGGCTTTGGAAACTTCTCCGGTAATACCTTTGTATTCTTCTAAAACCTTTTGAAAATCATCTGCAGATATGAGAAAAATTTTGTAAGGAATATTTTTCTTTGCAGCAACGAAGTTCAAAGCGTCACGGGCCTCCATATTGTCAGGATCGACAATACCCACCTCCAATGTACCGTCACTTAAACCTATGGGAACAAAGTGATAATGAACGGCTGATTCTTCGGGTATATAATCTAAAACTTCAAATGGTATGGCTGATTCTCCCAATAATCGTACGGGAATATTGAGAAATTCGCCCCGAGCAGCGATGATCTCCTCGGGTTTTACTCCCTGGGCGATAAGAGCATCATCTATAACTCCTCCAGCAGCAACTTGCTTCTGAACTGCTTTCAGAGAGTCATTGTTTATCAGGTTTTTGTGGAGAAGTATATCGAGGACACTCATAGTATTTTGCGCCTCTTATCTTCGTTTAGGCGTGGCTGTAGGGCTCGGAGTTACGGCTGGGCCTTGAAGGCCCGGGATAGGAGCAAATGGATTGAGACGGCCAACATCTTGTGGGGGAATGATAACTGTATAATCACGAAGAGTCTGATATTCGACACTCTTAAAAATAGCTGGGTTTATTTCGAGGTCCCTGATCTGAGTCAATAATGTGAGTACCCGAGCTGCACGAACTTCCACTTCAGGATTTCTCTGTACCTGTAACGCAGAATCTTCGGTCGATGTACCGCCCGTAAAATAGAAATAGGCCCCTGCTGCAAGGAGTACGATGATAAGAACAATGATGGTGGATTTTTTCATGATGCGTATGGAGTTATTGTCGTAACCAGTAGGTCTTGAGTTCTACCCTAAATGAATAGATGCCTGTATCATCGATAGCCACACTCAAGCGAGTAAGATCCATGATTCTCAAGTTTGCTTCAAGATCTTGCATGAAACTGATGAACTCAAGATATGGTGCTGTAACATCGAAAGATACAGTAACTGCATCGAGTGTAGGTGCCGGAATAGTGCCAGCAGCCTGTGCTCGAGTATTTGCACTCGGTACAGGTACTGGCGTTACACCTTTTTCGGCTGCCGCCGCTGCGGCCCGAATATTCTCCAGAGTAAAGCGGTGCTTAAGGGCAACGTCATTGAGATCGATGATCAAACGTATATTGTCAACAGTGTTTGGAATCATCTTGTCGAGGCGCTCACGATCCTTGTCGGAAAGACTAGAATATGTTTCCAGAACTTCATCACGTACTTGGATAAGTTCATCGGCATTTGAGATGGCTGTAGTGTACTGTTTATTTATCTCTTGCACGGCCTTAACCTCGGTCCAAAGCCCACGAGTAAATGTGAGGTAGATACCTATGGCGAGAACTATGAGTAATATGGCTGTAGCGTTTCTATTCATATGAATGTTTATGGTGTGGTACTACTGGCGACCGCATCGGTTACTGGAAGTCCTTGTACCGCCCGGGAGTACAACAAGGTTGATGGATCGATAGTGGCACTAAACCCAAAAGAAACTTTACCATCGGCTTCAACCGAAGGGTCTGAAAGGATTGGGTTTTTGACTACTTTTCGCAAACCATACTGCTCCAATGAACCCAACACATCTGATTGGAAAGCTACGGCACTCAAATTGGTTCCATATCCTTTGAGTGTAATCTTTATTTCGTTTGACTGCTGTGCCGTAGGAGCTTGAACATCGAGACTAAGGAACCTGACCTTGGCTATAGTGAGGCGGGATATGACATCAAATACCTGTGAGATTGCGAGGTGATTTGTGAGTATCTTGCTTGCAGTATCTATGCGGATACTTGAACGTTTGAGTGATTCGATAGTATCGATATCAAATTTTTGCTCCCTTGCGGCGAGGTCTATTTTATAATTTTCTTGCTGAGAACCAAGATAGGTTTTGTAACCATACACTCCACCTGCCCCGGCAAGAGATGCTATAAATAAAAAACCTGCAAGCGTCATAAGAAGACTCGTACCGTGGTGCTTTGGAGACGCCTGTGAACTACCGACAGGTACAAAAGGCTTCTTTGGGATGAACGAAGTTTGGAATTTACTTTCCATAATGCAATTGACTCAATTATAGCAGGAAACGAAGGGAGAGTGCATGTGTATAACGGGGGGGGGTGAGAAAACCTACTCAATTTCACCAAGACGACGGAGCGCCGCTCCGATAGCTACGGCAAATTCTGGACCTGCTTCTGCAAACTCCTGAGCCAGGAAAGCGGGAGTCTCCAATTTACCAAATGGATTTGCGTAGACCACGTCAGTCTGGAAACTTATCTTTGCTAATTCTGTAAATCCCTTGAGAAGCACGCCCCCTCCGGTAAGGATAACTTTGCTTATGTTTTTGGCAAATTTCTTTTGATATGCAAGCAAGGTGCTATTGGCTTCATAAAAAACATAATCGAGGTTTACTGTAATGATCTCAGTGAGCTCTTTGTATTCCTGTCCTCCCTGGAGTCCGTGTACACGCTTCATATTTTCTGCTTCTGCCACGCTTATGGAAAGGGCATTCGAAAGAGCCAGGGTGATATCTTGACTACCCTTATTTATAATATGCGATGAGCGAAGGATGCCGCGTTCTACAATATATAACTTGGTCGAACGTGCTCCCATGTCGATGATCATGGTAGTGCTCATACCCTGATCGATAACCGCCCGAATAGAGCTAAATATTTCTATTTCATAAAAACTAGGCTGAAGCCCACTTCCCGACATGATGGACTGATAGTTTGAGATGTATTCGTTGTGGATAGCCACTATAAGGACATCCATACCCTGCTTTACCGGAGGAGCTGTCTTATCATCGGAAACATATGCTTCTTCTTTAGGGATAACAGACCAATCAAGGAGTACTTCATTTAAGGGGACCGGGATATATTTACGAGCTTCGATTGCAACCACCTCACCTACCTGTTTTTCAGGAACATCGGGAATGGCGACGAAGGTGATAAGACTTGCAGACAAAGGTAATGACACTCCACACGCGGTGGTCGTAGTTTTAGATTCGCGAAGGATATCACGGATAGCTTCTATAGTTTTTTCGGGGGGAAGATTTGCGGCACGTCCAAGCTCTATGCCTGCATATGGACCAACGGCAAGTTCGCCATACGTCTCAAGAACAGCCTTTCCTCGTTTCTTCTTGATCTGGACAATCTTTATAGCCGATGATCCGATATCTATACCGAGAACGCTCGTTTCTTTCTTAAAAAATGAGGAGAGTAGCGATGATAAGGCCATAATGAGGTCATTATAGCACCGAGTCAATACTTTTGCGGTATATAACTTGTCCCCGCTTCTAGTACAATAGTCTCATGCATATTTTAAGAACTGTGTATTCTACCATCCTCGAATCCCTCTTCCCTCTTTCTTCTACAGAACGAGAACTTTTGTCATTTACCCCAAAACAGGCCCTTATCACTCTCCCCAAATCTCCGTCGCTACCCATCTCTCACTCGTCCGCTGTATTTGCATACAAAGACGAGCGTGTTTCAAAGATGATTTGGAATATTAAATACAAAAAATCAGCTCACGACGTAAGTTTGGCAGGGTATGCACTCCATGAATTTCTGAAAGGGCGCATTTACAGTAACCCTGCAATGATTTCCACTACCTCGACGGTGGTCCCGTCAATAGCCGCCATTCTCATCCCCCTTCCCAACACCCCCAAACGCCGTCGCGAACGTGGATACAATCAATGCGAACTTATAGTAGACGAGATACTTCGGGTCCACAATGAGGAGCACATTCTGCAAGATATCAGAGAGAATAATGCGTCGATTAATCGAATCACGTCGGGTGATAGTCTCTTGCAGACATTCATAGTCAACAAAACTCTTCTTATCCGCACTCAGCATACCTCGCATCAGAAGATGAAGGATCGCAAAGGTAGACTCGAAAGTGCTAAAGGTATTTTTGCCGTAGATGAAGATAGATTAAAGCGAGCTCTAATGATTGATCCTCAATTTAAAACGCGACCCCTAATCATCATTGATGATGTTGTAACCACTGGAAGTACAATGAAAGAAGCCATGGAAACATTGCGAGTGGCAGGATTTACAGAAGCAAGAGGATTAGCAATCGCACATTGATGCATAGGTGGAGCATTATCTAATTGTTTAATAGTGTCCCCACTTAACTCACAATCACTTTCACAAACCTTCTCTTACCCACTTTGAGTACAATCGTCTTTAGAGGACTATAGTTTGGGTCGCTGATCTTCTCATCTAAGGCGTCGCGGATAGCACCACCCTCGATAAGTCTGCGCCACTCGGTTTTCGAAGGTACCACTCCAGCTTTTACCAGAGCTTCGGCCAGATTGGAGCCAAGTGCAAGTGGGATCTCCATGACGTCTTCAGGAATACCTCCTTTTGCGAAAGTGTCGATAAATTCTTTCTCCGCAGCAACTGCAGCTTTTTCTCCATGAAAACGTTTGACGATATCTGCTGCCACACGAGCCTTAGCTTCGCGGGGACCAAGTGCCATAAGCGTGTCTTTTTCTGAAAGTGGTATACGCGTAAGATTAATGAAAAGTGGTTCGATCATCGGGTCAGGCAAGGACATGATGGCACCGAAGAGTTTCGCCGGTGTCTGATCGATAAATACTCCTGTACCGTTACTCTTGGACATAAGCTCCCCCGTCTTTGGGTTTGCAAGCAAGTTCAGTGCTATCACAAACTTGTCTTTATTTTTGAGGCGCTTCATGAGGGTGCGGCCTGCCAAAGCATTGAAGATCTGATCAGTGCCACAAAGCTCTGCATCTACATCCATGGCCACACTGTCGTATCCCTGCATGAGCGGATACATAAACTCATGAAGATGTATGGGTGCATTTTCCTTCATGCGCTTTTCGAACATGTCGCGCTCGAGCATCTGTTGCACGGTGAAGTTAGAAGCGAGAGTGACCACGTCGGCAAAGGTAAGTTTGGACAGCCACTCGGAGTTGTACTTTATCTGTGCAGGGTTTTTCTTGTCGTCAAAGCTGACCAACGGTTTGACCTGATCTATCCACCCCGCCACGTTTTTCTTGATCTCATCTGGTGTAAGTTGTTTTCGTGCAGCACCTTTGTCAGTAGGATCGCCGATCTGGGCAGTGAAGTCACCAAAAAGTACGATCACTTCATGACCGAGTTTACGAAGCTCTTCAAGAAAAATAAGGTTCTTCGCATGACCAAGATGGAGTGCAGTAAATGTTGGATCAAAACCGATGTAAAGTTTGAAAGGTTCGCCCGATGTGAGCCTCTTTACCAACTCTTCTTTTGAAGGAAAAACCTCCGCGACAGTACCGCGGGAAAATAGTTCTTCTATCTGATTTTTGTCAGGGATGGTGATAGACATGGTGGAATATGCACGTAATGCAGTGCTTTTATTTTAGCACAATTTTTTAATGAACCCGGGTGTCTTGTCAAAAAGAATAAGGCGAGATACAAAAAAGACGCTGAGCTTACAGCGTCGTACTCAAATCAAATCATCCCAACCCTTTTCAATCCCCGAACAATCGGCGCAATCTCTTGAGCCAAAACTCGGCACGCCTCTCTGCTACCTTTTGTAGCTCTTGTACGGAATATCCACGACTTAAGAGTTTCTCTCGCGTACCAAGAATCTTGATAGGCTTAACTTTCAACGAACCATTTCCCTTCCTCTCGACGGAATAGTTAAGTTCATAGAAAAGGATGTCTCGCAAGGCCCTATAGATACTGTCTTCCGCGTGCCGTGGTGCCACACGTTTGCGTGCCCTATGTCGATGCTTAAGGAGTCGTCTGAGGCGGCACAATTCTCGAGTGTCACCGATAAGTGGGTAAGCCAAACGCCAAGCTGCATGAGAATACTCATAGTTGTCCTCATCGGGTTGGTCGAAGTTGTGAACGAAGTAATCTCGATCAACAAAATGTGGGATACCAGATTTCAAGCCAAATTTTTCTCTGGCTATACGCTCAAGCTTTTTTTCTACACTTTCTTGCGTCGTAACATTTGAATCCCCCGCAATGAGTAGAATGTCGTAATCTGATTGCACAGTAGTCACTCCTGTAAACTGCGAACCATACGCTGATAAGCCTACATAGTCCGAGCGGCAAGAAAGAAGTTTGTGTGCCTCAAGCAAAAAATCTGCATAGCGTGCATCTTGAGGACTGGGTTCTCGTTCTGGAAAAAGTCGAAAAGGGCGAAGATTGGGTAAAGAAACCTGTGGTTCCTCGACCATAGATAGTGTATTCACAATGACCTTTGGTTAATGTTCCTAAAAACACTACCATTAAAGCGTCTCCTGTCAAGGTTTATCGTGTTTGTCCTTCAAGTTCCCCGAGTCATACCTCACTCCGTCACCTAGTGGTCAATGCGCTCATTGGAGAAATTCCCCCGACTGATGGCTCCACAATGTGGCATACAGACCTTTATGTTTGATCAATTCTTCATGAGTTCCATCTTGGATGATCTTTCCATCTTCAAGAACGATGATACGGTCGAGGTGTTTGATAGTTGAGAGTCTGTGAGCGATGACGAGTGCGGTCTTATCTTTCATCAACTCCCACAAACCTTCTTGGATATATTTTTCAGACTCAGAATCAAGCGAGCTCGTGGCTTCGTCAAGAACAAGTATTGGCGCATTCTTCAAGATGGCTCTAGCGATAGCTACGCGCTGACGTTGACCGCCAGAAAGTTTGATGCCGCGTTCACCCACTAGAGTTTGATATCCTTGAGGAAGTTTTTCTATAAATTCATGTGCACGAGCAAGAGCTGCCGCACGAATAACTTCTTCTTCTGTTGCATTTTCTTTGCCGTATGCGATGTTTTCAAAAAGACTACGATGGAATAGAAGTGGTTCTTGCGGCACGTACGCAATGCTCTGACGCAAAGAAATCTGAGTGACTTTGCTTATATCTTGACCATCGATGGTAATAGCACCGGAGTGAAGATCGATGAATCTCAAAAGGAGTTTAGTGATGGTAGTCTTCCCTCCTCCACTTGGACCAACAAGACCAACTTTCTGATTACTTTTAATCTCGAGGTTAAATTCATTAAGAAATTTAGATTCGCTTATATGCTCAGCTCCGTACCCAAAACCAACGTTATCAAACGTTACGATAGCATCAGTTGTTTTGAGATGACCCGCATTTTCTATATCACTTACTTTGGTTGGCTCTATGAGAAGTTGCGTGAATTCGGCTGCCGCACTGATATTACTCTCGATATTCCTGTACATACGATTGAAATCCCAGAAGATACGGGTGACCATAGAGTAGTATGAGAAAACCACTACAATGGATCCGATAGCCAAACCCAATTTTTGGGCAAAAAAGATCGCGGCTACTAGCCCAAGCACGTTAGTAATAACATACATGGGCGAAGCGATAGAGTCGAATCTCAAATTTTGATAGTCAGCCGCCTTCTTGAACTTCACCGAATAATCATCGACATATTCTCCAAATTTTGCGTATTCTTTCTTTTCATTTGCAAAAGACTTGATGGCAAGGATATTGGTCAACGAATCTGAAAGTCTACCAGCTACTTTGCTTCCTATATCATGACGGAGAGCCACAAGCTTCGACCGGCGTCGGATGATGGGTAGAGTAAGCGAGATCACAACTGCAATACAACAAAGCAGGACAACAGGAATGATTGGTGAATAACGCCACAGGATAACGACTGCAAAGATCAGCGGTAAAACGCTACTTAGAATATTGAAACTCAGAGTATCGGTGAACCCTTCAAACCCACGAGAAAAGGCCGCAGCTTTATTGGTAAGCGTCCCCACAAAGTTATTGCTATAAAAATCATAGTCGCGATCAGCAAGGCGCTTGTATCCGAGCTTTCCAAGTCGTGCCAAACCTTCACTCTCCAAACGGATCAGGAAGTGCATACCGATACGCCAGAGTATTTCACCAAAAAGCCACGATCCTCCAAAGAGGACTATGTACGGCCACGCAAGCTCCAACGATATGGAACCCTGCGCACTAAATATATTGATAATCTGCGCCACCGCTAGAGGTGGAATATAGTATACAAAAACGCTACCGATCGCTGGTAACAAAAAAGCTACGACCGAGTATCCCGGGTGCATCTTGTATTGACGCCAATATTCGCGGAGCACTTCCATGACCGCGGGGCGCGTGATGAGGTGCTTGTCCATAAGACCCTATGAGGAGTAGTTAGATAAGTTTACGTGGTTTGAAGAAGATTTACGAGTTTAAAAACGCTGGACTTATCCCCAGAATTCAGTAGTATCTTGGAAGTACAACAGTAAATTTTGACAGTTAAATCCCAACAACTATAGAAGGACGCACATGAAAGTTTCAAAATTTGGAGGCACTTCCCTTGCTGATGCAAATCAAATCAAGAAAGTGCTTGCTATTATTCAATCAGATCCCGAACGTCAGTATGTCGTGGTTTCTGCTCCAGGTAAGAGGAATCCTCAAGATCGAAAGATCACCGACCTTTTGTACGACTGGCATACGTATCAAAGACTTCGGCTCCCGTCGGATGAGATCCAACAGACCATTGAAGGTCGCTATGCTGAAATTATTCGTGATCTAGGGCTCAAGTTTGATCTAAAAAGGGAGTTCATGGAAATCAGACTAAGGATCCGTGACGGGGCTTCTTGTGATTATGCTACCAGTCGAGGTGAGTACCTAAGCGGAAAAATAATAGCTTGTGCGCTCGGGTATACATTCCTGGATCCCGAAACTTGCATCCACTTTGATGAGCACGGTCGCCTCTTCAAAACCAATGAACACCTTCGGAGCTTACTTCAGAACGAGAAAACGGTCATTCCCGGATTCTATGGCTCCTTGCCAAATGGTTCGATAAAGACCTTTTCACGAGGAGGCTCAGACATCACAGGTGCAATCATCGCACGTGCAGTACACGCAAGCGTCTATGAGAATTGGACCGATGTCTCGGGGCTCCTTATGGCCGACCCTCGCATAGTTGACGCCCCAAAGAAAATCGAGACTGTGACATATCGTGAACTGCGTGAGCTCTCCTATATGGGAGCAAGTGTATTTCATGAAGAGGCGATGTTTCCCGTCCAAGAGGTTGGGATCACAACCAATATCCGCAACACCAATGATCCAAGTGATGCGGGTACGCACATAGTCGCCGGAAGAAGTTGGGATAAAAGTTACGACATCATCACCGGTATTGCAGGTCGGGAAAACTTCACCGTGATCACGGTCGAGAAAAAGATGATGAATCAGGAAGTGGGATTTGTACGTAAGATCCTTACCGCGTTAGAGGCACAAAAGATCAGCTTCGAACATATGCCAAGTGGTATCGACACACTGAGTATCATCATCGACGACAACCAACTCAAGGGAAAACTCGGGAAGGTCGAGAGTGAGATTCTGGACAACTGTGCGCCAGACGCCATGGTGGTGTCACCTCATATGGCCATGATCGCCATCGTTGGACAGGCCATGGTTCATACGCCCGGAGTAGCAGCGCAGGTTTTCGCTGCCATAGCCAAAGAAGGTATCAACATCCGGATGATCAACCAAGGATCGAGCGAAATAAGTATTATCATTGGTGTGGAAAATGATGATTGCGAAAATGCTATTCGTGCCATCTATAGCACCTTCGTCCATTGAAGATCAAACCGCTCTGCGTAACAACGTAGTGCGGTCTTTTTGTTAGGTAAACGTCACTTGCTTGGATCTTCATTAGACGCAAATGGAATAAAGCGCCATTTCTGGTTTTTATTTGATTGTTCGCCATCTTTGTTCACAAAATTAAGGATAGTATTCAAATCGCTAACTTCAAATGAGTACTTAAATCCTGGCTTATCGAAACACGTATACTTATTCTCGGATTCCCTGTGAATGATAAAAGAATGGGCCATTTCTCCGGTCTGCGCGTCGAGAACTTGGCCGACATATGTCTTACCGATTTCACAGCTTTTTTGAGCAAGCCCTCTAAGACTCTCTTCGTCTTTGATTGTTGTATAGGACAGATCTGAAATCAATCTGATTTTTTCACCGAAAGTAAAGTCGTCTCCAGTTGCCTGCTGTTCCGATGGATTTGAAATCATTGCTTCCCACGAAATTTTCCCTATTGCATACAAGACAAACTTATGACAATTTACCTGATTCATTTTTTCAGCAGGAACAGGAGGAGTGGTATTCCAATGACCAGTTGTATCTTTTTCTAAGAAGGTTTTCATGGATGAATAGTAGTAGACACTCCAGAAGGAAATATCGTACAAAATTTAATCAATAAGATTTTTTAATTTCAAATCATCAAAAATCAATTGGTCCACGGGTGACGTATCACCTTTTTGTGAATAGTCGAACCAATCCATCTCTTCCACCTCTGCACTTGGAGTTAATTCCCCCTTATATTTTGCCGTGTGACAGGTCATCCGAACTACGGTCCCTTCTGGCTTACCATGAGCCTGGGCCTCAAAAGTCCCATAATGTTGGATGGTCTCAAGGATCAAGTCCACTTTCAATTCTTCTTTTATTTCCCGTATCAAAGTCTCTTGATCACTTTCATCACCATTTCTCTTACCGCCAGGAATGTACCACGTATCTCTTCCATAACTGCACGTTTCCAACACTTTCCGATTGCGGATTTCGATAAAAGCTAATTTGTCTATGTATGTTTTTTCCATGTGTCCGTTACATTAAATTCATTCACTTCGTTCATTTCGCTGCGGCAGTTTTTACTTGAAGTTCGAACATTTTTCGCCGAAAATCCGAACGGGTGAAATACGGAATCGCACTCTCGGAAAAAAGTTGTGTCGGACGGCACGGCAGGAGGGGTTTTAGGGGAGGAATGCCGTGCCGTCCTCCTTCGTGTGCTTTGCGGTGTGCGGCGGGGACATGCGAGGAGGGTTTCACTTTTTTTGGGGGGATGCAATTCAGCAATGAACATCATCAGAAATCACAACCCTAGCACGACTCGAAGCGGCCCACATTCGCTTCCATAGAGTCTGTGGCGCGTTCGTCCTCAGTCCGTACGGCTATCGCCGAACCGACTTCCTCCGAACGCGAACAATATTTAGTGAGAAGAAGCGAAAGTCGGCCGCTTCTCGAGAACCTCTGTGGCTCATTTCCACCAATTGAGCCACAGGGGTATTTTAGCGTACAAATGAATATTTATCCCATCCGATTGCGCCAGCGATTGCGTCTATGTAGTAGCCAACTCTGGTGGCGCTGGTGCAGATTTAGCCTCTAAAATAGGCCGTATTTAGCCCTTTACAGACCTTGACTTTTGTATTATAATATGCTAGACTTAATGAAGGTAAGAACATTGATTTATAAGGCTTTAAATAGGTGTGCCCAAACAATACACCAGTACAGGAATGTCAGATCATGAAAAAAACGTTTTCCTTCGGAGCAGTGCTTTCGGTTCTCATCAATCGCTGCGTCACAACGAATGCTAGCGAAGTGAAGGAGGTGTACGACTTACTCGCACACATCACCACCCACCAGTCCGATCTCGGTGGACACAGAATCGACACCGCAGTGAGTCTTGCGGAGAGTGAGCTCAAGAGGCAAATACCAACTCTTGAAAAAGTGAACATCGACTCA
>Ga0193753_10001011_pt1 | contig 25203 bp, 29 predicted proteins | sample H1c2metaG_FD_144925 | JGI IMG/M metagenome (GOLD analysis project Ga0193753, IMG submission 144925) | Soil microbial communities from a riparian zone of the East river system, Colorado, United States - H1c2 | ecosystem: Environmental > Terrestrial > Soil > Riparian zone | place: USA: East... | reverse complement strand
AAATAAAAACACTTACAGTTACCACCGCGGACAATAGGGCAACCGTTGCCTGGCAATTGGAAGATGAAAGTCCGGGTGTTGTTTATGAAGTACAGGAAAGCGGTAATGGAACAAATTTTTCTACTGTATATACCATTACTAATACAACCACGTCAACACCAGGAAAACCGTATCAATACCACGCCCCGCAAACCTTGCCTGGCAAACGTTTCTATCGCTTAAAGATAACCGAGTACGGCAATCATATTGAATATTCACCGATCAAAACAGCCACTCCCAAAGGATATTCGGCGATGGATGTTTATCCCTCGATAGGTAGCGGAAATTTTATGGCAAGCCTTCCTGACAATTTTATTAACGGCGAAATAAAGATCTTTACAACAACAGGTAGCACGGTGCAAACCAGTCGTATCACTACGCCTATTTTCAGATTCACATTGAATACAGGAAGAGGTGTTTATTATATCAAAGCTGTAGCAACCGATGGAAGCACTCTTGTAAAAACAGTAATGCTTCAATAGCGATCCCTAGATTATTCGGTTTGTTTTCTTTTCTTTGCACATGGCTGATACCATTCACAAACTCATCATCATTACTGCACCCTCAGGGGCTGGAAAGACGTCCATCACCAGGCATCTCATGCAGCATTTTCCCCAACTTGCATTTTCCATTTCAGCGGCCACACGTAAGTCACGGGGGTACGAACAAGATGGCGTGGATTATCATTTCATTTCTGAAGACGAGTTCAAACAAAAGATACAGCACGAAGAATTTGTGGAATGGGAAATGGTGTACGAAGGAAAATATTACGGCACATTGAAGAGTGAGCTACAGCGCATCTGGTCCGATGGTAAGATTCCCGTGCTCGATATTGATGTGAAGGGCGCCATTCATGTGCAGCAGCAATATCCCGATTCTTCTTTAAGCCTTTTTATAGAACCTCCGTCCGTTGACGTGCTTAAAGCCCGGCTGGAAAGTCGGGGTACCGAAACCGCCGAATCACTTGCCGCAAGGGTAAATAAGTCGGCATACGAACTTTCCTTCAAAGACCAGTTCAACCGCCATATTGTGAATGATGATCTGCAACGAGCCTGCGCTGAAGCGGAAACATTGGTGGCGGAATTCATCAATAGGCAATAGACAACTGGCAATAGGCAAATTGAAGTATGCGTAAGCTGGCTGCTTTGCTAATTGCTTATTGCTAATTGCTAATTGTCTATTAATTTTACTGTATGGACTGGATGGCCTTTATTGCAATTATTGCCTCGCTGCTATTCATTGGCTTCTTCGCCGGGATAGAGATCGCCTTTGTTTCGGCCAATAAGCTTTCCATCGAACTCAATCGCAAACAAGGAACCATCAGCGGATTGATATGGGGAAGGTTCTCCGATAACCCTGCCCGCTTCATCGGCACCACCCTCGTTTGCATCAATGTTGTTTTCGTTATTTATGGGCTGCTCATCGGCGACATGCTTTACCCGATCTGGGCATGGATAGAGAAAAAAATGCCGGCATCGCTGCATGACTTTCTACGTTATATCCGGCTTTTTGTTGAAACCCTGATCTCTACCTTCATCGTGCTCTTTGTTGAGTTTTTTTCAAAGGCGTTTTTTCGTGCCCGAAACAATAACGTGGTAAGTTCTGATTCGATCAGCTATGTGGTAAGGTTTTTTTATTGGTTATTCTCTTCCATCGCCACCCTCTTTGTTGACCTGGCCGAATGGGTGTTGAAATACATCTTCAACGTGAAGCTGAATAAAAAGAAGGAAGTATTCGGCAAAGTAGACCTTGAGCATTTCATACAGCAAAGCAAGAACCATGAGGAGGAAGATACCAGCGAGATCAACAAAGAACTGTTTGAGAACGCTTTGTCGCTTAGCGAAACAAGATTAAGAGAATGCCTGGTGCCGCGTAGAGAGATAGAAGGCGTTGACAGTACGACGTCCATCCTCGAGGTAAAAGAAAAATTCATTCACACCCAGCTCAGCAAGCTGGTGGTATTTGAAAAAAATATTGATTCTGTGATCGGGTATATTCATCAACTCGACCTGTTTAAGAATCCGACAAACATTAAAGAAGTGCTATTGCCCATACCAACCGTTCCGGAAAGTATGAGCGCAACCGACCTGATGAATAAATTTACCAAGGAAAGAAAAAGCATCGCCTGGGTGGTAGATGAATTCGGTGGCACCGCAGGAATAGTAACCATGGAAGACCTGTTGGAAGAGATCTTCGGCGACATCAAGGATGAGTACGACACAGAAGAGTTTGTAGAAAAACAATTGGCCAACAATGAGTTCATCTTCAGCGGTAGGCTCGAGCTGGATTATATCACCGAAAAATATAAACTTTATTTTTCCGATGATGAGGAAGCGGAAACGCTGTCCGGGTACATCATCCAGAACAATGAGGAGATACCCAAATTAAAGGATCGTATCATCATTGGCAATTACGAGATCGACATTTTGAATGTAAGTGATACGAGGATCGAGATGGTTAAGCTGAAAGTATTGAAGTAGTTTCCTGTTGGTAGCTTCCAATTTCATTCTCTTTATTTTTTAATGAATATAGCAGTTAATACGAGACAGTTGCAGGATGATGGTGCAAAAGGAAGAGCTGATCTTATTTTAGGCTGCTTTTCTCTTTTAGCAAAAAAATATCCCCATCACCGTTTCATTTATATTTTTGACCAGGCCTTCGATCAAAGATTCATCACTTCCCAAAATATCATTCCCGTTGTTGCCGGTCCTGAGGCCAAGACTTCTTTACGGTTGCAATATTGGTTCAATTACAAAGTGCCTTCTGTATTGAAGAAACACAAAGCAGACGTTTTCGTAAGCATGGATGGCATTTGCTCACTTCGCACAAAAGTTCCGCAATGTTTGTTGATGGACGATCTTTCCTTTATTGATCACCCGCAGTTCTATCCAAAAAATACGTTACGCTTTAATAAAAAGCTCATTCCGAAATTTTTGGCCAAAGCAAAAGTTATCGCGGCAACATCCGAGTCTGCAAAAGAAGATATCATGAAGCAATATGGGATTGATAAGGAAAAGATCCGCCTTGTTTACAGATCAGCTGCTCCTGTTTTTCACCCCATCGATGAGCTAACAAAAGAAAGTATCAAAGAAAAATATACCGAAGAGAAAGAGTATTTTCTATACACAGGACCGGTAGATGCAGGAAAAAACCTGATCACCTTACTCAAAGCTTTTTCTTTTTTTAAAAAACGACAAAAGAGTAGCATGCAGTTGGTCATCGAGGGGAAGGCGGCAAGTGGCTATAAACAGTTTGCCAATGACCTTAAGACGTTTAAATTTCGCAATGAGGTAAAATGGGTGGCTGACCTTTCAGCCGAGGAACATACAAAATTACTCGGTGCTGCTTATGCCATGGTTTACCCTGTTTATGTTGGAGATAACGATGTTGTTTTGCGGGCAATGCAGTGCGATGTGCCCATGATAGTTAGCACTGCTGTCAGGTTGCCTGATCCTGCTTCCAATGCTGTTTTATATGCCGACCCCAACAACTTCATGGATCTAGCCGACAAAATGATGCTGGTCTTCAAAGACGAGGACAAACACAACCAACTCGTTATAGCTGGAAAAGCCGTGGCTCGAAGGATCAATTGCACTAAAACAGCTGATATGTTGTGGGAATGCATTGAGGCTGCAATTAAAACGGAAACAGCTTAACTTTGCAGCCGCTCACTATAAACACAGTTACATGAATCAATCAACAATAAAAATTGACGTTCTTCTTGATCCGAATAAGATACCTGAACAAATAAATTGGTCGGCTAGCGACAGTACCGCCGAAATGGTGCAAAAAGCCAAAGCCATGTCTGTAGCATTTTGGGATGGCGCTGATAAAACAGCGATGCGCATCGATCTCTGGACAAAAGACATGATGGTGGATGAAATGGCCGACTTTTATTACCAGATGCTGATGAGCATGGCCGACACTTTTAAGAGAGCAACCCAACAGGAAGAGATCAGCAATGACATGAAGAAATTTGCAAAGGAATTCTTTGACAAGTTCAGGGCGGTGCAGTTGAAGGAGAATGCTGGTTAGGGGATGGGGGAATTAGGAACTAGGAATTGGGAACCTCACGAATTTGAAAAGCTTCTCACCAAATCCCTAATTACAAATTCCTAATTCCAGTAAAAACACTTTAAATAATCATAAATCAACCCAACATGAGTTTAGAACAAAAAATAATGGGCGAGATGAAAGACGCCATGAAAGCCAAGGATGAAGCTGTATTGCGCGCCCTGCGTGCGATAAAGGCGGAGATCATAAAAGCAAAGACAGAACCCGGAGCCGGCGGAGAGATCGATGAAGCAACAGAACAAAAATTTCTGCAAAAGATGATGAAGCAGCGCAGGGACTCATTGGAGATATTTGAAAAGCAAGGGCGTGAAGACCTCGCCTCAAAAGAAAAAGAAGAGATGGCCGTCATAGAAAGATTCCTTCCCAAGCAAATGGGCGAAGAAGAATTGAAAGGTATCATCGCAAAAATAGTCGCAGATACCGGCGCATCCTCTCCTGCCGACATGGGTAAGGTGATGGGTGTTGCAAGCAAACAACTGGCCGGTCAAGCCGATGGAAAGACCATCAGTAATATTGTAAAAGAGTTGCTGAGTAAATAAAAGTATTTTTATCAAATCATGCTGATCGATTTCATTTTTGCTGTACTCCTGGTATTCGCCTGCATCAAAGGCTATCAACGCGGGCTCATCCTCGCCGTGTTTTCCATCGTTGCATTTATCATCGGGCTGGCTGCGGCGCTGAAATTATCAACGGTCGTTGCCGATTGGATGAAAGATAGCATCAGCGTTTCCGCCAAATGGTTACCGTTTATTTCCTTCGTGGTCGTTTTCTTTGGCGTGGTGTTATTGGTGCGTTGGGGGGGCAAGCTCATCGAAAAATCTTTCCAGGTGGTAATGCTGGGGTGGCTGAACCGTATTGGTGGCATTGTTTTTTACGCGGCGCTTTATATTATCATCTTCAGCATATTTTTATTTTATGCCGAAAAACTGCAGTTAGTGAAACCTTCGGTGGTAGAATCTTCCGTAACCTATGGTTTTGTTCAGCCCTGGGGACCCAAAGTGATCGACGGTTTTGGAACAATTATCCCGATTTTTAAAGATATGTTTTCCCGCCTGGAGGAGTTTTTCAGCGGCTTATCCAACAAAATGGCCCATTAATTTCAGTCATTCTCTGATTTAACGTAATTTTAGCCTGTATCACTATTTAAGCATTTAACTTTCGGTTCCGATAAACAACAGCTTCTGGGATGAGTTACGAAATAAAACAAGACGGGAAATTCAGATTTATTGAAGAAGGCGAGGGTGAACCGCTGGTGCTGTTGCATGGGCTATTTGGAGCGCTGAGCAACTTCAGGTTCCTGATAGAACATTTCCGTAAGACACATAAGGTTGTGGTACCGTTCCTGCCTTTATTGGAACTGGACCTGTTGCATACCTCCGTTGGCGGCCTCCAGAAATTCGTTCAGCGCTTTATTGAGCACCGCGATTATAACAATGTTCATTTGCTCGGTAATTCGTTAGGGGGGCATGTTGCATTAGTACATATCCTGAAGCAGCCCGACCGCATCAAATCACTCATACTTACCGGCAGCTCCGGCTTATTCGAGAATGGCATGGGCGATACCTATCCCAAACGTGGCGACAAGGAATACATTCGTAAAAAAACAGAGCTCACTTTTTATGATCCGGCAATGGCCACTGAAGACCTGGTGAATGAAGTTTTCGAGATCACCAACAACCGGATGAAGGTCATTAAGATCATCGCATTGGCAAAAAGTGCCATACGCAACAACCTGGGAGAAGAACTCAGCCAGATACAGCAACCCACCTGCCTGATCTGGGGCAACAACGATACGATCACTCCTCCTTTCGTGGGTAAGGAATTCAACAGGCTGATCCCTAACAGTGAATTGCATTTTGTTGACAAGTGCGGACATGCCCCAATGATGGAAGTGCCGGAAGAATTTAACAGGATACTGGCCGGCTTCCTGGCGAAATTAAAATCGCCCGCTGCAACAGTTTGATAAAATTATTTGTCCTTATACTTAAAGACAATATTTCCCGTTATGCTTTGAAAGCCCAGTAAACCAGTTTTATGTTAACGATAGAATTGATCAATAACAATATACCCCGCCTTCAGCTACAAGACACCGTAAGCAAGGCCCTGCAACTCATGCATGATTTCAGGGTGAACCATCTTCCGGTAGTTGCTGATGAAAAATATCTTGGACTGCTGAGTGAAGAAGACCTGCTGGATACCGAGATAGAAAAAATGCCGATCGAATTAATGCAGGAAACCTTTATCGATGCTGCCGTATATGAGAATGAACATTTTTTGAATGCAGTGAAATGCAGCAACCGATTTGATACAACCGTTGTTCCTGTGATCAATGAAGAGAAAGAATTAGAAGGTGTGATCACAACGAATGAATTATTAAAAGCGCTCGGGAATTTTGCCGGCACCGACGAGATCGGCGGCATCATCATTCTCGAAATGGAACGCAGCCAGTTTGCCATCTCAGAGATCGGGCGCATCGTAGAAAGCAATGATGCCACGATATTGCACCTCAATACCACGGTTCATCCTGAGACAGGGATGTTCACCGTTACACTTCATATCAATAAAAAAGAAATAGCTGCAATCGTTACCACTTTTGAAAGATATGATATTGATGTTATCTATTATTTCGGCAACGAAAAATTCGAGAACGAGATACACAGTAACTATCGCCACCTGATGAACTATCTTGATATTTAGCTGCATATTTTTTATTGGATCCATTAACCGCAAAGCCCCGATGACGCAAAGTATAAGTTCATTTTTCAGTTGCCGCTTTGCGTACCTTTATGCCTTAGCGCCCTTGCGGTAATAGTTTTACCGCTCGAGCGAAGCCCCAAATGACGAACTTGAAAAAAATATTTTGTTGCAGTTTTTTCCTGGCAGTCGCTTTGTTTTCCCATGCGCAAAAACAAACTCCACCAACCGTTATCATCAATGGGCTTTCATCGCTCTTAAAAGATTCCACACATAAACTTCATGTAAAAGACATTCTGGTTACCGGGGCCAGGAAGACAAAGATCTATATTGTATTGCGTGAGGTGCCATTAAAAAAAGGCGATTCCATTCTGCGGTCAAACCTCGAAGCCGAATTGCAACTGGCGAGGCAGCAAGTGTACAATATTCTACCCGTTCCGCAATTTCAACTGGTGGATCGTAACTTCAACGTATGGGCAAAAACTTATCATTACAGTTTCGATAGGGTCAATTACGGAATTAAGTTTGTTCACTATAACCTGAGCGGAAGAAAAGATCCGTTGAGGATCTATCTATTGAATGGCTACTCCAGGAATATTTCTTTTAGCTATACCGCACCATACAGCAATAAAGCTCTGTCTGAAGGCTTCACCGTGGCAGGGGGCTACACACAAAATCGCGAGATCGTTTATGCCGATAGCTCAAACAGCACCCAGCTGTTTTATCCCAATGATAGTGCAACCAAAAAGAGATCGGAGTTTGTTCGCAACAGCTGGTATTTTGCCGGAGGCTATATCATCAGAAGAGGCTTGTTCAAAAAACATATATTTTCCGCTGGTTATACACACCTGAAGGTAGTAGACTCGATCATCTTAAAATATAATCCAAATTATTTCGGCACGGCAAATACTTCGAAAGGCTATGTCGATCTGATGTACACTTACCAATACGTTAATGTTGATAATGTATTGTATCCGTTAAAAGGCATAGGCTCTTATTTTACCATACAGAAAAGGGGGTTGGGTTTGACAGGCGGAATAAACATGCTATCGCTGGAAGGGGGATGGAACAAATATTATCCATTACGCAAAAATTGGTACGCCAACACACAACTGAGTGCAAAAATAAAGTTGCCATTTGAACAGGCATTCATCAATCAGCGCGGACTTGGTTACAATGAGAATTATTTAAGAGGGCTTGAATATTATGTTGTGGACGGTGTTGTAACCGGGTTGCTGCGTACAACGCTAAAGAAAAAAGTATATTCTTTTAACGTTCCGGTGCCTTTCAAATTCCTCCATCGGATCGCTACCAGTATACCTTTTACCTTTTATGCAAAGACCTATGCCGACATCGGTTATGTGTACACCAAAAAAAAGTACGACACCTATCTCGACAACCGTCTTTTATACTCGGGTGGATTTGGCTTAGATATTCTTACCTTGTATGACGTTAACATAAGGCTCGAATACAGTTTTAACCAATTAAATGAAAGAGGTTTCTTTTTTCATTCGCAAAGTGGATTTTAATTTTTTATTTTGTAACTCAACAGCGGCCAACGGCCATGAAGTATGAGAATAGCAATTTATAGTCGCGGTATCGAAAACAACCAGCACCAGGATATCCACAACCTGTTGGATGAACTTGCTGCACTGGGTGTAGAGCCCGTGTTTTACCAGGATTTTTTCAACCAGTTTTATTCTTCGATCGATATCAAAGCAAAATACTCCACCTTCAATTCACCCGATGATCTTGACGACAGCATCGCATGCATCATGAGCCTGGGCGGCGATGGCACATTGCTGGATACGGTTACGCTGGTAAGAGATAGGGGCACTCCCGTTGTGGGCATCAATTATGGCAGGCTGGGCTTTTTGGCAAATATTGGTAAAGAAGATCTGCACGCCGCGGTAACGGCGTTGGTCAATCATACATTTGTGCTGGACGAAAGAACCCTCATTCACCTCGATGCAGATATTCCCCTCTTTGGCAAAGATCCCTATGCGTTGAATGAATTTTCATTGCACAAAAAAGATTCATCGCCGATGATCAAGATCCATACTTATCTCAATGGCGAATTCTTAAACACCTATTGGGCAGATGGGCTGATCGTTGCAACACCAACAGGTTCTACCGGTTATTCACTCAGTTGTAATGGCCCTGTTGTTTTTCCAGAGAGCGGAAGTTTTGTGATCACGCCAGTATCGCCACATAACCTCAATATTCGCCCCATCGTCGTTCCCGATGATAATATCATTTCTTTTGAAGTGGAAGGGCGAACAGATGGTTTCCTCGTTACCCTCGACAGCCGAAGGGAGATCGTTACAAAAGAAGTACAGCTTGCTGTGAGAAAAGAAAAATTCGGCATCAATCTTATCAGGCTGAATGAAAATAATTTCCTGCAAACCCTGAGGAACAAATTGAGTTGGGGGCTTGATAAAAGGAATTAGTATCGTAAAATAAAGTTGGTAGTTGCTAGTTGGCAGGCTACAAACTACCACCATCTCCAATGCCGAACAAATTAAAAAAACTCCGCTACGTATTTTTCATATACTGGTTCTTACTGGCCTATATCCTCACGGCGCTCATCTGGTGGTTCATTGCGTTAACTGATCAGAATGAGCAAATGGCGCAGTATAAAATGAATGAACTAAACACTGCAGATAAAAATTATGCTACGCAAGTCGATATTATCAAAGCAGATGAAAAAAGAAAAACTGCCCAGTATATCGGGGAGGGCTCGATCTTCTTCCTGCTGATTGTTGCCGGCGCCGTATTTGTTTTCAGGGCTGTGCGGAAACAACTAAAGCTCAGCCAGGAGCAGCAGCATTTCATGATGGCATTAACGCATGAATTAAAAACACCGATCTCTGTCGCCATGTTGAACCTCGAAACCCTACAAAAAAGGAAGCTCGACGAAACTCAACAAATGAGGCTCATACAAACTACGCTCCAGGAAACAAACAGGCTCAATGCACTTTGCAATAACATGCTTCTATCATCGCAGATAGAGGCCGGTGGCTACGCCATCACAAAAGAAGAGACCGACATGAGCGAATTGATCGGTAATTGTGCACAGGATTTCGTCACCCGCTTCCCTGATCGGCAGATCAACACCGATATCAAAGAAGACATCTTCGTTAATGGCGACCGCTTATTATTGCAAATGGTCGCGAATAATTTGATCGACAATGCCGTAAAATATTCTCCCAAAGAATCAGCCATTAGTATTTCCCTGGAAGAAAAAAATGATGATGTTATTCTTGAAGTGAAAGACGAAGGGAAAGGAATTGCAGGAGAGGAAAAAGAAAAAGTGTTCAATAAATTTTATCGCACCGGTAATACTGCAACCAAGGCTGCAAAAGGAACCGGACTGGGCCTCTACCTTACTAAAAAGATCGTGGGCCAGCACAATGGTAACATTTCTGTGACAGATCATATCCCCACAGGAGCTATTTTTACAGTTAGATTAAAAGCATTGCCCGAAAAGAATTAGTTTTAGAGATGTCCGAAAAAAAATTTTCGATATTATTGGTTGAAGACGAGGAAAACCTGCAGGAGGCATTAAAGCTCAACCTGGAGCTGGAAGGCTACGACGTTACGAGTGCGTATGATGGAGCCGCAGCATTGAATGCCGTACAAAAAGAATACTTCAACCTGATCATCCTTGATGTGATGCTGCCCGAACTCGATGGTATCGTTGTTTGCGAAACGATAAGATTAAACAATCCCGATATTCCCATTCTCATCCTTAGTGCAAAGAATAGCAGCGCCGATAGAGTACTGGGACTAAAAAAAGGCGCTGATGATTATCTCACCAAGCCATTCAATCTCGAAGAGTTATTGCTTCGCGTAAACAAGCTCATCAAAAAAAGCGAAAGGCTCAGCTCAAAGCAACCGCTCCCGGAAGTGTTTGAGTTCGGAAAAAATAAAATTGATTTCAAAGCTTCGGAAGCATACACCAAAAATGGCGAAAAGGTAATGCTCACCAAAAAAGAGATGATGCTGCTGAAGTTATTGATCGAAAACCGGAACGAGGTCGTAACCCGTGAAAAAATATTGCAGGCCGTTTGGGGCTATAATGTTTATCCAACCACACGCACGATCGACAACTTCATTTTAAACTTCCGTAAATATTTTGAAGAAGATAGCCGCGATCCGGAGTACTTTCATTCGGTGAGAGGGGTGGGATACAAGTTTACCACAACCTAGGCTTCCATGGTCGGTGTCCTCACCGAACCAGAGTAAAATGATCAATATTCAATGCTCAATTATCAATGTTCAATTGGGCAGCTTTTGAATTTGGAGGTTCTCAACTTGAATATTGAACATTGTTCATTGAACATTTATCTCCGCATCGATCACGACTTATAGGTATTGATCAACTGTATCAAGTCATTCGTCCTTTCATACAATCCTTGCATTTGTTCATTATCTGCTTCGGGAGTATATAACTGCCATTCAATTTCATCCATCAATGCATTTAGTTGAAGACCGATCTCGAGCGGTATACCTTTACTGTCCATCTTTTCACCCACAGATTTTTTGTTCAACTCTTCCTGTGGTATGTCGAGTTTGTGAGAAAGATATTTCTTCAGCGAATGGTTCAGTGTATGATAAAATTCCGGGCCATTATTAGCAAGAAGTTCGACTTCTGCTTCTGCCAGCGGATTCTGTTGATTCTCGATTATCGCTGTTACCGGAGCTTCATTTGCCTTCTTCTCTTCTTCCAAAGCCGCCGCCGCAATGGCCGCATCTCTTTTTTTGTCTCTCTTCAACCAAAATATCAATCCGCAAATAATAAGCGCCGCCACCACACTCGCCACACGCAAACGATTATTGAAAAAACGGGTGAGGTAAGATTGGTTGTTCTTTTGCAACGATGCAGTATCGATCTCTTTTGGTTTGCCTGTGCCCGGTGTTACTGTAAAACTTATCGGTTTTGTAGTTACGGTTTTATATTTCGCCGTCTTGATATCAAAAAAGCTGAATTCAATTGGAGGGATAGTATAAGCGCCAGCGCTTGAAACTGTAAATGGATAATCAATGATCTTTCTTCCACTAACAGGAACGGTCGTTTTAAAGATATCATCGGTTGTTTTGGATTCAAAACCTTCAATATTCCCCGGCCATTTGATCTCCGGCGATGTCACCAGTTGCATGTTCCCTACCCCACTGATGATCACGGTAAGTGAACCTGCATCATCAGTGCTAAAGGTGTTTTTCGCCATTGATGCACTGACCTCAAAATTTCCAACAGCGCCCTTAAAGCTCGCGGGCTTATCTGCATTGGGTAATGGCTTTACCAAAATACTAAGCGGCTTGCTCTGCAATGTCACACTATGATCCTCAATACCCTCAGCAGGAACAGAAACATCCGAAAATTCCTGGAACATATCACTCAGCGCATCCCGCTGCCGATTCATGTATTCTGCCTTGATGAAATGGACATTATTTTCAACTTCCGCGGGCTCGAGCTCAAGGCTACCCGGTTGCAACGGATATAACTGTGCTTTGCGAATGGTGTACACATTGTACTCCCTTCCATTGAGCCTTTCTATTTTGTAGCTGGTATTGTCAGGTGCCTGCAGGTCGATAACAGAAAAACCATTGAAGGAAGGATTTTTTGTAATGCGGCTTTCACTTTTTAAGCGGGTGTATAATTTATAAGTGGCGATCACCGGTTCTCCAACATAACAAGATGTTTTATTGGTCTCCAACCTGACGAGAATATTGTTCTTTATTTTTTCCAACGGATTTTCTCCCTTGCGCAAAATATGATCGTTGTAAGAATTTTCTCTCGGCGCATCTGCATAAGGATCCAGTCCCATAAACGGTGAACTGAATGCATTGACGCCGGTATTGGAGTGTTTACCCGAGATCGTATTACTCACTCTCACCACAACAGGATTGCTTCTGTATTCTTTTCCGTCGGCACGGGCTGTAGTGGAAGGAATGGTGAAATTTCCGGCGCCCTTAGGTTGGATAACAAAATTTATGGCAACGTATCTTTTTACATCTCCGTTGATCATACTCATGCCGTTCTCCTGGTTGGGACCACTGATGATAACAAAATTATTCATCACCGGGGGAACAATGCCCTGTACCTCTTTTGCATTTTCTACAACCAATCTTATTTGTGTGAATTCGTCCTTGCTGATCTGTTCAGGCGTGGCACTGGCAGAGAATTTTACCTGTGCGGTTGTGAACTGCCCATTGAGCAATAAAATGATGAAAAATATTTTTACCCAGCCCTTTTTCATAACGATCATGCAAAATTACTTCATCCCTCGCTTGCGTTCGAAGCCATGCATATAAACGGTTGTAAAATGTTGTTAAAGGTCGCCCTGAACGGGGCGCATCACGATATCCTCCACCACGGCCTGTGGCGAAAGTTTACTTGCCGCTAAGATCATCTTCGCTACATCTTCGCTTTCCATTATCCGTTTGTCAGAATTATCAAAATTGCCCCAGGAATCTGTCATTACAGCGCCGGGACTTACAGCAGTGACTTTGATACGATATGGTTTTAATTCTTCCCGAAGATTTTTACTAAATCCCAATAAAGCAAATTTGCTGATGCTATAACCACCTCCATTAGCATAAGCGTGAAGTGATGCAATAGAGCAGATATTAAAAATATGGCGGTTGGTTCCGTCGGCGGGTTTTTCTGCGGTCATTTTTGGCAGCACAGTTCGCGTTAGGTGATAGGCACTGTACAAATTCACAGCGATCATTTTTTCCAGGTTGCCATCAGCCTCATCAATTATCCCACCTCCGATGAATTCCCCGGCATTGTTGACCAAAATATCTGGTGCACCATGTTCAAGGCACCAGTTACCAAATTGTTGTGTGATCGTTTTATCAGACAGATCGGCGGGCATAGCCTTTATAGAGCTATTGGGATATTTCAACTGTAGCTCAGCAACCGTATTATATAGCACAACTTCGTTTCTTGCGCATAAAAATAAATTGGCTCCTTCAGCAGCAAATGCAGCCGCTATGGCTTTGCCGATACCTTTGCTGGCGCCGGTAATGATAACATTCATTAACTTAGAATTTTATTAGTAAAGTTACGGCAGAATAAGACAACCGTAGTTTTATTAAACTCAATAAAGACAAGCGAAGGAAGCAAAATTACGGTTGTCTCAACCACCATGCAAAAATACAAACACCTCTTCTTCGACCTCGACCACACGCTCTGGGACTTTGATGCCAATGCGAAGGCAACACTTACCGATCTTTACGCATTGTTTGAGCTCGATAAAAAGATCACAGCGCCCTTCGAAGGTTTTTACAGGAAATATCTTTACCACAATGAGATCTTGTGGGATCGTTATCACAAAGGCCTTATCAGCGCAGATGAATTGAAATGGAAACGTATGTACCGTACGTTGCTCGACTTTAAGATCGGCGATGAAGTGTTGGCAAAAGAACTCAGCGCCAAATTCCTGGCTATTCTCCCCACAAAAAAAATCTTATTTCCCCATACAATAGAGATCCTAAATTACCTCAGGAGTAAAAATTATGCCCTGCACCTCATCACCAACGGATTTGAAAACACACAATGGAGCAAGTTAAATAACAGTGGGTTGGCGGAATATTTTACACATGTGATCACTTCTGAAGGCAGCAACAGTTTGAAACCTAAAAAGGAAATATTTGATTACGCGATGGATAAAGCAAAAGCCAATTTATCCGAAAGCATCATGATCGGCGACAACACTGAAGTTGATATACAGGGCGCTATCAATGCCGGGATGGATTGCATCTTTGTAAATCATATCAATGCACATTGTCCATTGAATCCTACTTACACTGTTTATCACCTGGAAGAGTTGGAGCGAATTTTTTAACTGGGCACCAGGATTATTTTGACCAGATCCCTTTACTACCTTTTTCCAGCACCTGCCCGCCTACAAATGCCCCGGAAATAGGCTATAAAACCGACATACATCCGCTCAACCCCCTAAGGATGAAGATTCCAGGCACAAAAAACCCCGCAAAAATGGCGGGGCAAATTTCGTGTTCATGGCTAAAATTACATAGTAGCTGTCTTAGCTTTGTCCTTGCAGCAGGATTTTGCTTCTTTAGAGCAGCAAGATTTTCCTTTAGCACATTTTTTCTTTTTGCCTTTACCGTTATCGGCAAAAGTTACTCCAGTAACAAGCAAAGCCGCAGTCATCAATAAGAATACTTTTTTCATTATAATGATTTTTGTGGTGATTAATCGGGGTAAAAGTAATGGAGAAACCCCAAAATGCCAAGTTTCCCTTGTTAATTGTGAAGAGTGGCGATCACGGTAACGCCCCCTTGCACAGACTGGTTCAGCTCCACGTTGATCTTAGTTCCAACGGGTAATAGCAGGTCAACCCTACTCCCGAACTTGATAAAACCCATTTCTTCGGTCTGTTTCACTTTTTGCCCCACTTGCAGGTAGTTTACGATACGTTTTGCCAGTGCACCTGCGATCTGTTTCACCAATATCTCTGTATCCCCTTTTCTTATCACCACGGAATGGCGTTCGTTGTCGGTGGATGATTTGGGATGCCAGGCCACTAAATATTTGCCTTTGTGATATTGATTGTAAACCACATCACCGCTAACCGGGTTGCGATTAACGTGCACATTGGCCGGGCTCATAAAAATAGATACCTGCAATCTTTTATCCTTAAAATACTCCACATCGGTTGTTTCTTCGATCACAACCACTTTTCCATCGGCTGGAGCAACGATCGCATTGTCTTCAATGGTAAGCACACGGTGGGGTATGCGGAAAAAAGAGATCAGGAAAAGTAAAAGCCCAAGCGTGATGATGAACACTGCCGTACATAGCCACATCAATGAAGCGCTGAAAAACCAGAATAGGGATAGATTAATGGCTCCAAAGATCAATGCTGCTATCGCAATAGTTTTATATCCTTCCCGGTGAATCGTCATGCTTAAAATAATTAGGCTGCAAAGATAAGCAAACCCTGTCGGTCCCGATAAACATCGGGAAAAACCCCGACAACGGTTGTTAAAAAGTCACATTATACTTAGTAGTACCGAACTTATTCCATTGCTGGTTAGCGAAGTCCAACAAAGGCGTAGCCGCTCTGTTGAAAGACGCATCTATCTTTTTATCTCCCCTTCTTTCGAACCATTTATCTCCATGATCGTAGCCCCCCGGATAGCATATTTTTTCGGGCCTTCATACATGATCAGTTTTTTCTCATCCGGGCTCACATCTCCTTGCATGAAAGTTTATAGAGAAAAGTTACTTCGCCGATATTGTTCTTATCATTATCGGTAACTGTCAGTGATCCGGGGAAAAATTCACAGGTAGCATCCACCTCGCAGTTTTCTATCTTGTCTTGCACCAGCCATTGTCTTTTCCATCCCTCGCTTTCCTTCTTAAAACAATATGCATAGATGCGTTGGTTTTGTTGGTCATTGATCATTTTGTTTTCTGTTTGTCCAAGTAAGATGGTAAATGTTCCGTCAGCATCGGTCCAGGTTGCTCCATCAACTATGGGAGCTTTAACACTATCCTTCAAAGGCGTATTATTTTTGTCGAACGACCCTAAAAAAAAGGTTGGCGCAGTATTGTTTGTTGATTGACTATTATTTTCAGATGAATCTTTTTGTTCTGATGGCTGGGTTGATTTCTTTTGTTCGTTATTGCAACTGAGCAACAGTAGCAATACCAGTGACATGCTGAAATTTTTCATGTGAGTATTTTTTAGTTCACCCTGTCGGCGGTCGCAGACCCCGACAGCGGTGTTTAAAAGAAGTTTATCTATTGCAATCGTTCATTAACCGCCGACAGGGTCTATCGACCGCTGTCGGGGTCAAACAAATAACATCACGTACAACCAAACAAACGGTGTTGCTATCAGCAAAGAATCAAAGCGGTCCAAAAAGCCGCCGTGGCCGGGCATGAAAGAGCCGCTGTCTTTTACATTAGCCATGCGTTTGATCTTGCTTTCCAACAGATCGCCGAAGGTGCCGAATATGGCTGAAATTGCAGCGATCAGGACCCAGCCGTTGTTAAACCCATAAGTAATAATTTTTGAAACAATGGCAGCTATGATAACTGTTATCAAAATTCCTCCGATTGTACCTTCCCATGTTTTTTTAGGAGATATTTTTGAAAATGGTGTTTTGCCGATCAATGAACCCACTATATAAGCCATTGTATCATTTATCCAGATAGAGAAAATAATAAAAGCGGGCTTAATTGCTAACAATGAAAGGTGTGATGTATAAGTATACTCGACTTTTGGCCATGTAAGACAATCCATTGAATGATTCAGGTTATAAATCGCAGTCAAATAGAAATCTGCTAACATCGTGATGGGCATAGTTATGTAAACAAGCCCCAGCAAACAGTACAATAAATATTTCTCGGCATGAATTTTCTTCATCAACTTCACAAACTCAAACCAGCAACCAAAATGGATAACAGTAAATAGAATCACGAAGCTCCAAAAATTCCATAACAACCCCACCAACATCACCGCAGCAAATAATACCGCAGTCAAAGTTCTCGTCTTAAATGTTTGAAGGTTCAGCGCCAAGTGCTAATCATTTAATTTTTCGGGAAAAGCGTGATAGATAGAATTTTTATCCAGGAGCTCTTGTTCTTTGAGTTCAACTTTCATTCTATTTTTTGCAGATATTTTTTCGAAGAGAAGAAACAAACCATAAGTGATTCCTGCTGCAGCAACACCAACCCATATAGACACTTTAGGATCAAGTTTATCCAGGTCTACTTTTTGAGTACGCCTCGACATCCAAAACAATTGCGATAACGCAAATGCATTATTTAAAAAGTGGGCCATGATATTCACCCAAAGATTTTTGCTTCGCTGGTACATCAGCCCCAATACAAAACCTAACACCGCCCTGCTGAGGAAAAGATAGATCGACATATGGATAAAGCTGAACAAAAGGGACGTAGCCAGTATAGCGATCAACGGCGCCTTCCACCAACGTACCAGCAGGTTTTGCAATGCTCCGCGGAAAAATATCTCTTCAAACATCGCCGGAAAAAAAGCCATGATCACAAGCGCCATCAAAAATTCCGGCCAGCTTTTTAAATTACTCAATGCAGTTACTTGCTCACTGTAGGAGTTTTCCATCCGCTGCGCCATTGCATTTAGGTCGGGCATATGTGCCACCCATTTATGGCTGTACTCTGCCAGTGGCACAGCGATCAAATTGGCCAAAAAGATGATGCAGAAGCCAACGAGGACCTGCCAACCGTTGATATGCTTATTGAACCCGAGCCAGAATTTATTTTTTCCATGGCAGACGATTAGATACAAAGCGGCCGGCACAAACAACAGGAAAAATGTGCCTAATACCTGCGCAAGCCTGGCAGATGCCACATTCTCAGGCAGCATCAATATCTTCATCATTTCGCCCGGCATCTTATCCAGGGGCATGCCTGCTGGCATCAGTGGCATTACAACAATAAACTGCACTACGCCCGCGAGTATAAAACCGAGCCCCGTAAAAGCGATCAGGATGGCCAGTTGTCCCAGCCCCGAAACACCTTTAACACTCCTGTATTGCATACCTTGGCCGATTTAGTTGTAAATTTGCACCGCAATATACAGCAGTACAAGGTTTAAACGATAAAATGCCCAATATAGGTCCCATACAATTACCCGATTTTCCGCTATTGCTTGCGCCTATGGAGGACGTGAGCGACCCGCCTTTCCGTGCCGTTTGCAAGGACCATGGGGCGGATCTGATGTACACAGAATTCATCTCCAGCGAGGGACTTATCCGCGACGCTATCAAGAGCAGGAAGAAGCTGGATATTTTCGATTATGAAAAACCTGTTGGCATTCAAATATTTGGTGGCGATGAAGAAAGTCTTGCCCTGGCGGCGAAGATCGTTGACGTTACCAACCCCGATCTGTTGGATATCAATTTTGGATGCCCGGTAAAAAAAGTGGCACTCAAAGGCGCCGGTGCCGGCGTGTTAAAAGATCTTGACCTGATGGTGCGACTAACCACGGCTGTAGTTAAATCAACTTCGTTGCCGGTTACTGTAAAAACAAGATTGGGTTGGGATGATAATACCAAGAACATTGAAGAGGTTGCGGAACGATTGCAGGATGTAGGCATCAAAGCGCTTGCGATACACGGGCGCACACGTACCCAGATGTACAAGGGCAGTGCAGATTGGGAACTGATCGGCAAAGTGAAAAACAATCCGAGGATACAGATACCGATATTTGGCAATGGTGATATTGACAGCCCGGAGAAAGCCGTGGAGTATAAAAATAAATATGGAGTTGATGGGATCATGATCGGCCGGGCGGCGATTGGTTATCCCTGGATATTCAATGAGATCAAGCATTTTATTAAAACGGGTGAGCATCTGGCACCACCTTCAATTGAAGACCGCGTTGCGGTTTGCAAAAAGCATTTGCAGAAGTCTTATGAATGGAAGGGACCTGTTGTTGGGATCTTTGAAATGCGCCGCCACTATACCAACTATTTAAAAGGCATGCCGAATATCAAAGATTATCGCTTGAAATTAGTCACGCTTAAAGAGGTTGAAGAGATCAACGAAGTGTTGGATGAGATCGTGATTAACTATTCAGGATATGAATTTGAAAAAACGCCGATCGAGCTGGTGAATTATCATGAAAAATGCCCGGTTTAAGGTAGAGGAACTGTCATATATTAACCGCTTTTGGCATTATTCATATTCATTTTCTTCGTCTCTTGTTCGTATCTGCTTCGGTACTTCCATGCAACTTGTTCGTCTTTGTTCGGTACCTTCTCGAACAAGTACCGAAGCAGTTGCATCGCAGTATCCTATAAGATACGAAGCCGCTAGTTGTCGCTAACCATCATTTTTTGCAATTCCCGCTGATAACCAGCTCCCCTCTTTTCTGCAAAATAGTCAGCACCCAACATCAATAAGGCTTGTATAGCCAGTGTCAATCCTAATCCCTTCCAAAACATTTTCGTTTTATTGCTTCTGAAGTAGAGAAATAGCCCAAGACCAGCAAGGGCGAGCAATATTTCAACATAACGATAGATCGTAAAATTCTTCATCACCTTCTCCATCCGCGGAAGTTCCATTTGTTTGGTGTACGGGGTTGTCTCCACGCCTATATAATAGGCCACATCCATTCTTTGCGTGTCTGATCTTGAATAGACAGTATATCCAACAATGCCCTGGGTGATCCCAATGGCCAACAGGGGTATAGCGGCTCCTTTGAAGAAAGAGGAATTCGTCTTGATGAAAAAATAAAACAGCACGGCAAGAGCGATAGCCGCGATACCAATGATGAGAAACCAAAGGCTTTGCTGCTTTTCATCAAGAAAATATTTGTGGACAAACGTGAAATCGCGTAGTTCTTGCATAAAATATCATTTATCAATTTCTTTAGTGATCTCACTGTTCATTGGTTCAAGCGAAGATCCAAAAAAATTCGTGAGGGTACCTTGTTCATCAACGAGGTACTTACAAAAATTCCAGGTAGGTTGTTGGTCGTTCCAACCATTCTTTGCGGGATCAGTAAGCCATTGGTAAACTCGATTTTGCTCCTCGCCTTTGACCACGCTGCTTTTTTTCATCAGCAAAAAACTTACGCCAAAATTCTTTTTACAGAAAGACGCGATGGCATCGTCGTCGCCCTTTTCCTGTTCGCCAAAATCATTTGCAGGAAACCCGATCATCACCAGTTTGTCTTCATATTTTTGATGAAGTATCTCCAGGTCGGCGTACTGTCCAGTATAACCACAGTCCGATGCCGTATTCACCAGCATTACTTTCTTTCCTTTTAGCTGGGTAAAATCAAATACTTTTCCGTCGTTGAGCGTATCCTTTAGGGAATAAAATGAGATCATCGGCAATTGTTTTAAGTTGGAAAGTTTTTTTGCATTGGATCCTTTCAGTTTTGCCCACCACACAAAGGCCGGATAGACTGCTTTTAATAATTTTTGGCGGTAAGTCATATTCACTGAATTTCTATTTACGATTTCTACATAGGCAAAGAACGTGATCAACAGCAATAATAAAACAATAAAGAATTTTTTAAGTTTACTATATTTTCTTTTTGTTGCCATTCGTTAAAATTAACGGATCACCAATTTGAACAATTTCAGTTTCCCTTTGAATGGCGGGTATTTAATATTGGGATCAAACCATGTCGGCGTTTTCATGATCGCCTTTTTATGGCTGAATGTTTCAAAAGAATATTTTCCGTGGTAATGACCGGTTCCGCTAAACCCCCTTCCACCAAAGGGCAGGTGATGGTTGGTGAGATGCCAGCTTGCATTATTGACACAGCCTCCACCAAAAGCAACGCCATTCAGCCATTCTTTTTCTTTTTTTCCGGAAGATGTGAAAACATAGAATGCCAACGGATTGGGATGCCGGGCGATGATCTGCTTTGCTTCATCGACATTGGAGAAAGAAAGTATCGGCAATACGGGTCCGAATATTTCATCCTGCATCACCGGAGCATCCATTGATACTTCTGTCAAAACCGTTGGTTCGATAAATAGTTTTGCGGCATCGGTTCTTCCGCCATGAGCGATTTTCCCATTTTGTAAATAACCGGTTATCCTATTGAATTGCCTTTCGTTGATGATCTTTGAATAATTGTAGCTTTCTTCCGCTTTATCGCCAAAGAATTGTGCGATGGTAGTTTTTAGCGCAGCGATCAATTCTTCTTTTTTTGATTCATGCACGAGTACGTAATCCGGCGCAACGCACATCTGTCCTGCATTTGAGAACTTCGTCATGGCGATACGCCGCGCCGCCACTTTTATATTCGCATCCGATTCCACCACGCATGGGCTCTTACCGCCAAGCTCGAGGGTAACCGGCACGAGCCGTTCAGCAGCCATCTTATAAATTATTTTTCCAACAGCCGTGCTACCGGTATAGAAGACATGATCGAATGTGAAATTGTTCATCATCTCCGGTATCACCACTGCCCCATCGCCTTCAACAAGTTGTATATATTGTTTGTCGAATGTCTCCTCAATGATCTGTTGCATCACAGCACCGGTTGCCGGGGCAAACTCAGAAGATTTCAATACCACACAATTGCCTGCGGCGATCGCCCCAACCATCGGCGTAAATAATAATTGCAATGGATAATTCCACGGACCGATGATCATTACCACGCCCAGCGGTTCGGTGATCACATAACTTTTTGAAGGGAGGTTCAACAGGTTGGTTGAAGCGCCTTGTGGCTCCATCCAGCTTCGAAGATTTTTTAAAGTACTGCTGATCTCCGCGGTGAGAAAACCCGTTTCGGTAACCCAGCACTCTTCCGGACTCTTTTTGAGATCGGTGTATAAAGCGTCATGCAGGGCGGTCTCATATTTGGCAATGGCTTTTTTTAGGTTTTGCAATTGTTGTTTGCGGAAGGCATAAGACCTGGTGGCCCCGCTATCAAAATAACGGCGCATTGCTGAAAGCGAATTTATATCTGCCATTACAACTAAATTTGTGGAAAGGTAAAAGATTAACCACAGATTACATAGATTGATCCACAGATCACATTGAAAGTCCGTGGTCATCTGTGACGCAAGGCCTGCGCTATCTGTGGTAAAAAAACAATTCGCAATGACCGACGAACAATATATGCAACAGGCCCTTAAAGAAGCTCAAAAAGCTTTTGATGCCGGGGAAGTTCCCGTGGGCGCCATCATTTTAATGAACAACAGGATCATTGCCCGTGCCCACAACCAGGTGGAGTTGCTCAACGATAGCACCGCACATTCGGAGATCATGGCACTAACAACGGCATTCAGTTTTTTAGGAAGTAAATATCTGCCGGAGGCAACATTGTACGTAACAGTAGAACCCTGCCTGATGTGTTGCGGAGCTTTGTATTGGAGCAAGATCGGCAAGATCGTTTACGGAGCAGATGATGAAAAGAATGGTTATAAGAGGATCTCGGGAGAGAAGAATCCATTTCACCCCAAGACCGAGCTGGTAAGCGGCGTCTTACGTGAAGAATGCGCTACTTTGATGAAGGATTTTTTTAAGGCAAGGAGATAGGCTATTGCACCACCAGGGTTTTCTTCAACGATCTTTTGTTTTGTTTTAAAAGGAGCACGTATACTCCGGGCTGCAAAAGGAACATCACGGTGATGGTTTCATCGCCATTGGACAGCAATCGTTTTTCTTCTCTCAGCTTATTACCTCGGGTATCGTAGAATTTTAGCTGGAGGTAACCCGGCTCGAATCCCCTCACTTCAATTTGCACTTTGTTTCGGCACGGATTGGGAAATAATCTTGCAAAGTATATTACTTTCACTTGTGTGGAATCATTTTTGCCGGGATTCAAGACCCGGTCGTGCGCCAGGCTATCCCCGAAAATCACTTTTTGCTCAGTCTGGGCAAAAGCGCTGGAAATTCCGGAAAGCGTAAGAAAGAGGAACAGAATTTGTTTCATTTTAATTGAGATAAGGAACGATATAACGTAAATTTGGGTCCGGCATTTCACAACAGTTTCTTAAAAATTAAATCATAACACTATGGCATTTACACTACCGGCTCTGCCTTATGCGCATGAAGCATTAGAGCCACATATCGACGCAACAACAATGAAGATCCATCATGGCAAGCACCACCAGGCCTATGTTGACAACCTCAATAAAGCAATTGCGGGCACTGATAATGAAAATAAAAGCTTGGAAGACCTTGTGAAGAACGCTGGGACCATCAGTCCGGCGGTTCGCAATAACGGCGGTGGGCATTGGAACCACAGTTTCTTCTGGGAAAGCATGGCGGCTAATGCCGGAGGAACTCCTTCAGGAAAATTAGGCGATGCGATCAACAGCGCTTTCGGTTCTTTTGATGCATTCAAGGAAAAATTCGCCAACGCAGGCATGACAAGATTTGGAAGCGGTTGGGCATGGCTGATCGTAAAAGATGGCAAGCTGGAAGTTTCCTCTACACCAAACCAGGACAATCCGTTGATGGATGTAGCAGAGGTAAAAGGCACACCCATCCTCGGTTGCGACGTATGGGAACACGCTTACTACCTGCATTATCAAAACCGTCGTGCCGACTACTTAGGCGCTTTCTGGAATGTGGTGAATTGGAGTAAGGTGGCTGAGCGTTTCGGCATGTAACCAATTGTATAAACCCTTTGGCCATATAAAACTGCAGTCAGATATGATTGCAGTTTTTTGTTTTTGGATTAACTTGTAGCTAAATAGACGCTTATGCTTTTACGATGTATCGCCCTGGTATTGTTTACCAACATTTGCTGTGAATGCGCTGCACAAGCGCCGGAAGCAGCAGAAATAAAGAACAATAAGGTAAAGAAGATCACTTCCCACTATAAGGGACAGGATGGAGCGGAAACTTTCGTTGCAACCTATTATTATAATGAGAACGGTGATGATACTGCTTACTACGAAGGCGACGCACGTAAATATTACAAAACCGTAGGTTATAACAGGAAGCTACAGCCATTGACCATTGAAAAATTTTTCCCTTCCGGAACTGCGATGGACAAAACGACATTTACCTATAAACCGGATGGAAGCGCAATTTCGGTGAATACCGATACGCAATTTGGTATGAAGGTAACCGAGACTTATGATAAAAAAGGGCACCGCCTGAGTCTCTCTATCCCCGATGGAACTGTGATCAAATATGTGTACAATGCCAAAGGGCAATTGACGAGTTCGTATTCGATCCCAATAAAAGGTGAAAAGAAATCAACAACAACGTACACCTATGATGGTAAGGGGAAAATGGTCAATTCCGTAAATACACCGGGGAACGCAAAAACTTCTTACCAATACGACAAGAACGGGCTATTGAAAAAACGGATAGTTACTTCTACCGACGAGTCTGGTGAAAAAAAGACGACCATGGTTGAATATGAATATGGATACTAACAGGTTTAAGGGTTTAATTCGTTTAAGGGTTTAAAGGTTCGTTCAGATTTATGCCGTTTCCAACCATTAAACCCTGAAACCTTTCAACCCTCAAGGTACCGGATCATACCCATGCCCACCCCATGGATGACACCTGGAGATCCTCTTAATGGTTAGCCACAACCCCTTGAACGGTCCATATTTTTTAAAAGCTTCAACGCCATAGTGAGAGCAGGTAGGTGTGTAACGACACCTCGATCCCAGCCATGGGGAGATGATCCATTGGTATAGTTTTATTAAACCAATGAAGGGAAGACTACATATCAGCAGGACTGTTTTCATTAGTTATTTTTATCAGCCGCTTCAAAACGGCACCGGTTCTATCCAGCAGGGATTGGTACTCCGGCAATTCGTTGCCGAGGTAAATAAAAAAAACCGCCATCCGTTTTTGCTGTTGCTCAAGACTTGCAGCCAATGCATTCTTTTGTAGGCGATAAGTCTCACGCATCAGGCGTTTGACCCTATTGC
>Ga0193753_10001010_pt1 | contig 25212 bp, 21 predicted proteins | sample H1c2metaG_FD_144925 | JGI IMG/M metagenome (GOLD analysis project Ga0193753, IMG submission 144925) | Soil microbial communities from a riparian zone of the East river system, Colorado, United States - H1c2 | ecosystem: Environmental > Terrestrial > Soil > Riparian zone | place: USA: East... | reverse complement strand
GCCAACGCATTGCTGCTGGTCGCTTTCGCCGGCGCGCTCAGTTGGGAAGCGGTGCGCAGGTTCAGCGCGCCGCCGCAGATTCCGGCGTTGCCGGTGGTGGTGGTGGCGGCGATCGGCATCGCGGTCAACCTGGGCGCCGCCTGGTTCGTGCGCGATGGCCACGCCCAGGACCTCAACCGTCGCGGCGCGTTCCTGCACCTGATCGCCGATGCCGCGGTTTCGCTGGCGGCGGTGCTCGCCGGCATCGGCATGCTGACCCTGGGCTGGGCCTGGCTGGATCCGCTGACCGCGCTGCTGGTCGGCGCCGTGGTCGCCATCGGCGCGTTCGGCCTGCTGCGCGATGCCTTCAATGCGGCCATGGACGCGGTACCGCGCGATATCGACCACGCCGAGGTCAGCGCCTTCCTGGCCGCGCAGACCGGCGTCACTGCGGTGCACCATCTGCACATCTGGTCGCTGGGGGCGGGCGAGATCGCGATGACCGCACACCTGGTGCGGCCGGACGATGGCGACCAGGACGGTTTCATCGACCGCCTCAACCACGCCCTCGACCATCGCTTCGGGATCAACCACCCGACCCTGCAGATCGAGCATGGCCAGGCCTGCGAACACGATCTGCACGATCGCGCCCCGCACGCCCATTAGCGCAGATCTTTCCCGCTCTTCGTAAGAGCGGCTTCAGCCGCGAGCTTTTCCGGACCGCGAGAAGCCAAGATCAGGAGCTCGCGGCTGAAGCCGCTCTTACGAAAAGCCACCAGCCTCGGCTTCTAGCGGGCCGGATCGGGCTTCCAGGTCCCCTTCCTCTATAATTCGGCGATTACGCAATCGCTACGGAGCCGGCATGATCAATGACATCAAGAAGGACACGCAGGCCCGCATGGCCAAGAGCGTCGAGGCCCTGCGCCACGACCTGACCAAGGTCCGCACCGGCCGCGCCTCGACCGCCCTGGTCGACCATCTGAAGGTCAATTACTACGGCTCCGACATGCCGCTGACGCAGGTCGCCAGCATCGCCGTCACCGATGCGCGCTCGCTGACCATCACGCCCTGGGAAAAACAGATGGTCGGTCCGGTGGAGAAGGCCATCCTCGCCTCCGACCTGGGCCTGACCCCGAACACGGCCGGTACCGTCATCCGCATTAACCTGCCGGCGCTGACCGAAGAGCGCCGCAAGGAACTGTCCAAGCACGTGCACAGCGAGGGCGAGACCGCCAAGGTGGCGATCCGCAACATCCGTCGCGATGCCAACCAGCAGGTCAAGGACCTGCTTAAGGACAAGAAGATCACCGAAGACGATGAGCGCCGCAGCGAGGACGAAATCCAGAAGCTGACCGACCGGGCGATCAAGGACGTCGACGAAGTGGTCAAGGCCAAGGAACAGGAGCTGATGGCCGTCTGACCCAGTCGCCACCGGACATGAGCACATCGCCATCCGCGCAGGACCGCGTCCCGCGCCACCTCGCCGTGATCATGGACGGCAACGGCCGCTGGGCCGAACGCCGCAAGCGGCCACGCATGATCGGCCATCGCGCCGGCGCGCGCTCGGTCAACCTGTGCATCGATTTCTGCCTGGAACAGGGCATCGAGGCGCTGACCCTGTTCGCTTTCTCCAGCGAAAACTGGGGCCGGCCCGAAGAGGAAGTCGGCGCGCTGATGAAGCTGTTCCTCAATGCGCTGGAACGCGAGGTGGAGGAACTGGGCCGGCGCGGCGTGCGTATCCGCTTCATCGGCGAAAGCGAGCGCTTCGCCACGGCCATCCGCGACAAGATGACCGCCGCTGAAACCCTCACCCGCAACAACCACCGCCTGACCCTGTCGATCGCCGCCAGTTACGGCGGCCGCCAGGACATCACCGCGGCGGCGCGGGCGCTGGCCCAGGATGTGGCCGACGGCAAACTGCAGCCGCAGGACATCGACGAGGCGGCGATGGCCGCGCGGATGGCGCTGGCCGACCTGCCGCTGCCGGACCTGTTCATCCGCACCGGCGGCGACCACCGCATCAGCAATTTCCTGCTGTGGCAGCTGGCCTACACCGAATTGTGGTTCACCGAAACGTTGTGGCCGGAGCTGGATGCGGCGACACTGCGCCGCGCGCTGGACGATTACGCCCAGCGCGAGCGCCGTTTCGGCCTGACCGGGGCGCAGCTGGCAGCCCCTTCCGACCCGAGCGCCGCATGACCAAAGTCCGCACCCTGACCGCCCTGATCCTGACGCCGATCGTGGTCGCCGCGATCCTGCTGCTGCCCACGCCGTGGCTGGTGGCGCTGGCGGCGGTGGTGTTCCTCGCCGGTCTATGGGAATGGTTCCGGCTGGCCGAGATCGACGACACCCTGTCGCGCACCGTCCTGCTGCTGGTCAACCTGCTGCTGATGGTGGCGCTGGTCTGGGCCTCGCACTCCTCGACCGGGGGCTCGCTGGTGCTGTTCCAGCTGGCGACCGTGATCGGCGTGGTCTGGTGGCTGCTGGCGGCGCTGTGGCTCAAGCATTACTCGTTCGCGTCCGACCACGACACCCACGCGCGCATGTTCAAGCTCGCCGCCGGCACGCTGGCGGTGGTACCGGCCTGGTGCGCGCTGGCGCTGATCCATGCCGGGCAACCGAACGGCCACCGCTGGCTGCTGGTGGCGCTGGTGATCGTCTGGGCCGCCGACAGCGGCGCCTATTTCGTCGGCCGCCAGTTCGGCCGGCACAAGATGAGCCCGCGCATCAGCCCCAACAAAACCGTCGAAGGCCTGCTCGGCGGCCTGGTCGCCGGCCTCGCGGTCGGCGTGCCCGGCGCGCTGTTCGCCGGCGCGCAGGTCGCGCAACTGCCGGCGGTGGCCTTGATCGTGGTGCTGGCCGTCGGCGCTTCGGTGATCGGCGACCTGTACGAAAGCCTGCTGAAGCGGCATGTCGGCGTCAAGGACTCGAGCAACCTGTTGCCGGGCCATGGCGGCATCCTGGACCGCATCGACGGCGTGCTGGCCGCGCTGCCCGTATTCGCGCTGGGGAAGGCCTGGCTGGGTTTCTGAGCCGATCCGATGTATCCACCCAACGCCTCGTTTCCCGTCATTCCAGCGCATGCTGGAACCCATTTTGATCTTGTCGTTGCCGGCCAACGCGCCATACCGGGCTGAGGCAAGATGAAAATCACCTACCCGCGCAACATTGCAGTCCTCGGCGCCACCGGCTCGATCGGCGCCTCCACGCTCGACGTGATCGCCCGCCACCCGGATCGCCTGCGCGCGACCGTGCTCGCCGCCGGCAGCAATACCGATGCCCTGCTCGCACTGTGCGTGCGGCATCGCCCGGCGCATGCGGCGATCGCCGATGAATCGCGTTACGCCGCTTTGCGCGATGGCCTGCGCGCGGCGGGGCTGGATACGCAGGCCCACGCCGGCGCCGGCGCGCTCGACGCCCTGGCTGCCGGCGATGCCTGCGACACGGTCGTGGCGGCCATCGTCGGCGCTGCCGGGCTGGCCTCGACACTGGCCGCGGCGCGCGCCGGCAAGCGCTTGCTGCTGGCGAACAAGGAGTCGCTGGTGCTCGCCGGCGAATTGCTGATGACCGCGGCGAGCGATTCCGGCGCGCGCATCATTCCCATCGACAGCGAGCACAACGCGATCTTCCAGTGCCTGCCCGACGACGGCTATCGCGAAGCGCTGCGGCGCATCGTGCTGACTGCCTCCGGCGGCCCGTTCCGCGGCTGGCGTCGCGAGGATCTGGCCGCGGTCACGCCGGCGCAGGCGGTGGCGCATCCGCGCTGGTCGATGGGGCCGAAGATCTCGGTCGACTCCGCCACGCTGATGAACAAGGGCCTGGAAGTGATCGAGGCGCACCACCTGTTCGGGATGCCGGCCGACCGCATCGAAGTGCTGGTGCATCCGCAGAGCCTGGTGCACTCGCTGGTCGAATTCGTCGATGGCTCCACGCTGGCGCAACTGGGTCTGCCCGACATGCGCACCGCGCTCGCGGTCGGGCTGGCATGGCCGCAGCGCATCGATTCGGGCGTCGAGCGGCTGGACCTGCTGGCGCAGCGGCGGCTGGACTTCGAGCCCCCGGACCTGGACGCTTTCCCCTGCCTGGCCCTCGCGTTTCGCGCATTACGCGCCGGCGGCACCGCTCCGGCGGTGCTTAATGCAGCCAACGAAATCGCCGTTTCAGCGTTTCTTCAGGGCCAGGTGGGTTTCCTAGCCATACCTGCGCTGGTCGAGGAGGTTCTCGCCGCGCTCCCTCCCGAAGCTGCCGACACGCTGGACACGCTGCTGGATGCCGATGCGCAAGCGCGGCGGATCGCGTCGAAAGTGGCGGCAACCATGACGATCAACGCATGAGCGACTTGCTGGGCTCGATTTGGTGGTTGATCGTCAGCATCGGCGTGCTGGTGACTTTCCATGAATTCGGCCACTTCTGGGTGGCCCGGCGCTGCGGCGTCCAAGTGCTGCGTTTCTCGGTGGGCTTCGGCAAGGCGCTATGGTCGCGCCGTGGCCGCGACGGCACCGAGTACATGATCGCGGCGATCCCGCTGGGCGGCTACGTCAAGATGCTCGACGAACGCGAAAGCGAGGTGCCGCTGGCCGATGCCGAACGCGCCTTCAACCGCAAGAACGTGTGGCAGCGGATCGCGATCGTCGCGGCCGGCCCCATCGCCAACCTGCTGCTGTGCGTGGTGCTGCTGTGGGCGATGTTCGTGATCGGCCGCAACGATTACGCGCCCGTGCTGGGGCATGTGGAGGGGATTGCCGCGCAATCGGGCTTCCACGCCGGCGATACGCTGCTGAAGGTCGGCGACCGCGATACGCCGACCTGGAGCGAAGCGGCGATGGCGCTGACCACCGCAGCGCTGGATCGCGCACCCGTCGACGTGCAGGTCCGCGAGGCCGACGGCGACAGCATCGTCCGCAAACTCGACCTCTCCAAACTCCCCGCATCGTTCGACGAGCCACGCGCCGTGCAATTGGCCGGGCTGACGCCGCGGCACCGCCTCACCCCGCCCATCGTCGGCGAAATCGCGCCTGGCGCCGCGGCTTACGGCGTGCTGGCCGAAGGCGATCGCCTGACCGCGATCGATGGCACGCCGATCGCCGCTTTCTCCGACATCGGACCGCTGATCCAGGCGCTCGGCGACCGCGGCGGCACGGCGATGGTGGAAGTGCAGCGCGACGGCGACCGGCTTGCGCTCGAACTCAAGCCGAAGCGGATCACCAACCCGGAAGGCCAGGCCTACTGGGCGCTGGGCATCGCCGAGCCCCGGACCCAGCCTGTGCCGGCTTACGACGCCAGGCTCCGCTACGGCCCGCTGGCGGCCATACCGGCGGCGTTCAGCGAGACCTGGAAGCTCACCACCGACTCGTTCGCGATGATCGGCCGCATGATCGGCGGCCGCGCATCGGTCGAAAACGTGTCCGGACCCATCACCATCGCCCGCTACGCCAATGCCTCGGCGCAGCTGGGCCCGGCGTGGTTTTTGAACTTTCTGGCCCTTCTGTCGCTCAGTCTGGCCATCATCAACCTGCTGCCGATCCCGGTTTTGGACGGCGGGCACCTGCTGTATTACCTTATAGAGTTGGTCAAGGGCAGTCCGCTCAGCGAACGCGCCATGGCCGCCGGCCAGTACGTCGGCCTGGCTTTGCTGGCCAGCCTGATGGGGCTGGCGTTCTACAATGACATTCTGGGTTTGGTGCGCTGATGGCCGTTATTCGCGTTTTTAACCGCGATACGCCTTTGTCCCGCTGGCAATCCGGCCCTTCGATCCCCTCAACGGACGTAACGATGACGCGAAGCCCCACTCGCCGCCTGCTTGCCCTCGCCCTCGCCACGGCGCTGTCCGCGCCCGCCTGGGCGCAGTTCGCTCCGACCCCGGCGACCACGCCTGAAACGCCGGCGCCGCAGTCCGCAGACGCCTTCACCGTCAGCGACATCCGCATCGATGGCCTGCAACGCATCTCGGCCGGCACCGTGTTCACCTACCTGCCGATCGAGCGCGGCGACACGGTCGACGCATCGCGCAGCGCGGCGGCGATCCGCGCGCTCTACAAGACCGGCTTCTTCGAAGACGTGCGGCTTGACCGGCAGGACAACATCCTGGTGGTGACGGTGGTCGAGCGTCCGGCGATCAACAAGTTGACCTTCACCGGCAACAAGGACATCAAGACCGAAGACCTGATGAAGGGCCTGAAGGACATCGGCCTGGCCGAGGGCGAGACCTTCGACCGCATGGACCTGGACGGCGTCACCAAGGAACTGGTCCGCCAGTACAACAACCGCGGCAAGTACAACGTCGAAGTCACGCCCACGGTCAGCCAGCTCGACCGCAACCGGGTAGACGTGACCGTCGCGATCAAGGAAGGCAAGGCCGCCAAGATCCGCCACATCAACCTGATCGGCAACGAGAAGTTCCCCGAAGAGAACATCCGCGAAGGCTGGGAATCCGGCGAGAGCAACTGGCTGAGCTGGTACAAGCGCGACGACCAGTATTCGCGCGAGAAGCTGGATGGCGATTTCGAGAAGCTCGATCAGTGGTACCTGGATCGCGGCTACGTCGATTTCAGCCGCGACTCCGCGCAGGTATCGATCAGCCCCGACAAGCGCGACATGTTCGTCACCGCCGGCGTCACCGAAGGCGAGCGATACAAGATCTCCGACGTCAAGATCACGGGCGATACCGTGCTGCCGCGCGAGCAGGTCGAGAAGATGGTTTACGTCAAGCCGGACCAGATCTTCTCGCGCCGGGTGCTGCAGACCACTACCGAGTCCATCATCGCGGTGCTCGGCAACATCGGCTACGCGTTCGCGCAGGTCAACCCGATCCCGGACGTCAACCGCGAAAACCGCACCGTCGCGATCGACTTGCAGATCGTGCCCGGCCCGCGCGTCAACGTGCGCCGCATCGTGTTCAAGGGCAATACCCGCACCGCCGACGAGGTGCTGCGCCGGCAGATGCGCCAGTTCGAGGGCAGCTGGTATTCGCAGGCCGCGATCGACCGCTCCAAGATCCGCCTGCAGCAGCTCGGCTATTTCGAGACGGTGGACATCGAAACCCCGGAAGTGCCGGGCAGCAGCGACCAGGTCGACGTGGTGGTCAACGTCAAGGAAACCACTTCCGGCAGCTTCCTGTTCGGCGTCGGCTACTCGCAGCTCAGCGGCATCACCACGTCCATCCAGCTGACCGAAAGCAACTTCCTCGGCAACGGCAACCGCGTCTCGGTGGCGGCGCAGCGCAGCTCCTACCAGAAGCGCTACGACTTCTCGTTCATGAACCCGTACTTCAACGACAACGGCATGTCGCTGGGCTACAACCTGTGGTGGCGCGAGTTCGATTACTCCGACTTCAACGTCGCGCAGTATTCGTCCAACAGCGGCGCGGCGCAGGCGGTCATGGGGCTGCCGATCACCGAGTACGACACGGTCTCGGCGCTGATCGGCATCGACAGCAACGAGATCCTGGCGTTCCAGGGCAGCACGCCGCAGGAAATCATCGATTACATCGATGCGGTGGGCAACAAGACCTTCCATGCCTGGCGCGCGCAGATCGGCTTCGGACGCGATACCCGCAACAACGCGATCTTCCCCAGTTCGGGCACGGCGCAGCGGGTCACGCTGGAAACGACGCTGCCCGGCTCGACGGTCGAGTACTTCAAGGTCGAATACGACTTCTCCAAGTTCTGGCCACTGAGCCAGTCGCTGATCCTCAACACCCGCCTGGACCTGGGCTACGGCGACAGCTACGGCCAGGACTTCGTGCGCACGCTGCCCGACGGGCGCGTGGTCACCGCCAGCGGCCTGCCGTTCTTCGAGAACTTCTACGCCGGCGGCGTGAGTTCCACCGGACGCCTGCGCGGTTACACCGATAACACCCTGGGTCCGCGCGCCACCAGCGCGTTCGGTTTCCCGCAGCCGATCGGCGGTTCGCTGAAGACCATCGGCTCGCTGGAAATGTATTTCCCCAAGCTGTTCGACAGCAATGCCGCGCGCATCTCGGCGTTCCTGGATTTCGGCAACGTGTACCGCGACGTCGACAGCTTCGATGCCAGCGAATTGCGCGCTTCCACCGGTATCGCGCTGCTGTGGCGCTCGCCGATGGGGCCGATCTCGATCAGCTACGCCCTCCCGCTGCGCGACCAGGCGGGCGACGAGACCGAGCGCTTGCAGTTCACGTTCTCGGGCGGCCTGTAACACGGCTCCGCATGGGCATCCTGCGGGGCTGCGGCAAGGCGGGCGCGTAAAAGCGTGCCCGCTCCACCCGGCTCTGGCAACATAGCGAAATGAGCAGTTTCACTGTCGCCGAACTGGCCGAACGCTTCGCATTGCGCGTGCAGGGCGATCCCGCCGCACGCATCGATGGCGTGGCCACCCTCGCCAATGGCGGTGCCGACAAGCTGGCGTTCCTGGCCAATCCCCGCTACCGCCCCATGCTGGCCGGCACCCGGGCCGCGGCGGTGGTATTGCGCGAGGCCGATGCGGCCGGCAGCCCGGTCACCGCGTTGATCGCCGACGATCCGTACGCCGCTTTCGTCAAGATCGCCTCGCTGTTCGAGACGCGCCGCGTGGCCGCGCCCGGCATCCACGCCAGCGCCAGCATCGATGCGACCGCCAGCGTCGATCCGTCGGCGTCCATCGGCGCATTCGTATCGATCGGCGCGCGCAGCGCGGTCGCCTCCGGCGCGGTGATCGGCCCCGGTTGCGTGATCGGAGAGGATTGCTACGTCGGCCAGGACAGCGAGCTGGTCGCACGCGTCACCCTGGTCGTGCGCGTGCGGCTGGGCCAGCGCGTGCTGGTGCATCCCGGCGCGGTGCTGGGCGCCGACGGCTTCGGCCTGGCGATGGAGCACGGCCACTGGATGAAGGTGCCGCAGCTGGGCGGCGTCGATGTCGGCGACGACTGCGAGATCGGCGCCAATACCACCATCGACCGCGGCGCCATCGACGACACGGTGCTCGAAGAGGACGTGCGCCTCGACAACCAGATCCAGATCGGCCACAACGTCCGCATCGGCGCGCACACCGCAATCGCCGGCTGCGCCGCGGTCGCCGGCAGCGCCACCATTGGCCGCTACTGCCTGATCGGCGGCGCGGCGGGCGTGCTGGGGCATCTGGAAATCTGCGATCGGGTGATGATCACCGCGATGAGCCTGGTCACCCACTCGATCCGCGAACCGGGCGAGTATTCGTCCGGCACGCCATTGATGGACAATCGCAGCTGGCGCAAGAACGCCGCGCGCTTCAAGCAACTCGACACCCTTGCCCGGCAGGTCCTGGCACGCAACAAGGAAGAAGGATGAGCGACGCTTTTACCCTGCCCCTGGACGCCGCCGGCATCCAGAAACTGCTGCCGCACCGCTACCCGTTCCTGCTGGTCGACCGCGTGGTCGAGCTGGAACCGTTCAAGCGTGTGCTGGCCTACAAGAGCGTGACCATCAACGAGCCGTTTTTCCAGGGCCATTTTCCCGGCCACCCGGTGATGCCCGGCGTGCTGGTGATCGAGGCGCTGGCGCAGACCGGCGGCCTGCTGTCGCAGCTGTCGCACGGCACCAGCGCCGAGGGCCGGCTGTTCTACCTGGTGAAGATCGACAACGCCAAGTTCTCCAAGATGGTCGTGCCGGGCGATCGCCTGGAACTGGAAGTCACGCTCAAGCGCACGATCCGCAACATGGCCCTGTACCTGGGCGTGGCGCGCGTTGACGGCGAACAGGCCGTATGCGCCGAAATCCTCTGCGCCGAGGTCAAGGGCTGACGATGGCGCAGGCGTCGATCCATCCCAGCGCCGTGGTCGAAGCCGGCGCGCGCATCGGTCGCGACGTCAGCATCGGTGCGTTCACCCTGGTCGGGGCCGAAGTCGAAGTCGGCGACGGCACGCGCATCGGACCGCATTGCAGCCTGCACGGCCCCACCCGCATCGGGCGCGACAACCACCTGACCGGCCACGTCGCGATCGGCGGCGAGCCGCAGGACAAGAAATTCAAGGGCGAACGCACCGAACTGGTGATCGGCGACCGCAATACCATCCGCGAGTTCGTCACCATCAACCGCGGCACCGGCGACGGCGGCGGGGTCACCCGGATCGGCGACGACAACTGGATACTGGCGTACAGCCATGTCGCCCACGATTGCACCGTCGGCAACCATTGCGTGTTCTCCAACAACGCCACGCTGGCCGGTCATGTCGAGATCGGCGATTACGTGATCCTGAGCGGGTTCGCCGGCATCCATCAATTCTGCCGGATCGGCGCGCACGCCTTCATCGGCATGGGCGCGCTGGTCAACGGCGACGTGCCGCCGTTCGTGATGGTCGCCGCCGACGAGTACGGCCGGCCGCGCGGCATCAACAGCGAAGGCCTCAAGCGCCGCGGCTTCGACGCCGAGCGCATCGCGGCGATCAAGCGCGCCTACCGCGCCTTGTACATGTCCAGCGCGAACCTGGCCGATGCGCGCCGACAGCTCGCCGAGATGGCGCGCGACAGCGACGATGTGCGCGAATTCTCCGAGTTCATCGAGCACGGCGAACGGCCGTTGCTGCGTTGATGGGCTATTCCTCCCCCTTTGAAAAAGGGGGACTGAGGGGGATTTGCTCTTGAGCCTGCCTTGATAAGCAACCGCAACAGCAAATCCCCCTGTATCCCCCTTTTCAAAGGGGGAGAAAGCAAAGGCGAATCGCGGCACACTATGGCTGCTCAGCGATAACGAACCGAACGTGGCCAATCCCGAATCGTCCTCCGAAAATCCGAAACGTTTCGCCCTGGTCGCAGGCGAAGCCTCCGGCGATTTGCTCGGCGCCGGCCTGATCGAACACCTGCGCGCGCGCTATCCGGAGGCGCAATTCGCCGGCATCGGCGGCGATGCGATGCGCGCTGCCGGTCTCGACGCCTGGTACGACGCCCAGGAACTGGCGGTGATGGGCCTGGCCGAAGTGTTGCGGCACCTGCCGCGCCTGATCAAACTGCGGCGCCAGTTGCGCCAGCGACTGCTGGCGTGGCGGCCGGATGCGTTCATCGGCATCGATGCGCCGGATTTCAATCTCGGCCTGGAACGCTGGCTCAAGCAGCGCGGCGTGCGCACCGTGCATTACGTCAGCCCGTCGGTCTGGGCCTGGCGCGAGAAGCGCGCCGAAAAGATCGGGCGCAGCGCCGACCGCGTGCTGTGCCTGTTCCCGATGGAACCGCCGATCTATGCCCGCCACGGCGTGGATGCGCGCTTCGTCGGCCATCCGCTGGCCGATGACATGCCGCTGGATCCCGACCGCCACGCCGCGCGCGAGGCGCTGGCGCTGACCGCGGACACGCCGATGCTGGCGCTGCTGCCGGGCTCGCGCCTGGGCGAGATCCAACGCCTGAGCCAGGACTTCCTGTCGGCGGCGCTGCTGACGCTGCGCGCGCAACCGAACCTGCGCATCGTCGCGCCGATGGCCAACGCTTCCGCGCGCGCCGCGTTCGAGCGCGAACTCGAATCCCATCCCGATGCCGCCGCGCTGAAACCGGCATTGCGCATCACCGACGGCAACGCGCGCACGGTCATGGTCGCCGCGGACGTGGTGCTGCTGGCCTCCGGCACCGCCACGCTGGAATGCATGCTGGCGAAACGGCCGATGGTGGTGGCCTACAAGATCGCGCCGCTGACCTATTCGATCGTCAAGGGCTTGCGCATGCTCAAGGTCGATCACTACGCCTTGCCCAACGTGCTGGCCAACGAGGCGCTGGTGCCGGAGCTGATGCAGCACGATTGCACGCCGGAAAACCTGGCGGCGGCGATTTCCAGCTGGCTGCGCAACCCTACCTCGATGGCCGCGTTGCCGCCGCGCTTCCGCGAATTGCATCTGCTATTGCGGCGCGACGCCTCGTTGCGCGCCGCCGAGGCCGTGGCAGAATGCGTGGAACGGCCCGCTACCGGATATCCATGAGCGCGATCCTGACGATGCCTGCCACGCTGTCCGCCGCCGCGCCGCAACTACTGGTCGCCGGCGTCGACGAGGCCGGGCGCGGGCCGCTCGCCGGGCCCCTGGTGGTGGCCGCGGTGGTGTTCGACCCGGCACGCCCGCGCATCAACGGGCTCGACGACTCCAAGCAGCTCACCGCCGCGCGCCGCGAGTTCCTGTACGCGCGCATCGTCGAACGCGCCCTCGCCTGGCAGGTCGTGTTCGTCGAAGTCGACGAGATCGACCGCATCAACATCTTCCAGGCGACGATGCTGGGCATGCGGCTGGCGCTGCAAGGCGTGGCGCATGCCGCCGGCATCGCGCGCATCGACGGCAATCATCTGCCGCCATCGCTGCCGTGCCCGGCGGAAGCCTGGATCGGCGGCGATGCGCGCGACCGTTCGATCATGGCCGCGTCGATCCTGGCCAAGGTTTCGCGCGATCGCGCGATGATCGAAATGCACGCGCATCACCCGCAATACGGCTTCGACGAGCACAAGGGCTATTCGACGCCCGCGCACCTCACCGCGTTGCGCGCGCACGGCCCCTGCCCGCAGCACCGCCGCAGTTTCGCGCCGGTGCGGACGATGCTCGATTCGCAGCGCCAGGGCGCGCTCGCTATTTAATCGTCTTCGTCCGGGTCCGAGTCCTTACCCTTTTGGGGCACCAGGATGATCGGATTGACGACGATGATCGGATCCGATCGGCGGCCGTTGGCCAGCATGAAGTACTGGTAGGTTTCCGGCGCGTCCACGTATTTGGTGACCATTTGCGCCGTGTGCCTGCCGTCGCTGAGGCTGGACTGCAGCTCGAGGCCATTCGGCTGCCCCGCCACGGAGGGGTCCTGCTCGAAAAGGATGCTGAAAGGCGTGTCGGTGTCGACCGGGCCATGCCAGACGATTTCGGCGCCCGATTCGGCCGCGACTTCGTGCCGGTCCGCCTGCGGAGTGCCGTCGTCGGCATAGGTGATCTCGATCACCTGCTGCGCCGGGCTCAGCGCCCGGCTCTCGGATTTGCCGGCAGCCGGCTTGTTGTCTTTGGACTGCATTTCGTTCTCCTGAGTGATGGCCCTTGCCGCGACCGGGTACGGAAACGTTATTGCCGTGTTCGACGTTCCGCTTCGCCGATGACCGAAAAACGCCGTAGCAGGGGCGAAATGGCCACGCGGTTCTCGGCCACTCCCGCGCGACGCGCCCGGTCCAGGTACTGGCGCGCGCCGTCGGCATCGCCCAGCAAGACCAGCGTCTGCGCGTTGCGGAACGCCACCTCGCCCGGCTCGGCGCCGACCGCTTCGGCTCTGCGGATCAGTTCGCGCGCCGCCGCCGTATCGCCCAGACAGGCGCGGTAGAACGCCAGCAACGCCAGCGCCAGCGCATCGTCGGGCTTGATCTGGACATAGCGTTCGGCCATCGCAGCCGCGCGCGCGAACGATTCGCGCGCTCCCGCTGCCGTCTCGGGCTTGGCCATCAGCGCCTCGCCGAGGTTGCCCACCAGACGGAAATCGCCAGGCTCCAGCAGCGTCGCGCGCCGGAACAGATCGGCGGCCGCGACGTAATCGCCCGCCTGATACTTGAGCGTGCCGTAGTTGCTCAAGGCAGTGTCGCTCGGCTTGATCCCAATGGAGCGCTCGAAGGCATCGCCTGCGCGCGCGCGATCGCCCGCGGTCAGGTACAGGCCGCCGAGGCTTCCCCACAGCCTCGCATCGCCGGGCTGCAGCTCGGTCGCCTTGCGGTAGGCAGCGATGGCATCCTGCAGATGGCCATCCAGGTAATGCTGATAGCCGATATCGCGATAGATCCTGTAGTCCAGCGGACTGAGCACGCGCGCCTGTTCGAAATACCGCAGCGCGAGGTCGCCGCGCCCCTGTGCGGCCTGCACCTTGGCCATGCCGACGTAGGCCGCAGGCCGCAGCGACGGCGCTTGCAGCGCCTTGTCGTAGTACGCCACCGCCTTGCCGAATTCGCCGCGCACGCGATGCATCTCGGCCAGCGCAAGACTCACCTCGCGCAACGCGGGGTCCATCCCGGAAGCGCGCATGCACGCTGCGTGCGCGCGGCGGTAGGCGTCCACGTCCCGCACGCTCTCGAAGCGCCGCAACTGCGAAAGACAAATGCCGGCCTGCGCCCTGGCGAAGCCGGCATCCGCCGCCAGTGCCTTGCTGAAGAAACTGATGGCGTGCCTGGCATCGCCATCGGCGTCGGCGTCGGCGCGCCGCAGGTGCTGCAACCCTTTCAGATAGGCATCGTAGGCGGCGACGTTGCGGGTCGGCGTCAACCGCTTCGCCAGCGCCTCGCTCCTGCCGGGCAACACGCCCATCAGCGATTCGACGACCTCCTTGGCGATCTCGCTCTGGGTGGCGAAAACGTCGGACATCTGGCGATCGTAGGTGTGGCTCCACAACGTGAATCCGGTAGCCGTATCCGATAGGCGCGCGCTGATCCGCACGCGGCTGCCGTTGCGGCGCACGCTGGCGTCCAGCACGGTCGCCACGCCGAGCGCGCTGCCGAGCGCCTTGACGTCCGTCGCCCGCGTGTTGCGCGCGCCGGGCGACATCTGCGCGGCGACTTTCAGCCCCTCCACGCCGGCCAGCGCATCGTGCATTTCGACGGCCAGGCCTTCGGCGAAGTAACTGTCGTCGCGATCGCTGCTCAGGCTGGTGAAGGGCAGCACCGCGACCGATGCCTGCAGCGGGCGCGATGTCACCTGGCTTCGCAGGTACCACGCCAGGACGACGATCGCGATGCCTGCCATCGCGATGGCTAGAAGTTTCCCCTTCGACATCGGGATCGCCGGTCGCGCAGACCTTTCCCCGCGCGCGGCATGCGCATCCTCGCCTGCCGCAGCAGTGGCCTGCGCGTCGACGGCCTGCGCCGGCACCCGGCTCACATCGCCGATGAAGCGGTATCCCAGGCTGTGCAAAGTCTGGATATAGCGCGGATGCTCGGCATCGTCGCCTAGCGCCTTGCGCAGTTGCGCGACGACGCGGTTGAGCACGCCGGGAGTGACGTGGCGGTGTCCCCAGACGCGGTCCAGCAGTTCGTCGCGCTGCAACGCCCTGCCGTGTTCCTGCAGCAGCGCCACCAGCACGGCGTACGCCTTCGGCTCGACGCTCAGGTCGATGCCGCCCCGGGTGATCCGGTGGGCGGCAGGCTCGACCTCCACGTCGCCGAAGCGGTAGACCCACGCTTCCGCTGTCATCGGCTGCAACTCCCGGACAGGCATCACAAAGGGGAGATATGCCCGCTTGAACGCGGAAATTACAAAAAACCGGCTTCCAGCAGGGTTCCCTCATGGCTCCGACCGGGTTCCATCAAGCCTTCCCGGGCGCCAGCGGGGACGCTGGCACTGCGCGGAATCGCCGCGCCTACCCTGTTCCGGAGACCGTCATGAACCTCAATCTAGCCACCCTGCCCCTGCCCCTGCCGCCGGCCGCGAACCCGGCCGCAACTCTCCGCCGCCGCCGGCGTTTCGGCAACCTGGACCTCGACAGCGGCGCCCTGACCCATTTTTGCGAGATCGCCGATGCCCTGGAGCCGGACCAGCCCGTGCCCGGCGCGGATGCCATCGTCACTGCTGCGCGCACGCTGAGCAGGCAGTTCGCCGGCATGCGCGATGCGCCGTGCATCCGCCTGCGGCTGCGCTGCCTGGCCGCCATGCGGGCGATGTCGGCGGAACAGGACTGGGATCTGGACGGTGCCAAGCAGAAGCGCATCGAACTGATTGCCGATTACGCGGCCAACCAGGACGGGCTGATCCCCGACGCGCTGCCCGTGATCGGCCATCTGGACGATGCGGTGCTGGTCGATCTGGTCTGGCCGTCGCTGCGGTCTGACCTGGACGAGTACCTGGATTACCGGCGGCTGCGTGCCGAGGAAGCGATGCTGCAGGGCTGCAGGCCGCACGAGATTCCTTTCAGCAAACAGCTGTGGCAGCAGGCGCGTTACGCCGAGCAGGCATGGCGCGCGCATGTGCAGCAGCGCGGACAGTGCAGTTATCTGGCAGTGTCGGCGCCGACCGCATTTCGTATCCATTAAGCGTGCATCGACGACCTCCACCGGCAGCCCGCTCGAACGCGGCTGCCGGTGTTTTTTTGCGCGATCGCATCGGTCTAGGTCCAACGTCACTCCCCCTTATGCCTCACGACAAACGCATTGCAACCCAACATGATGCATGCGCATCCAAATAAAGATCGTCGCGCGACTGCCGGCCGATCCCGCGACTTCCTTCGCAGGCCGGAACCCGGGAGGTGCGCGATGCGTTCGTTATCCCTCTATCCGACCGACCAACCCCTGCCGCAGACCCGCGGCTCCGACGGTCGCAATCCTTCCCTGGTCAGCCTGGCTATCGATGCTGAACAGGTCACGGCGTTCGATGCGCTGCTGCACGAGATCCATCCCGGCGCCGAACGCGTCGACGCGGCCCGCATCACCCGACTCGCGGCCTGGCTGCTGTCGCTGCCTGCCGCGGAGGCGCATGACGTGCTGGGCGAACGGCTGTCGCGTATCGAGGAACTGCGCGCGATGGTCGACGATCCCGACTGGGACTGCGCAGAAGCCGACTGCGCCACGGTACGCAAGCTGCTGCGTTACCTGGACCAGGCCGACGACCTGATTCCCGACACGATCCCGTTGCTCGGCCAGCTGGACGACGTGCTGCTGCTCGAACTGGCCTGGCCGGCGGTATCGGACGAGGCCGAGGAATACCGCGACTTCAGGCTGTACCGCGAAGCCCTGCACCCGAGCGGCGACGGACCGCAGCAGCGTGCTGCCTGGATCAGCGACCGGGCTTCGGCCATTGCGATGCTGCGCCTGCAGATGCGCGCGAACGATGGCTTGCACCTGAACGATGGGCGGCGCGAACTGCGGTTCCGCATCGTCTGATCCGCCGCCACCGAACCGGGCCCGTCGCTCGCAAGACGGGTCCCGGCCATCATCCATTTCGAATCCGGACGACGGAATCGGAAAGCGGGCGACGGTGGGCCAAGGCCCGGCCCGCGCCATGCGGCGCGATTCCCCGGCTGCGCCTTGCTGTCAAGCCTTGTCCGGACTGCGCGCCCGGCCTACCCTGCGGTCTGATCCACCGGCCCGCCGATGTCCGCACGCTTCGCCCACCTGCACCTGCACAGCGAGTATTCGCTCGCCGATTCGACGATCCGCGTGCCGGAGCTCGTCGAGCGTTGCGCTGCGCTGGGCCAGCCCGCGGTGGCGATCACCGACCGCAACAACCTGTTCGCGCTGGTCAAGTTCTACAAGGCCGCCGAGGCCGCGGGCGTCAAACCCATCGCCGGCGCCGACATCAGCGTCGCCGAGGGCGATGAAGCGCCATGGCGACTGACCCTGTTATGCCGCGACCGCGCCGGCTATCTGGCGTTGTCGCGGCTGCTCAGCCGGGCCTGGCTGCAGGGCCATCGCCACGACGGCGTGGTGGTACGCCCGGACTGGCTGCAGGAAGAGGACTGCGCCGGGCTGTTCGCCCTGGCCGGGCGCCATAGCCTGGCCGGCCGGCTCGTGGCCGCGCACCGGCAGGACCACGCCGAGCAATGGCTGGCCGATGCGCAACGCCTGTTCCCGGACCGCATGCACCTGGAACTGACCCGCTGCGATCTGGAAGGCGAGGCGGCATTCAACGAATTCGCGTTGTACGCCGCGGCCGCGCGCGGCATCCCGGTGATCGCCAGCAACGATGCGCGCTTCCGCGACGCCGAAGGTTTCGACGCGCACGAAGCGCGCGTCTGCATAGCCTCCGGACGCATCCTGGACGACCCCAAGCGTCCCCGCGATTACAGCCGCGAGCAATATCTGAAATCGAGCGAGCAGATGGCAGCGCTGTTCGCCGACGTGCCGGATGCGATCGATAACACGATCGACCTGGCGCAACGCTGCAACTTCGAATTGAGCCTTGGCAAATACTACCTGCCCGCGTTTCCGGTGCCCGACGACCACACGCTGGAAACGTGGACCCGCTCGGAGGCGCGCGATGGCCTCGTCCGGCGACTTGAAAAGGCGCCGCTGGCCGAAGGCAAGACGCGTGCGGACTACGAAGCGCGGCTGGAACTGGAACTGGACGTCATCATCTCGATGGGGTTCCCCGGCTACTTCCTGATCGTCGCCGACTTCATCAACTGGGCCAAGCAGCACGACATTCCGGTCGGCCCCGGCCGCGGTTCCGGCGCCGGTTCGCTGGTGGCCTGGGCGCTGGGCATCACCGATCTGGATCCGATCCCGTACGACCTGCTGTTCGAGCGCTTCCTCAATCCCGAACGCGTGTCGATGCCCGACTTCGACATCGACTTCTGCATGGATCGCCGCGACGAGGTGATCGATTACGTGGCCGCCAAATACGGCCGCGACCGCGTCAGCCAGATCATCACCTACGGCACGATGGCGGCCAAGGCGGTGGTGCGCGATGCCGGGCGCGTGCTCGGTTTTCCGTACGGCTTCGTCGACGGCATCGCCAAGCTCATCCCGCTGACGCTGGGCGTCAGCCTGGACGACGCGCTCGGCGAATCCGGCGCTGCGCGCAAGAACCCGGAACTGGCCAGCGCCGAACTGATCCAGCGCTACCAGTCCGAAGACGACGTGCGCGACCTGATCGACCTGGCGCGGCAGCTCGAGGACCTAACCCGCAACGCCGGCAGGCATGCCGGCGGCGTGGTGATCTCGCCGGCGCCGCTGTCGGAGTTCTGCCCGCTGTTCGCCGAACACGACGGCCACGGCCTGGGCCGCAGCCCGGTCACGCAGTTCGACAAGGACGACGTCGAGGCGATCGGCCTGGTCAAGTTCGACTTTCTCGGCCTGCGCACGCTGACCATCATCGATTGGGCGGTGAAGGCGATCAATGCGCGGCGCGCGGCAGCGGACGAAGCGCCGCTGGATATTTCGACGCTGCCGCTGGACGACGCCAGGTCGTACGAATTGTTCGCGCGCGGCGAAACGGTCGCGGTGTTCCAGTTCGAATCGCGCGGCATGCGCGAGCTGGTCAAGCGCGCGCGTCCGGACCGTTTCGAGGACATCATCGCGCTGGCCGCGCTGTTCCGCCCGGGCCCGCTCGGTTCAGGCATGGACCGCGACTGGGTCGACCGCAAGCACGGCAACGCCGAGGTCAGCTATCCGCATCCGCTGCTGGAGCCGGTGCTGTCGCCGACCTACGGCGTGATCGTGTACCAGGAACAGGTGATGCAGATCGCGCAGGTGCTGGCCGGCTATTCGCTGGGCGGCGCCGACCTGCTGCGCCGTGCGATGGGCAAGAAGAAGCCCGAGGAAATGGCGAAGGAGCGCGCCAAGTTCGAAACCGGCGCCGCCGAGCGCGGCGTCGATCCGCGCCGCGCCACGCAGATCTTCGACCTGATGGAGAAATTCGCCGAGTACGGCTTCAACAAGTCGCACTCGGCCGCGTACGCGCTGGTGGCCTACCAGACCGCGTGGCTGAAGACGCACTACCCGGCCGAATTCATGGCCGCGGTGCTGTCCAGCGACATGGACAACACCGACAAGGTGGTCGGCTTCCTCGACGAAGCGCGTGCGCTGAAACTCAAGGTGTTGCCGCCGGACGTCAATGCATCCAATTACATGTTCGAGGCGATCGACGAAAGCACGCTGCGCTACGGCCTGGGCGCGGTCAAGGGCGTCGGCCATGGCGTTTGCGATGCGATAGCGCACGAGCGGCTGCGCGGCGGCGTGTATGCGGACCTGTTCGATTTCTGCAAACGCATCGACTCGACCAAGTTGAACCGCCGCGTGCTCGAAGCGCTGGTGCATTCCGGCGCGCTCGATGCGCTCGGCAGCAACCGCGCCTCGCTGATGCTGCAGTTGCCGGAAGTGCTGAAGGCCACCGAGCAGCTCGCGCGCGAACGCGATGCCGGACAGGTGTCGCTGTTCGGCGGCGGCGGTGCGGAGCCGCACATCGACGTGGTGCTGGCGAATGTCGAGGACTGGCCGCTGACGCAGAAGCTCAACGGCGAGCGCGACACGCTGGGGCACTATCTCAGCGGCCATCCGCTGGACCCGTATCGCGACGAATTGCGCTCGCTGGTCGGACACGACCTGGGCGAACTGGACCGGATCTGGAGCGAGCGAGCGGACGACGAACGCCGCGGCTGGCGCCCGGAAAAGACCGTGGTGATCACCGGCCAGGTCGTCGCACTGCGCAAAAAAGGCGACAGCCAGGCCTTCGTGCAGATCGACGACGGTCGTGGTCGGCTGGAATGCGCGTTCTTCGCTGAAACCTATCTCGAATTCGCGCAGCTGCTGACCCGTGACCGGATCCTGGTGATCGAAGGCGGCTTGCGCGAAGACGAATTCAGCGGCGGCTTCTCGTTGCGGGCGCGGCGCTGCTGGGATTTCCAGCAGATCTGTCCGCAGGTGGCGCAGCGATTGTCGCTGCGCCTGGACCTGCGCGTACCCGGTGCGTTCGAACGGATCGACGCGCTGCTGGCGCGGCACCGCCCGGGTGCGACGCCGATCCGCTTCGACCTGCTGCGCGACGGCGCTGCCGGCACGCTCGATCTCAACGGCAGCCAGGGCGTGCGGGTCGACGCCGACCTGCCGTCGGCGCTGCGCGAGCAACCCGGCGTGCGCACGGTGAAACTGACCATGTCGCGGCCCTGGGCGAACTAGACCGGGTTCGCCTTCCGCTCTTTGCTCTTCGTAGGAGCGGCTTCAGCCGCGCTCTTCGAGCGCTGACGCAAGATCAAAAGCTCGCGGCTGAAGCCGCTCCTACGAAAAGCAGCGGAGCAAGCTCCGCTCTACAAGGCGCCGGCCCATGTCGTTCAGTACGGCGTCTTGGCGAACGCCGCCTCGACCGCACAAACCTTGACATCCGGAGCCGTCTTTTCAGCTTCGCGCGCCGCAGCGATTTCAAACCGCGCCGCTTCCATCGCCGCGCGGAAATCGGCCGAGCCGTGCAACGCAGCGACCAGCGATGCCGCATTCACGGCGCCGGCCTCGATCGCGCTGAGGTTGTGCGCGCCGCAAACGACACGGCTTTCCGCATACACCCGGGCGCGGGTCAGGATCTGCGTCGAACGCCCGGGCACCAGCTCGGCCAGGATCAGGCCCGACGACCAGCCCCAGGTCGCGTGGCCGGAGGGATAGTCGTAACTGTCCGCCAGTTTTTCCCTCGGCTGGCAGACCGCGCCGGCATCGATCAGCAAAGGACGCTGGCGTTTGTTGGCGGCTTTCGCCGGCTCGATCGCGCGCTCAGCATCCGCGGAAACGCGGGTAAGCAGGCCGGCGAGCATCGGCGTCTTGACCACGCCCAGGTTCACGCCTGCCGCGCAGCTGTAGTTCTTGAGCATGTCGGACACGCCCAGCGGCACGTCGCGCTTGGCCTGCTCCCAGCGCGGCGTATTCTCCAACGCACGCGTTGCGCGGAAGACCTCGCGATCGGCCTGGTAAAGCGCAGAGCCCTGCCGCGGTGCCGGCGGCAGGATCTCGGTGGTCTGCGGCCGCAGCGATGGCGACAGCAGGAACGGCACCGGCTCCTCGGGGTTGGCCATGTCGGGCTCGTGCTCGGCGGCCGCGGCGCAGGCGACCGCCAGTGCCAGTGAAATACCGATGATCGTCGTCGTCCTGCGGCGCATCGCACACTCCCCATCCTCGGAATACAGGGCTGGACTGTAGCGCCAGCCGTGGCCGGTGATCCATTGCGAATACGGCGGGCAACGTTCGTCTGTCCTTAACGATGCGCGGCGGTATGGAAAGGCGCGAATTTCACCCCAGCCGTCAAGCCGGGTATCCTGCCGCCATTGCGTCCCCACCCCGGGACCTGCCGATAACGATGAATCCGAATTATCTCGACTTCGAACAGCCGATCGCCGACCTGGAGGCCAAGATCCAGGAGATGCGGCACGCCAGCACCGGACCCGCGGTCAACGTCGATGCCGAAGTGCATGCGTTGCAGGACAAGCTGCGGCTGCGTACCGCGCAGATCTTCCGCGACCTGACCCCGTGGCAGGTATCGCAGCTGGCACGCCATCCCGCGCGGCCGTACACCCTCGATTACCTGCGCGTGATCTGCGACGAGTTCCAGGAACTGGCCGGCGACCGCGCCTTCTCCAACGACAACGCGATCGTCGGCGGCCTGGCGCGCATCGACGGCCGCAGCATGGTCGTGATCGGCCATGAAAAGGGCCGCGATACCAAGGCCAAGATCCGGCGCAATTTCGGCATGCCCAAGCCGGAAGGCTATCGCAAGGCGCTGCGCCTGATGAAGATGGCCGAACGTTTCCGGTTGCCGTTGCTCACCTTCATCGACACCGCCGGCGCCTGGCCGGGCATCGATGCCGAAGAACGAGGCCAGTCCGAAGCGATCGCGCGCAACCTGCTGGAAATGGCGGAACTCAAGACCCCGATCATCTGCACCGTGATCGGCGAAGGCGGCAGCGGCGGCGCGCTGGCGATCGGCGTCGGCGACCGCACGCTGATGCTGGAATACAGCACGTATTCGGTGATCACGCCGGAAGGCTGCGCGTCGATCCTGTGGAAGACCGCAGACAAGGCCAAGGAAGCCGCCGAGCAGCTCGGCCTGACCGCCAAGCGCCTGCACGATCTTGGCCTGATCGACAAGGTCATCCGCGAACCGATCGGCGGCGCGCATCGCAATCCCAAGCAGATGGCGACGCGTTTGAAGGCGGTGTTGCTCAACGAGCTGGATGCGCTGGAGCAGATACCGGTCGATCAGCTGCTGCAACGGCGTTACCAGCGCCTGCGCGGCTATGGCGCCTACGAAGCCGCCTGACCCCTCGGCCGTCATCCCGAGCGAAGCGAGGGACCTGTTTGCGGGGAGCGCCGCGAAGCGGATGCGCGACCGAGCCGCCCAGCGGCTCCAAACTTGAGGCCATGGGCTAGGATGGGCTCCGACCCGGCGCTCCAGCCGGGAATCGGGAGCAGCGCAATGATCATTCGCCGTGTCGGTGTACTGTCGATCGCCAAGATCTCCGCCATCATCGCGGCCGTTGTCGGCCTGCTGCTGGGCATCCTGATCTTCCTGGGCTCCCTCGCTGGGGGCGGCGCTGCCGCCGAATCCATGGCGGGCACCAACGAGCCGGGCATGGCATGGCTGTCCGGCCTGGGCATCTTCGCCATCATCGTCCTGCCGATCCTGTACGGCATCGTCGGTTTCATCGGCGGCGCGATCCAGGGTTTCGTCTACAACATCGCCGCGAAGTTCGTCGGCGGGATCAGTATCGAAACCGAATAGCACGCCTCGGCATCTCACTCTCCCGCTTGCGAGAGAGGACCGGGTGAGGGTGCGCGACTTATCCGAGCGCGTCAAAACATCGATGAAGCGCTTGCCTAGGAATTCTTTTCGAAGCTGACTGACAGGTCGCGCGCCCTCACCCAACCCTCTCCCGCAAGCGGGAGAGGGCTAAGCCGTGGCAACATTCGCCTATGTCAGCCTTGCTGCACGAACATCTCGAACACGCCTTGCGCGGCATGCCGGAGCGGCCGCTGCACGTCGGCTTCAGCGGCGGCGTCGATTCGGCCGCATTGCTGCACCTGCTGTCCGGCGTCGCTGCGGCCCGTAACGCTGGCCTGCGTGCGATCCACGTCCATCATGGCTTGAGCCCGCATGCGGACGCCTGGGCCGATCATTGCCAGCGGTTCTGCGATTCGCTGGGCGTGACGCTGACCGTGCTGCGCGTGGAAGTGGCGCGCGATGCCGGCGACGGGCTCGAGGCGGCCGCGCGCAAGGCGCGCCATGCCGCCTTCGGCAGCCTGCTCGGCGACGACGAGGTGCTCGTCACCGCGCACCATCGCGACGACCAGGCCGAGACTTTCCTGCTGCGCGCCCTGCGCGCGTCCGGCCCCGACGGGCTGGGCGCGATGCGGCCGCTGCGCAAGTTCGGGCGCTGCTGGCTGTGGCGTCCGCTGCTCGGCGTGCCGCGGGCGGCGCTGCTGGCGTACGCGCAGCAAGCGGGGCTGGACTGGATCGAGGATGCGAGCAACGAGGACCTGTCGTTCGACAGGAATTACCTGCGCCACCGCGTGCTTCCGCTGCTGCGCGAGCGCTGGCCGCATGCCGATGCCGCGTTCGCGTTGAGCGCAGCGCTGTGCGCGGAAACGGGCGCGCTGCTCGCCGATGAAGATGCGGCCGCGCTCGCGGCGGTACGCAGCGCCGATCCGCATGCGCTGGCGGTCGACAAGATAAAACGGCTGCCGGCGGCGCGCCGTGCGCGCGTGTTGCGGGGCTGGATCGAAGGACTCGCACTGCCGCCGCTGCCTGCGCAGGGCATCGCCCGCATCGAAAGCGACCTGCTCGATGCCGCGTCCGACAGCGACGCGGCGTTCGCCTGGTCCGGCGCCGTCGTACGCCGCTGGCGCGACATCCTGCATGCCGATCGACGCTACCCGGCGCTGCCTGAGTTGTGGGAATGCGAGTGGGATGGCCGCGCCGAGATCGACTTGCCGGGTGGCGGCCGGCTGCGGCTGGAAGGTGCGGCCGCGTTCGACAGTACGTTGCGCGTGCACGCGCGCCGCGGCGGCGAACGGATCGTATTGCCCGGCCGCAGCCATACCAGCGCGTTGAAGAACGCACTGCAGGCGCTGGGCCTGCCACCTTGGGAGCGGGACCGGCTGCCGCTGGTATCGGACGCGGATACGCTGCTCGCCGCCGGCGACCTGCTGTATTCGGCGCGGTTCGACGCATGGCTGCGCGAACGCGGTGCGCGCCTGGTCTGGACACAGGATTGACCGTTGCCACGCCTACCCTGTCTTTGTAGAGCGGAGCTTGCTCCGCTGCTTAGGACGCAGATTTGAAGCAGCGGAGCAAGCGCCGCTCTACAAATCCGGCGACCGGGCCCGCGGGCCGTTCCTGCCCGCGTGGACATGGCTTAAACTCCGCCCATGCCCCGCAAACCCGCCGCCGAAACCTCCCCTGTCGCCGATTTCGAGAGCTCGCTCGACGCGCTCGAACAGCTGGTCGAAAAGATGGAACACGGGGAAATGAGCCTGGAGGAATCGCTCGCCGCATACGAACGCGGCGTCGGCCTCTACCGTCGCTGCCAGCAAGCCCTGGAGCAGGCCGAGTTACGCGTGCGCCTGCTCAGCGATCCGGCGGATCCGGCTTCGGCGGAACCGTTCCAGCCGGATGCCTGAGTCCACGTTCGCTGCCTGGCGCGCGCACGTCGAAGCCACGCTCGGCCAGGCGCTTCCGCCCGCCTCCGAACCTCCGCAACGGTTGCATGCCGCCATGCGCCACGCCGCGCTCGACGGCGGCAAGCGCATGCGCCCGCTGCTGGTCTACGCCACCGGCACCGCATTCGGCGCGGATGCGGCCGCGCTCGACGCGCCGGCCGCGGCGGTCGAACTGATCCACGCCTACTC